>Ga0307378_10008714_pt1 | contig 13420 bp, 9 predicted proteins | sample UN1MG_FD_202238 | JGI IMG/M metagenome (GOLD analysis project Ga0307378, IMG submission 202238) | Soil microbial communities from Risofladan, Vaasa, Finland - UN-1 | ecosystem: Environmental > Terrestrial > Soil > Coastal area > Acid sulfate soil | place: Finland: Risofladan, Vaasa | collected... | reverse complement strand
ATTTGGGCGCATTTTCGACCTCGACCCGGCCGATCTGCTCGTGCCTCTGGACGGCGCCGAGGCGCTGGCCGACGCCGAAGCCGGCATCATCGCCCATATGAACGAGGATCACGCCGACGCGCTCGAACTCTACGCGCTCGCCTTTACCGGCGGCGACCCCGGCCCCTGGCGCATGACCGGCATCGACCCTGAGGGGTGCGATATCGCGCTTGAGACCGATGCACGCCGCATCCTCTTCGCCGAACGGGTGACGACGCCGCAAGGCGCCCGCAAAGAACTCGTCCGCCTGGCGAACGAGGCACGCGAGACCGCCGAACCGTAGGACTATAGGCGGAGCCTTTTCTGTCACAGGACCGTACCTTGAAAGCCTTCTAAGTTCAGGGTAGCTAGAAGGCGATACCAATCAACTTTTCCATCATTCCGAGATCTGGAGACGAGACCGCATGAGCGTACAGGCGAAGATTGTGGCCGAGGGGGCCAAGACGACCAATCCGAAGGTGCTTGCTTTTGTTGAGCAAGCGAAAGCCCTGTTCAAGCCGGACGCGGTTCGCTGGTGCGACGGCTCGAAGGCGGAGTACCAAGAGCTCCTGAAGCTCATGGTCGATTGCGGCACCGCCATGTGGCTCAATCCCGACAAGCGCGGCAACTCGATCCTCGTCCGCTCCGATCCCGCCGACGTCGCTCGCGTCGAGGACCAGACCTATATCTGCTCGGTCAACAAAGAGGATGCCGGCCCCACCAACAACTGGGCCGACCCCACCGAGATGAAGGCGACGATCACCAAGCTCTATGACGGCGCCATGCAGGGCCGCACCATGTATGTGGTGCCCTATTCCATGGGCCCGGTCGGCTCGCCCATCGCCGGCATCGGCGTCATGGTGACGGATAGCGCTTACGCCGTCGCCAACATGCACATCATGACCCGCGTCGGCGACAAAGTGCTCAAGGCGCTCGGCGACAGCGAGGACTTCGTGCGCGGCATGCACACCGTGGGCTATCCGCTGCCGACGCCCAAGACCGCCGACGTGCCGTGGCCGTGCAACTCGACAAAGAACATCTCGCACTTTCCCGAGACGCGTGAGATCTGGTCCTTCGGCTCCGGCTATGGCGGCAACGCGCTGCTCGGCAAGAAGTGCCATGCGCTGCGCATCGCTTCCGTGAAGGCCCGCGACGAGGGCTGGATGGCCGAGCACATGCTGATCCTCAAGCTCACCAATCCGAAGGGCGAGTCGAAGTTCATGGCCGCCGCCTTCCCGAGCGCCTGCGGCAAGACCAACCTCGCCATGCTCAACCCGACCATTCCCGGCTGGAAGGCCGAGACCATCGGCGACGACATTTGCTGGATGAAGTTCGGCGAGGATGGACGGCTCTACGCCATCAATCCCGAGACCGGCTTCTTCGGCGTGGCGCCGGGCACCTCCGAGGCGAGCAACTTGAACGCCATGAAGGCGCTCGACGCCAATTGCATCTTCACCAATGTCGGCCTCACCGATGACGAGGACGTCTATTGGGAGGAGATGACCGACGACAAGCCCGCGAACGCCATCGACTGGATGCGCCGGCCGTGGACGCCCGAGTCCGACCGGCCCGCCGCGCATCCCAACGCGCGCTTCACCGCGCCTGCCGCCCAATGCCCGGTGATCGCGCCGGAATGGGAGGACCCTAAGGGCGTGCCGATCGACGCCATCCTGTTCGGCGGCCGCCGCGCCACCGTGGTGCCGCTCGTCACCGAGGCGGAGGATTGGCAGCAGGGCACGTTCCTCGGCTCCATCATGGCCTCGGAGAAGACCGCCGCCGCCGCCGGCGCGATCGGCGAGCTGCGCCGCGACCCGATGGCGATGTTGCCGTTCTGCGGCTACAACATGGGCGACTATTTCGCCCATTGGCTGAAGATGGGCGAGACCGGCGGCGACAAGATGCCCAAGGTCTTCTACGTGAACTGGTTCCGGAAGAGCCCGGAAGGCAAGTTCCTGTGGCCGGGCTATGCCGAGAACTCTCGCGTGCTGAAGTGGATCTTCGAGCGCTGCGACGGCACGGCGAAAGCGGTCGATACGGCCATCGGCAAGGTGCCGGCGGAAGGCGCGCTCGACACCAACGGTCTCAATCTCGATGCCGCCAGCCTCAAGAACCTGTTGAAGGTCGACGAGGATGGCTGGAGAGCCGAACTGCCGATGATCAAGGAGCATTTCGCCACCTTCGGCGACAAGCTGCCGCAGGGCCTCAAGGACGAGCTCGCCGATCTCGAAAAGCGCCTGAGCTAGTCGCTTCCGTCATACCGGCGAAAGCCGGTATCCAGTTCTACGACATACGTCATGGCCGGGCAGCTTTGCCCGGCCATGACTTTTCCTGGGCATGTTCTTTCGTCCGTTTTCTCTTTGTCATTGCCCGGTTTGACCGGGCAATCCAGTAACCCCTGGCGTTCGAAGATAATCCGATGCCGGTGGTTACGGGATGCCCGCCTGCGCGGGCGTGACAAACTGTCAGCACCGCGCAACGCGCTTGCCGCAATGCGCGCTTCGCCTTAGGCAAATCCCCATGAGCAAGAGAAAGAGTGTCGTCGCGGCGGGGCATCAGCTCACAGCAGATGCCGCGGCGGAAATTCTGAGAGATGGCGGCAATGCCTTCGACGCCGCGATTGCCGGCGTGTGCATGTCCTTCGTCGCCGAAGCCGTATTCGCCTCGCCCGGCGGCGGTGGCTTCCTCATGGCGCGGCGTGCAGACAGCGATGCCGTTCAGCTGTTCGACTTCTTCGTCGAGACGCCGCTGAAACGCCGCGCCGCGAGCGAGGTCGCATTCTTTCCCATCCATGCCGATTTCGGCCCCGCGAAGCAGGAGTTTCATATCGGGCCCGGGTCGAGTGCTGCACCCGGCATGGCGCAGGGCCTGTTCGCCATGCATGAGGCGTATGCGCGGCTCCCGATGAAGCGCCTGGTCGAGCCGGCGGTGCGCGCCGCGCGGACCGGGTTCCCGCTCTCCACCTTCCAGGCCTATCTGTTCACGGTGATCGCGCCGATTCTGACGGCGAGCGAGGGCGTGAGCAAAATCTTCGCGCCCGGCGGCAAGCTGCTCGAAGCGGGCGAGACCTTCCGCAACGAAGAGCTCGCCGAGACGCTCGAATGGCTCGCCGAGGACGGTGCGCGCCTGTTCGTCGACGGCGACGTGGGGCGGACAATTGTCGCGGAGCAGCGCGATCTCGGCGGCCATCTCACGGCGGACGACTTGCAGGACTATCGCGTCGCGCGGCGCGAGCCGCTGCTCTGGCGTCACGCCCGCGCCACCGTCGCGCTCAACCCGCCACCGGCGGCCAGCGGTCCGCTGATCGCTTACGGCCTCGCCTTCCTCGAAGCTGTTGCCGAGGCGGGAGGCGCCATCGATACGCTCACCATGCATGCGGCCATGGAGGCCACCAACGCGGCGCGGGCCACCCATGGCGATGGGCTTGCGGCGAGCCTCGATGGCGGCGTGCTGGCGAACGAGATTCGCAACGCGGCGCGCCACCCGAAAGCTTATCGCGGCACCACCCATATCAGCGTCATCGACGCTGAAGGCAACGCCGCGTCCGTCAGCCTGTCCAACGGCGAGGGCAACGGCTTTGCCGTCGGCCGCTTCGGCTTCATGCTGAACAACATGCTGGGCGAGGAGGACGTCGCGCCGGGCGGTCTTTGGCGTGAAGGCACGCGGCTCTCCTCCATGATGGCGCCGACCGTCATTCTGGAAGCGGACGGCACGGTGACGGCGCTCGGCACCGGCGGCTCGAACCGCATCCGCACCGCCATCCTTCAGGTCGCCGTCAATCTGCTCACCCACGGCATGCGCCTGGACGACGCGGTGGCGGCCCCGCGCCTCCATGTGGAGCGCTGCGGCACCACGAGCTTCGAGCCGGGCCTGTCCGAGACGGCCGAGGCCGCGTTCCGCGCCCTTGGCGAGAAGGGCCAGGCTTGGCCGGCGCAAAACCTTTTCTTCGGCGGCGTGCATGCCGCCCGTCGCCACACCAAAGGCGATGTCGAAGGCGCCGGCGATCCGCGCCGCCAGGGCGCGGCAAGCGTGGTGTGAGCGGCACGAATGTCGTAAACGGGCAATCAGATGTCGCTAACCGTCAACAACACCCAGGGGCCCGGCGCAAGATAGCAGGGTTCGCGCCGGAGCCGCCGGAGCCACCGGAGCCTATGAGGGAATCATGCAGAACGCCGTCGCCATCTGCCATGTCGCTTTCGAGGATGCCGGCACACTTGGGCCCGTACTCGAGGAGCGCGGCATCGGCCTCACCTATCTGCAAGCCGGCGTCGACGACCTGGCGCCCGCGCTAGACGCCGATCTCGTGGCTGTGCTCGGCGGGCCCATCGGCATTTACGAGATCGACCGCTATCCGTTCCTCAAAGACGAGCTCGCCACCGTCGAGGCCGTGGTCAAGCAAGGCACGCCGGTGGTCGGCATCTGCTTGGGCGCGCAAGCGCTCGCCGCGGTGCTGGCCGCGCGCGTCTATCCCGGCCCGCAAGCCGAGCTTGGCTGGGATGAGCTGATCCTGACCGACGAAGGCAAGGCCTCGCCGCTTGGCGTGCTCGAAGGCCTGCGCGTGCTCAATTGGCATGGCGACACGTTCGACTTACCCGCAGGCGCCACGCGGCTGGCGTCCACGCCGCTCACGCCGAACCAAGCCTTCTCCTACGGCCCGAAAGTTCTGGCGCTGCAGTTCCATGTGGAGTTGCCGGAGCGGGACATGGAGCGCTGGCTGATCGGCCATACCCTCGAGCTTGCCAAGAACAAGGTCGACCTTGCCGAGATGCGCGCCGCCACCGCGCGCTACGCGCCGCCCACCAATGTGGCCAGCCGGAAGCTGTTCAACGACTGGCTCGACGGGCTGACCGCTTAGTCAGGCGCGCCTGGCGGCGTGCCCCGCATCCCCGAGCTCTGCCCGATCTGCACCGGCAGGTCCGTGCTCTCCGGCGGCTTCACCGGCGTGTCCTTGGCGTTCCACCAGGTGGAGGCGTAGGTCACCCCGCCGCTGCGCTTGGTGAGGTGCGTCCACACCTCCTCGCCCGGGTAGTAGGCGACCGCCCAGGGTCCTAAGGCTCCCGTGGGCACCGCGCGCCAAGTGACCAGCACGTCGCCGCCGGGCTTCACGTCGCCCTTCTTCACCTCGACCACCTGCACCTTGGCGATATAGCCGGGCAGCTCCTCGCCGGTCGTCGCGTCCTTGGTCACGCTGGTGCAGGTGACCGTGAGCACGCGGACGAGCGCCACGAGGTCGCTCTTCTCCATGAGCTCGTCTTCCGGCATCGGCGCCGGCAGAGCCAGCGCCGGCTGGGCGGCGAGGCAGAGAACGATGAACGCAAAGACTAGACGCAGACTGGCGGAAAACATGGGACCTCCTTGGTGGGGTCGGGAGTTTAGTCCGGTAAGCGTCGCGAAGGTAGGCGCGGGAAACCTGGTCGTCCCTGCGGGCAGAGTCTCAACGAGCGTCTGCGACCCCTTGCTTGCGGAGGAACGCCTCAAACGACTGAAGCGTTGAGGGAATGCAGTGCTTGCTGAAGAAGTAACAGATTTCCCAAAGGTCCTGACCGCTCAGGGTTAGCCTTTCTCCGACGGAATAGCTGCGCTCGCGCTCCAAGCATCTAAGTTGAATGCGGGTCTGTTCCGGCTTCGCTGCATGGAAGAGTTCGCCAATCGGGAACTCCTCGCCGCTCTCCTCGCCTACCGCCCACAGCTCCGATGCGAGCCAGCGCAAATGCAGCTTGTCGTCTTCTCCTGCCTCCTTGGCTCTGACGGTACCAAACCCGTGGCTCAGGCTGTTTCTCGCGTGATAGAGAGCAGCGATGTGCTGGGTATGCTCGGGCTCAACGCCAAACCTATCGCGAAGAAACAGAAGTTTCTGGATCAATCCGAGGCGGTCAAATGACGCCTGTAGCTTAATCGGATTTCCCAACTGATCCATGAAGCCCTTCATGTGGGCAACAGCCAGGCCGTAGTGGTGCATCTGATCGAGCATGAAAGCATAATGTTCTAGAAGCTCACGCAGGCCGCACGATGTGATCCACACTCGAAACTGCTCTTTATACCGCTCTATTGTGCGCTCATCCGCGCCACGCGGTAATGACACCACGGGCAGAGACGCTTGGTCGGACGTGACTGGCAGCTTGTTAAGCTCATAGTCGCTGAAATCATGTCTGTTTGTCGCGTTCAGACCCAACCCCATGAACAGCTCCGCGCGCCTTACCCCCGTCTGAGCGAGGTTCCGCAGGTGCTTCAGATCGATCTCGACGTGGACGTACTTGGGCACTAATGCGCGGCCTCCCAATTGTCGGCGGCCCGCGCATCCACTTTCAGCGGCACCCGCAAGCGTAGCGCCGGCTCGGCCGCGTTCTCCATGATGGCTCGCGCTACCTCCATGGTCTTGTCGACTTCGTCCTCCGGCGCCTCGAACACCAGCTCGTCATGCACCTGCAGCAGCATGCGCGCCGTGAGCCCCGCCTCGGCGAGCGCCGCCGCCATGCGGATCATGGCGCGCCGGATGATGTCGGCGGCCGAGCCCTGGATCGGTGCGTTGATGGCGGCGCGCTCGTAATTGCCGCGCAGGCTCGGGTTCTTGGTGTTGATTTCCGGGTAGTGGATTCTCCGCCCGAACAGCGTTTTCACATAACCCGTCCGTCGCGCCTCCACCTTCATCGCTTCCATGTAGTCGCGGATGCCGGGGAAGCGCTCGAAATAGGTGTTGATGTAGTCGGCCGCTTCGCCCCGGCCGATGCCGAGCTGATTGGCGAGCCCGAAGGCGGAGATGCCGTAGATGATGCCGAAATTGATCGCCTTGGCCTTGCGGCGCACGCCCGGGTCCATGCCCTCGATCGGCACGCCGAACATCTCGCTTGCCGTCATGGCGTGGATGTCGAGCCCGTCGGCGAAGGCTTGGCGCAGCGTCGGCGTCTCGGCCATGTGGGCCAGCACGCGCAGCTCGATCTGGCTGTAATCGGCGCTGATCAGTTTCTTGCCCTTGTCGGCCACGAACGCCTTGCGGATCGAGCGGCCTTCCGGCGTGCGCACCGGGATATTCTGCAGGTTCGGCTCGACCGAGGACAGCCGGCCCGTGGTCGTCGCGGCAAGCGCGTAAGAGGTATGCACGCGGCCGGTCTCGGGGTGGATGTAAGTGGGCAGCGCGTCGGTGTAGGTGCTTTTCAGCTTGGCCACCAGCCGCCAGTCCAGCACTTTGCGGGGCAGGTCGTGGCCTTGCGCAGCGAGCTCTTCCAGCGCGGCCGCATCGGTGCTCCAGGCGCCGGTCTTGGTGCGGCGTCCGCCGGGCAGGCTCATCTTGTCGAACAGGATCTCGCCGAGCTGCTTGGGCGAGCCGATATTGAACTCTTCCCCCGCCAGCTCTCTGATCTCATCCTCGAGCCTGGCGATGGTCTGGGCGAACGCGCCCGACAGGCTCGCCAGCGTCGCGCGGTCGACCTTGACGCCGGCGCGCTCCATCTCGGCCAGCACCGGGGCAAGCGGCCGCTCCAGCGTCTCGTAAACCGTGGTCACGGATTCGGCCGCCAGGCGGGGTTTCAGGATCGTCCACAGCCTGAGCCCGATGTCCGTCTCTTCGCCGGCATATTCCGTGGCGGCTTCGACCGCGACCCGGTCGAAGCCCACCGCCGCCTTGCCGGTGCCTAACACCTCTTTCTCGGTGAGGCAGGTGTGGCCGAGCAGCGAGCCCGCGAGCTTGCCCGGCAGATGCTCGGCGCGGCCGGCGTCGAGCGCATAGGACATGAGGCACGGATCGTCGATGGCGGTCAGCGCGATGCCGTAGCGGGCAAGCGCCAGAATATCGGCCTTGGCGTTCTGCACGATCTTGAGCACCGCCTCGTCCTCGAGGATCGGCTTCAGCGCATCGAGCGCTTCGCGCATGGGAATCTGCGCCACCGTCGTCTCGCCACCAAGATCGAGCTCATCGCCCGCGCGATGGGCCAATGGCACATAGGCCGCGTGACCGGGAATGAGCGCCAGCGCCACGCCGGCAATCTCGCCAAGCATGGGGTCGGCCGCATTGAGCTTGACCCGGAAGGCGAAATGCCCCTGGAAGCGCGCGGTCTCCAGCAGGTCCACAAGCCGTTGAAGTTCCGTCACCGTCTCGTAATTGGCGCGGTCGAAGGGCACGCCTTCGAGTTTGTTCGCCCGCTCGATGGCCAATTCCGCCGGCGAGCCGCCCTCCACAAAGCGCTCGCGCGGCGGCCCGGCCTCGCCGCGCGGCGAGCGCCGCAAAGGATGGTCGTAGTCGTCCTTCTTCTTTCGCTGCGGCGCCTGCCTCGCATCGCCCTCGGGCAGGCGGGCGCCCAAGCCTTCGGCCACGCGGCGCAACAGTGTGGAGAACTCCATCTGGCGCATGAACGCGGTCAGCGCTTGCGTGTCCGGTTGGCGGACTGCCGTCTCGGCGAGCGGCACGTCGAGCGCCACGTGAATGTCGAGCGTGACCAGCGTCTTCGACAGCCGCGCCTGGTCGGCGAAATGAATCAAATTCTCGCGGCGCTTCTGCTGCTTGATTTCCTCGGCGCGGGCGAGCAGCGATTCCAGGTCGCCGTATTCGTTGATGAGAAGTGCGGCGGTCTTCACGCCGATGCCGGGCACGCCCGGCACGTTGTCGGACGAATCGCCGATCAGCGCCTGCACCTCGATGACCTTCTCCGGCGGCACGCCGAACTTCTCGACCACGCCGGCCTCGTCGATCATCTTATTCTTCATGGTGTCGTACATGGAGATGCCGGGGCGGACGATCTGCATCAGGTCCTTGTCCGACGAGACGATGGTCACGTCGGCGCCGGCGTCCAGCGCCTGAAACGCGTAAGTCGCGATGAGGTCGTCGGCCTCGTAGCCTTCCTTCTCGATGCAGGCGACGTTGAAGGCGCGCACCGCATCGCGGACCAGCGGGAATTGCGGGATCAAATCCTCGGGCGTCTCCGAGCGATTCGCCTTGTAGCCGTCGAACAGATCGTTGCGGAAGGTCTTGGCCGAGTAATCCAGGATCACCGCCAGATGGCTTGGCGGCGCCATCTCGCCGGTCTCGCGCAAGAGCTTCCACAACATGCCGCAAAAGCCGTGCACGGCGCCCACAGGCAAGCCGTCCGAGGGCCGCGTCAGGGGCGGCAGCGCGTGATAGGCGCGGAAGATGTAGCCGGAGCCGTCGATCAGGTAGACGTGGTCGCCGGGCGCGACCGGCTTGCCGGCGGCTTGGGTGGTGGTCTTTTTGGTTGTCATGATGGGTGGAATATAGGGAGTGCGGCTCCCTCAAGGGAGTCGCTTTGCCGGCTCATCCACCGTCCATGAAGGCTGGTGACTAAGACTGCTTGGTCAGCTCGGGCTTCGGCTGAGCGGGGCTGCCTGGCTGCTGATTGCTGCTGCCCGGCGCGAAGGCCTTGTCGGCGCCGCCGAAGGTCTTCTCGATATAGTCCTTGAAATAATTGTCGAGGAACGGGAAGGCCGTGGCGAAACGCGTGAAGTCCTTCTGGGCGATGAACAGGAGCAGCCCGTCCTCGAGCGCCTCGACCAGCCCGGTCCTGAGCTCCGAGCGCACGAGCACCCGCTCGCCGAAATGCTCGCCCGGGCCGAACACTTTCTCGAAATGCTCGTCCGTCTCGGGGTTGTCGATAGTGAGCTTGAAGGATCCCGTCATCACCGTATAGAAGCCGTCGATCAGCATGCCGGGCTCGAAGACCTTGTCGCCCTTCCAGAAATGGATGTAGCGGGTCGCCGGCGGCGGCATCCTGAGCTGCACGATATTCGGCGGCATGACGCTGTTGAGAATCCAGTTCATACCCACGCGGAACTTGGAGGCGAAGCCTGGCAGGAACGACAGGTAGAACCCACGCCAGAGGAGCCAGGCAAAAAAGCCCGACATCTTGACACCATAGACGTCGGCGACGGCCTTGCTCATGCCGAGCGAGGCGAGCGAGCCCTTCGACGTGTAGGCAAAGGGTTCGGGCTTCTGCCCGCTGAACTTGGCCAAGATGTTGGTGGCAAGCTGGTGGCCTTCGCGCACCGCGAATTGCGCGGTTTGCGTGGCAAAGTCGACCGGGTCTTCCTGAGGATTATCGACCAGCGGAATCAGCGCCGCGTCGCCGAGCGCCCACACGCTATCGTAGCCCGGCACGCGCATGAACCGGTCGGTCTTGATGCGGCCCCACTGCAGGTCGAGGCCGAGCATGGAGACGAGCGGGTGCGGCCCGTTGCCGATGGTCGCCACGATGGTGCTGGACTGAATGAGGCGGCCGTCGGTGAGCGCCACCCCGGTGGAGGTGGCCGACTTGGTGCCGACCCCGGTCATCACCTGAATGCCCTGGCTCTCCAGCTGTTGCGTTGCGTACTCGGCGAGGTCGGCGGGGAAGGTCGGCAGAATGCGCTTGGCGTACTCGATGAGATACATGCGGATCTCATCGGGGGTGATGTTCGGATAGTATTTCAGGGCGCGGCGGACCAGCTCCCGCACCTCGGCCACCGTCTCGACGCCGGAGAAGCCGGCGCCAACCACCACGAAGGACAGGAGCTGCTGCTTGACCTCGGGCTCGGCCGTCACATCGGCGGTCTCGAGGCAGCCGATGACGTGGGTGCGCAGCCGGTGCGCGTCGGTCAGGTCCTTCATGGTCAGCGCGTGATCGGCCATGCCCGGGATGCGATTGAGATCGACGCCCGTGCCGAGCGCGAGCACCAACTCGTCATAAGGGAGATTGACCGGGGTGAGCCGGGCGCCCTGCATGACGACCACGGTCTTCTTGGCGAAGTCGATGCCCATCACTTGCGCCTGCCGCACCTGGGCATGGCGCAAGAGCTGGCGCAGAGGCACGACCGCATCGGCGGAGTTGATGCTCGACGCGGCAACCTCAGGCAGGAGCGGCTGGAAGACGAAATAATTGTTGTTGTTGACGAGCTGGATATCGACCTGGTCGCGGGCCTTTTCGAGCGTCTTGGCCACGAAGACGCCGCCGAAGCCGCCGCCAAGCACGAGGATTTTTTTCTTCGTCATAGGCCTGCCCAGCCTTCGCATCGCTTGAGCAGAATACCTACGCCAATGCTTCTTCGCGTCAAGTCACGCGTTAACGCACGCAATCGCAAATCGCCGAGGAAACGATTAAGGATGAAGCGGGCCGCTTGCCTAGGCAGCCGCCTCTACGGTCTGCGGCGCACGCGGCGGGAGCTTCGCCCACCCCGGCCGCTCGAAGAGGAAGCGCGCGGAAGTGTTCCTCACCAGCGTATGCAGGATGAGTGGCGTCACCACGCCTGCCGTCGTGACGATGAGGGCGACGACGCCGAGATCGAGGTCTGGCGCAAACCGCAGAAGCGCCGTCCGCGTTGCGGCCATCGGCAAGAAGAAAGCAAGATAGACGACGATCGAGTTTTCGCCGGCATAGCGCAGCTTCAGCGCCCATTTTTGCGTGGACAGGAGCGCCGACGCCGCGACCACCGCGAGCGCGCCGAGAAAGCCGAGGCCGAGCCCGACCACGGGAAGCTCCGAGTAGCCGCCGAACACCATCACAGCCTCGAACACGGCCCAGGCGGCGAGAAACAGCCCCGCCTCGCGCCGGTTGCCGACGATTGTCGCGGCGAAGTCGAACACGTAAGGCGCCAGCACGTAGCCCGAGTAGAAATAGACGAAGCGGGAGCAGAACTCATCGGCGACCGTCCAGCCCGTATCGACGCCGGCGACGTGCAGCATGGCCGCCGAAAGCCACACCATCACTTGCGGCATGTCGCGCGCCAGCTTGGTGACCACGAAGAACACCGGCAGCAAATAGATGAACCACAGCGTGCCGAACGGCTCGATGAAGGCAAGCGCGTAAGCCTCCGCCACGCCGCCCCAGCCAAGGTCGCCCGCGAAGCTCGGGGCCTTGAAGGCGAACTGGATGGTGACCCACAGCACGTAGAAATAGGCGAAATGGACGACCTTGGTGTCGAGATAGGCGCGCCATTGGCGGTCGATCACCCGGGCGAGAAAGAGTCCCGAAATGAGAAAGAAATCGGGCATGCGGAACGGCTTGGCGAAGGCGACCAGCGCCCCCATCCAGCTCGTCGCGCCGGCGGCCTCCTCGACGCCGAGCGTCGAGTGCATCATCACCACCATGACGATGCAGAACCCCTTGGCGTAATCGACCCACGCCACCCGGTCCTGGTTGATCTCCATGCCGCTCGCCTCCAGATGTCGCTCGCCTCCAGGCTGTCCCGCTGCGGGACATCTTGGAGTTTGCGTGGCAAGGAGCGGGCTACACGCCGATATGAGGCGGGAATTGGCGTCGTTGCTTAGTTTCTGGGGTTTGGATAGGGTTTGGCCGCAGAACGCACCCGTAGCTCAGTTGGATAGAGCGCTGCCCTCCGAAGGCAGAGGTCACAGGTTCGAATCCTGTCGGGTGCGCCAACCTCTTCAAAGACTTGCGGTGCGATACCGGTCCCCCTGACACCCTCGTGTCCGCGCCTAGTCCGCGTAATCTGTTCGCTAACCGTTTCCCCGATCACGTCAGCACCCGTCTTCACACCTATCGCCGCATCAGGGCCAACGCCGAACTTCGCGACGGCGGCGGGCAGTGGGAGCTCCTTGAGCGGTGCGACCCTGGCCAGTTCGCAGCACGGGGGACTTTATGACCCCATCGCTGCACGCCATAGCTCAAGGTCTCGGAGGCGAAGTGCGGGGCAACAGGGTCGTTGCGCCCGGCCCCGAGGCGGCGAGCAAGAAGGGCTATAAGAAGCGGAAGCGCACCCTGACGGTATGGATCAACGCCGACAGCGACATCGGCGTGAACAGCCACACCGGCCAAGACCCGATTGCCACGAAGGACTGGGTGCGTCGTCAGTGCGGCCTGCCGGCATGGGAACCGAGAAAGCGTAAGCCAAAGCCACTTCCCTCGCTGCGAGAGCGCAATCAGTATCTCGGTGAGTCGCTGAGGATCGCCCGCAGCCGAAGGTCTATAACGTTCGAGCAGTTCGCTCTCATCATCAATGACCTTAAGAACGCTTGCTCTGAGGGCAATCCAAAGTTCAGGGCGGCGGTTTACGGCCAGGAGCTCGGTTTTGCCCAGGCCGATATCGAAGCCGCTATGCGCCCAGAATGGCGCGCCTACACGGCATCTGAACGGGCGGCCATCTTCCAAATCAGCTATGACGAATACCGCCAACTCGGGCTACGCCGCTCTGGTTGCATTGAGGTTGACGCGGCAGAGAGGCGCTGCCGCACGAAGGCGCGCTACAACGCCAAGAGACGAGCGGACCGTACAGCCAAGAGAGTTTCAAAGAGCGCCAATGATCGCGCTCCCCTGTGTCCCCCTGAGACGGTGGGGACAGTAGGGGGAGCCGGTTTGCGCTGGCATTCAGCATGTCCGTTCTTAGGAGGTAAAGCGGACATCCCTAATCCGCGCCCTGACTTCCGCTAATGACCCGAAGCGGCCATCATGCCTTTATGATGTTGGTC
>Ga0307378_10008713_pt1 | contig 13421 bp, 8 predicted proteins | sample UN1MG_FD_202238 | JGI IMG/M metagenome (GOLD analysis project Ga0307378, IMG submission 202238) | Soil microbial communities from Risofladan, Vaasa, Finland - UN-1 | ecosystem: Environmental > Terrestrial > Soil > Coastal area > Acid sulfate soil | place: Finland: Risofladan, Vaasa | collected... | reverse complement strand
ACGGCGGATTTCAGTCGTTGCCATATTTCTTCGACAACAATTTCAAGTACTCCGAGGCATCCCTGACTCTGGTCTCTGCACGTAACTGGACCGAGGAAGGCGTTGCAGTACTGTCGTTGTGGTTCTATGGCGATCCATCCAATGCTGCTGAGCAGATGTATGTGTCTATTGCCAACGCCAACGGCGTTACAGGAACAGTCTACAATGATGATCCCGGTGCAGCACAGATAGCCACCTGGACGGAGTGGACTATCGATTTGCAAAAGTTAGCAGACCAGGGCATCAATCTTACCAATGTCGATAAGATAGCTATTGGTTTCGGCGATAAGGCTAATTTGCAGGCCGGTGGTACGGGTAAGATGTACTTCGACGACATCCGTCTGAAACGACCGACGGAATCCCTTGCCGGGCCGGCTCTATAACCTGAGACCGAATAAAGTGATAGGATTACGTAATTGCCGGCAAAGTTCGATGCAATCGCCGATATGATGTAAATACGGCATCATGTATCGAATTGAAAATACTAAGGATAAGTCAGGCGGGTTGTTTTAACATGCGCAGGGGCGGGAGGCGCAAAAAGCCCTTGCCGGGCAAAAAGATAGTTTTGCTGGCTTCCCTGCACACTCCGGTCATATCGAGATTCTATATGTTAAGCGTGGAACTGGAAACCGGGTGAGTTTTAAGATTTTATTGCTTGCTTTTAGATGACGACTTTGGTATATAAATATATTAAAAGCTCAGTGTTCAGGCGCTTGGTGAAAACAGTAGGCGCTTTGGTGTGTTGCTAAAGTAAAAAAACATCTTTTTCTAATCTTTTTGCAGGAGGTTGTATAATGAGAACTCGATTTTTGTTGTGTGTAAGTATTGTCTTTTTGTTCGCCGGCACCCTTGCCGCCCAAACGACATATATCGGGCCGGATGGCGGCAAATGGAGCGATACCGCTAATTGGACCAATGGGTTGCCATCGGCCTCGAATAAGGCTTATTTTGTTGGCCCCAGCGCGTGTATACTTGATATTCAGGGAGCCGAGACATGGCAGCTTGATGGCGCCGGAGGCCCCTTACAAATAGTCGATGGAGGAACCCTGACGGTCTTGGATTGGTGCATACTTGGTTATCAAGCAGAAGATATAGGTGAAAATGCCGGTCGTATAGAAGTCTATAATGGTGGTGTGCTGAATTGCATGAAGCGTCTATATGTGGGTTACATGGCCGAAGGATTCCTGACCGTGTATGAAGGCGGAACTGTCAACATACAGGAACAACTCCTTGCTGTCGGACGAGAGCCGGGGGGTAACGGCGTTGTTACACTTGAAGGTGGCTCTTTGAACCTCCTCGAGGGCACCAGTCCGGACAGTCTGGGTATTCATCTGGAAACTGCTGAGCACAGCATAGATTTCCGGGGTGGTGTAATGACACTTCGGGATACGACGGCTAATCAGGACAGCCTAAACAGGGGTGTCACTAACGGCATTATTAAGGCTTACGGGGGAGTTGGAGAAATTATTATTGATCCCAATGAAACACCCGGCAGGATCGCAGTCAGAGGTCTACATCCTCTTAAGCCAGTTCCGGCAGATGACAGCACTGCATCGGCAGGTCAACTGGAGTTAAGCTGGGTCCTGCCCGATCCCTGCGTGCCCGGTCAGGCTGTGGCTGTTGATGTGTATTTTACCGATGACCTGCAGGCGCTCCAACAGTTTCTCGATCCTGCGTCTATCCGGGTTGTCAACAGGCAGAGCGTAACCTCGGTTCTCGTACAGGCTCAGCCGAAGAGGCGGTACTATTGGGCCGTGGACTCCTATATAGGCAGTGCCAACGATCCCGTATACGGCCCTATCTTCAGTTTCGTTGCGGACAACGTGCCCCCGAAGGTGTACGCCGGCCCCGATATAGTAACGTGGCTGCAGGACGGCTCGAAAACCGGAAACCTTGATGCAACCATTACCGATGACGACGCTTATACCGTGCAGTGGACGGTAGTTAGTGAGCCCAATGTCGGAACCGCAGTTATAGAGACAGCAACCGCCGAGGATACGAACGTTACCCTCTCGGCAGTAGGAGAGTATGTCTTGCAGTTAGAGGCTTCCGACGGTGAGTACAGCAGCTCGGACACGCTCACGATTAACGTTTACCAAGACAGTTGTGAAGCAGCCAGGTCACTGGCGGACTATGTACCGCTGGTAGGAGACCTGAACGGAGACTGCAAGGTCAATGATGACGATTTGGCATTGCTCCAGGAAAACTGGCTTATGGATAATTCACTGACTGATGATTGGTTGTTGATTAATTAACCGAGTTCACTTTCAACTTAAGCTTATCAGGGTGTTTGGCATAGGTGTCAAACGCCCTTTTTTATTTCGTGATGCTATTTAAGAATTCTTCTTTCTGATATGAAATAAAAACCAACGGTGGTGAGACATAAAATGATTCGCTACATTGTTCCGCAGGTTGGCGGAACCATTTGGTAAGTGGAGCCGGCAGCAAAAAAATCCAGGCAATTGCCGGCCTGATGGAAATATGATATTATGCATCGAGTAAATTGAAGGAACTTGACAAAATCGACAGTAAACAGTAAATCCCGGGTAAGTTACGTTGATGGCAATTATTCAAAAGAAAAGAATGAAATCAAAAACTATCCGTATTTATCTAATATTTTACGTTGTGAGTTTCATTTTTGCCCGACTTACGCCCCTTATGGCAATAGAAGCAACCGCACGCACAGCAAAAAACTTTGATTTCGACTGGAAATTATTCAAAGGCCAGACCCGGGACGCACAAAAACCCGAATACAACGACGCCATCTTCCAGCAAATAGATGTCCCCCACGACTGGAGTATCGCAGGTCCTTTCCGCAAAGAGAAAAGCAGCGGTCGAGCCGGAGGTTTTTTACCGCTCGGAGTCGGCTGCTACCGGAAAACCTTTAACCTTGAACCACAGCAAATAAATCAGAATATAAATTTTGAAAAACTACTAAGATTGTAAAGGAAAAAACCATGCTCACAAAAAATATCTTTAAGTTGATTCTGCCTTTGGTGCTACTCTCGAATAATGCATTCGCCAATGATATTCAGATGAAGCCTTTCAGCATTGACTGGCGAGACAATTCAGGTTCGCTCGTCGACCTTTCGTTTCTCTTTGAGGTCCCGGCCGGAAAAAAAGGTTTTATCCAGGTCAGGAACGGCCATCTCGTGAAGCCGAATGGTGAACGTTTCCGCATCTGGGGAATTAACTTCACATCTGCCGCCTGCTTCCCATCAAAAGAAGATGCGCCTGTCGTGGCAGCTCACCTTGCGCGCTTTGGTATTAACTGCGTCAGATTCCACTTTCTTGATTCGAACGGGTCAGCCAGCCTCTTTGTAAAAGAACGAGACGACACACGGGTTTTGGACCCTCAACAGCTTGACCGGTTCGATTATTTTGTTGCCGAATTGAAGAAAAGAGGTATTTACACAAATATAAATCTAAATGTAGGGAGAAATTACCGAAAAGGTGACGGCGTAAGAGATTATGAGTATCTTGGCCTCGCCAAGCTTGTGAATTACTTCGACGAGCACATCCAGATGCTGCACAAAGAGTACGCCCGGCAGCTTTTGACCCACTATAATCCCTATACAAAAGCAGAATACTGCAACGAACCGGCTGTTATGATCGTAGAAATCGTCAACGAGAATTCCATTGTGGAAGCATGGTTCAGCGATCGATTGCTCGGAAAAAATACGAATAAGAATCCCAGTACATGGACCGACATCACCCCCTGGTACGCCAGTCAATTGACAAAGAAATACAATACCTGGCTCAAAGAACACCTCTCTCAGGCCGAACTGAAGCAGCTACGCAAGATGAGCGGCGTTAAAGACAATGAGCTTATACCTCGTTTAACAAAAAACCAGTTCACTACTGCCCCCGAGAAGAGGTTTCACCTGGAAGCAAAATTCTATATGGAGTTGGAGCATGATTACTTTAAGCAAATGTACCAACACTTGAAGGAAACGCTCGAAGTAAAGTCCCTGATTGCAGGCACCAGTGACCATAATCACTGGAAGAGTGGCTATCCCCTGCTTACTTCCACATCCAAGTTAGATATCGTTGACGGCCATGTATATTGGCAGCATCCGAATTATTTCACCGATCCTAAAACAAAACAAAGGACTTTCTCCATAAAGAACACTCCGATGGTAAATGAGCCTTTCGATTCTACCGTTGTTCAGCTATCTCGCTCTGCGGTAGCCGGAAAGCCCTACACCATCTCCGAAACCAATCATCCTTTTCCCAACGAATATGCCTGCGAAGGTATCGGAATACTCGCCGCCTACTCAGCATTTCACGAATGGGACGGCATTTTCTTTTACACGTTCGAGCACAAGGACCCCGCAGAATGGGAAACGAACATACCGAGATACTTCGATATTCGCCCGGACCCTGTAAAAATGACAAATCTTGCCGCCTGCGCTTTAATATATCTTAGAGGCGATGTTCACCCCGCCCTTAAGACAATCCCGAGATCATACTCATTGGAACAGGTACGTGAAAGCATCCGTTACCCATCTTCTGAGCAACCATATTTCACGCCCGGGTTTTCTTTGTCTATTCCTCTCAGGCACACAACAAGAATAGCAGCTTTTGAGGATAAGCCCCGGCAATATCCGAAAGCCGGCAAGGAAAGTCCACTCACCTCTGACACAAGCGAACTCACCTGGTACCACTCTCAGCAGGAAAAAGGGCTTGTCACTATTGAGACGGAAAAATCACAAGCTCTCATTGGTTTTGTCAAAGATAATAACAAGGTATTGAAAAACATTTCCGCCACAGTGGAAAACGAATTCTGCTCGATCATCTTAACATCTCTGGATAGTGAACCCATAGCCAGTTCCCAAAACCTGCTTCTGGTCGCAACAGCACGCTCTGCAAACAAAGGAATGACCTGGAACGAAGACAGAACATCTCTGTCTAACTGGGGTACGGCAACAGCCGTTATCGAACCGGTGAAAGGAAACGTGACTCTCCGCAACCTTGAACCTGCAGAACGTCTCGAAGCAATCCCTTTGAATGGTGCCGGCAGGAAAATGGGGGAATCAATAATAGTTCAAAAGCTCGAAGAACGTTTCATGATACCTGTTGGGGAACCTGCAACTACGTGGTATCTTGTGAAAATTAACAGATAAAATTCTCGCTTTATGTCATTAGTTCCATATACCCGAGCTCCGTAGACTCAACAAAATCTTTCTAAACTTTCCTGTCTACGGCCGTTTTTTGCAGTTAAGTGCCTATTACTGATATAGTCGAGTATCCGGCAAACTCCCATAATACGAAGATTTTTCTTGACGCAACGATAGCTAATCTGGTATAAATAAATCCGGTGGAATTTGTGGTTTTTTAGCTCTCAGACAGCGAAATTTCTATCGCTTATTTGAAATATTTGCTTAGAGGCTCACGATGAATTTTTGAAGGAAGGAGGCAACTTCAAGTCGTAAAAATTTTCCAGCGCAGATGTATAGGTATAAACAGAATGTAGTAATGGTAAAGATTGTTATCGATTACTGTTATTTTAACTTTCTAAGCATTATGCAAAAGCCTATAGTTAATATTCACAAAGGAGATTTGCCCATGAAAAAATATGTCGTAGAATTAACAAGTAAACGGCGGAGGCAGAATAACCGGAACTATGTTCTTGCCATTGAATGGAGCAGTTTCAAGTAGGTAAGAAAAGGCTAATGCCTGCGTGCCTGTTGAAAAGAAAAGATTCTTTCGTGCGTTGTGAAATCAAATGTACACTTATTTTATAAACAGGGGGATTGATAACATGTATAAAATATTATTTTATTCAATTTCTATTGTTATGTTGCTAATCGCAACAAGCACTGTCCAGGCCGAAAAGGTGCTTTCGACAGCGGTCGGAAATGGTGCGGATACAGGTCTCGAAAACGATGGACAAAGTGGTAATCATGGTCCGGACAGCGTCCATGGCACAGAAAGTACTATCCCTATTCGCAACTATGAGGGCGTACGTCAAAAGTTTGGATATATACGGTTTGACATCACCGGTATCGCGGGTGAGCTGTCCGGTGCTACGCTGAGCATAACCGTTAATGTTTCAAACAGGAATAGGAACTGGCTAATTTATGGTCTTGTTGATGAGTCTCTCGACAACTGGGATGAAGCGACAACATGTTACAGTAATGCCCCGGGGATACTTCCCGCGGCTTTGGGCTCTTTTGCCCTTGACGACACCAAGCTTCAACTGCTGGGGACATTAAGTGTCCTGGAAAATACCCCCACACGCGAAACCCCGAATATTTACACTTCGAACAGCACGGATCTAAACCTGGACAGCGTTCTTAAAGGTGATACAAACAAGCTGGTCACTTTTGTTATAATTAACGAGAACAGCGATAGTAGTGCTTCTTATTGGGTTGCAACAAAGGAAGGTGATCCGGCTACAGCTCCAAAATTGACCCTTCCAAACGCAGCTCTCAGTGCAGCTATGAATCCGAATCCAGTTGATGGGGTAGATGATGTACCTCGTGATGGTCTCGTGCTAAGTTGGACTCCGAGTGAGTCGGCCATAAGCCACGATGTCTATTTTGGCGACGATCCTGATATGGTCAGCAACGCCAATAGGACAAATCCGATGGGTGTACTGCTCAGTGAGGGCCAGGATCCAAACACATTCGCTCTGGATCGGCTTAATTTCAACCAGAGCTATTACTGGCGGATCGATGAAGTTGGCGGCACACCTGACCCTATCGATAGAGGACAGGTCTGGAGTTTCACAGTCGAACCTGTTAGCAATTCGATCCCCGGTGAGAATATAACAGCCACAGCTTCCAGCAGCGAAGAAAATAAAGGTCCTGAGAATACAGTCAACGGTTCGGGACTGGATGAAAGTGGTTTACTGCACGGCAATGTAGGTGAAGGTAATATGTGGCTGAGCAGTCAGGATGGAGTCCAGCCGAGCTGGATAGAATATGAATTCGACAGGTTATACAAACTTCACGAGATGTGGGTATGGAACTCCAACGAAGGCCTGGAGCCGCTGATAGGTTTAGGAATCAAAGATGTTACTATCGAATATTCGGCCAACGGCACCGACTATACGACACTTGGTACTACTCATGAGTTTGCCCAGGCCCCTGGCACGATCGACTATGCACACAATACAAATGTTGATTTCGGTGGTGTGGCAGCTAAATACGTTAGGCTTACAGCCAACAGTAACTGGGGAGGCATTCTGAACCAATACGGCATTAGTGAGGTTCGTTTCTTTTACATACCTGTGTCTGCAAGAGAGCCCTACCCGGAATCGAGTGCAACGGATGTAGACGTGGATTTAACCCTTGGTTGGAGAGCGGGCAGAGAGGCCGCATCGCATGATGTGTACGTCAGCACCGACGCGAATGCTTTGAGCTTAGCCGGTTCTGTCACCGAGCCCCGCTTGGATACTGCTTCGCTGGCACTAATATTGGGGCAGACTTACTACTGGCGGGTCGATGAGGTCAATGACGCCGAGATTCCCGCAACGTGGCAGGGTGACATCTGGAACTTCTCCACGCAGGAGTTTCTTGTTGTGGACGATTTCGAGGCCTACAATGACATTCCTTCCGGAGAACCAGACAGCAGGTTAATATATGAGACGTGGTTAGACGGGTTTGCTAATCCGACAACAAACGGCTCTGCCATAGGTTATATCGTACCGTTCGAGCCTACTATGGAGACAGGAACCGTGTATAGTGGCGATCAGTCGGTACCACTATCGTACAACAACAGCATAGCAAGTTTGTCGGAGGTTACAGTGAATCCTGCCGAACTTGCAATTGGCCGGGACTGGACAATAGGTTCGCCTCAGACGCTGGTGTTGTGGTTCCATGGCAATCCGGGCAATGCTATTACCGAGCAGATGTATGTAAAGATTGGCGGCTCAAAAGTGTTATATGATGGGGACGCAATTAATCTTGCCAGACCACAGTGGACACAGTGGAACGTTGATCTGACAAACATGGGTGCCAATCTGGGCAATGTCACGACATTTGTTATAGGTTTGGAGAGGACTGGCGCAGTCGGCGGCTCAGGTATGGTCTTCATTGATGACATCCGGCTGTATCGCCAAGCCCCCCCGCTTCCTTCGGAAACAGTTTGGGTCGAGGCGGAAACGGGCACCGTGACAGCCCCTATGCGACTTTTTGATGATCCAAACGCATCAGCTGGTCAATATGTAAGCACGGAACCAGGTACCGCCGACGAAGGTTCCGCTCCGCCTTATCCTAATGGTACCGTAAGCATTCCCTTTACTGTGGGAGGTGGAACCTACACGCTTCGATTTCGTATCGGATTTCCTGGCGGCGATGATTCGTGCTGGCTTCGGATCCAGGATGCGACCACGCAATCACCTGTTCACTCCAGCGGCTGGGTGCACTTCAACGATATGCCAACGGGAGATTACTGGCACTGGTCGCAGGAGGTCAAAAGCGAAGACGAGCCTGGCGAACCTCCCGTTGAGTTCACACTTGCTGCCGGGACGCACACTCTTGAGATTTCTTACAGGGGAGCCGATCTGAGGATTGACGCTGTCGTGTTTTCCAAGATTGACTAAACGACGTTTATTGATGTTTTTTCAGCGAGGCCTGTTGTTCGATGGCTTAGCAGCAGATACGGGGTCTATACTGACCGATTCGGTATAGGCCCCTTTTTTCTTAATGAGCATTAAGGTTAATAATTTATGCTTTGTCCTTCTTTCCATTGAACGGAGAAAATAGAACAATCGTCTAAGTTAACGGAGGCTTCGTACAGTTATGGTGGCGGACGATTCTTCTCGAATCTCTGGGACCAAGTCCCCTCGGGCTAAATCCAGAATCAAATTAACAAATAAACACCTTCTTAATGATTCATCCTCTCCCTTACGATTAAAATAAAGGTCGGATGTCATTTCTCGAACGTTTATAAAAAGACCTGGCATTGGTCGGCCGAGCCGGTTATTATTCCGATAGAAAGCCCGGCAGTGTGGCCAGGCCGAGGTTCTCAGAGATATCAAAGTTTTCAGAAAGGATTTGCCTTATGTGTCGAACATACCTCATCATTGTAACCGCAACTTTCCTTCTGACCACCAGCGTCTTTGCGGAGGCCAACTGGCCGCAATTTCGTGGCTCTAATGCCGGTGTAGTCGAAGACGGCATTTTACCATCTTCCTGGAGTACCACTGAAAACATCGCATGGATGCTTGAAATCCCGGGCCGTGCCTGGTCCTCACCTATAGTTTGGGAGAATCTGATATTTGTTACCTCTGCTATCAGCGAAGGTGATGCTGAAATGCCCAAGAAGGGACTCTACTTAGGCGGTAACAGAGATAAGCCTTCCGACAAAACGCACCTGTGGATGGTTTATTGTATCGACTTTAACAGCGGCAAGATACTCTGGGAAAAACTCGCCCACAAGGCAGTACCTCAGCATTCTTTGCACATTAAGAATACATACGCCTCCGAAACACCGGTGACAGACGGCGAACGTGTATATGCCTATTTCGGCAATGTAGGCCTTTTTTGTTACGACCTTAACGGCAAAGAATTGTGGTCCACAAAATGGAAAAGCTCCAAAATCCGCTATAACTGGGGCACTGCCGCATCACCGGTACTTTACAAAGACCTGCTTTTTATCGTGAACGATAACGAAGAACAGTCATTTCTCGTTGCTCTGGACAAAAAAACAGGTGAACAGATATGGCGAGTTGACCGCGACGAAAAAAGCAACTGGGCAACACCTTACATCTGGAAAAATAAGCAACGTACCGAATTGATAACATCCGGAACCGGCAAGATCAGGTCGTACAATCTTGACGGCAAACCGTTATGGGAGTTGGGTGGCATGTCTTCAATTGTTATTCCGACTCCACTTGCAGAGCACGGCCTGGTCTATGTCACCTCGGGCTATGTCGGTGACAAAAAGAGACCTTTATATGCCATTCGACCTGGCGCCGCCGGTGACATTACGCTCAAGAATAATGAGAACAGCAACGAATACATAGTGTGGTGCCAGAAGCAGGCCGGGCCATATAATCCTTCGCCTCTGGTCTATGGTGATTACCTGTACATTCTTTACGACAGGGGTTTCGTGAGCTGTTATGACGCGCGAACGGGCAGTGAAGTTTACAGCAAACAGCGAATTGCGGCCGGAGCGACATCGTTTACTGCTTCGCCCTGGGCCAATAACGGCAGGATATTTTGCCTGAGTGAGGATGGTGAGACTTTCATCATCCAGGCCGGCCCTGAATTCAAGGTGCTCACCTGTAACAAGCTCGGACAGATGTGTATGGCAACGCCGGCAGTCGTTCGTGGCAACTTGATCATTCGCACCATTTCGGGACTGTATCGGGTTCAGAATTGAGCGCTTCTCGGGCGACGGTCTTGGCACGCCCGGGATGTTTGGGGCGTTACGAACGTGATGCAGGTATAGTATAGGACACAACGAAGGAGAATATCTTATGTTCACTCGAACATTATTATCCTTGAAACCTACACATTCGGTTGCTCTGCGGCGATTTGCGGCATGGTGGATATTTCTGATTCTTCCGGCTCAGATAGTTAGTGCCCAGGAAATAAAACTTCTGCGAGCAAAGCCTGACCCATACGGCTATCCACGCCCGGCGCCGAATCAGAAAAACGTACCTGTGGCTACCAGCGTTTTTCTGCAGATAGGTTTTGATGATAATAACACAACAGACTATGTACTGTCCGACTCGATTGCAGTGCAAATCGGCCCTCGCGGAGAGCCGGCCATCGATATGCTGAAACCTGGAACACAATTCGCCAATGGATACAGGGGCAAGGTATTCCCTGGCAAAGACCGAGGCCCTGCAGTAGCAGTGTACATCGACGGAGGTGCCGACCTGAAACCATCGACGACCTATATCGTATCTGTCAGTGCCCGATCAAAAGACGGAGCCATCCTAAGCGGAAAGAAAGGGATTTGGGAGTTTAGTACCGAGGATGTGACTGTTGTGTCTCCACTGCAATTTCGGCTGGACCTGTCAACCTCGCCTGTCAACTGGCACGGCGGCTTTTTCACCGGCTTCTGCAAGCCGAGTTTCTGTACAAGCGCCTCGAACCGCATTCCTGGATACGAACTGATGGAGCGTGTCAGGAAAAGACGCCCTAAGGCGTGGAGTTTGCAACGAGACTTCACTATGACGGGGATGGAGCGCCAGCCGGGTTTTCTCTCGGGTGGTTTACCCAATGTGGTTCGGGAGCGCGAAACACGTCGTATCATAACCATGGAGAAGTGCGACGAAGGGATTCTGCTGCGAGTAGAGGATTTTTTTGGACATGAGCAGTACGGAATCAGCTCCGTTCGACCGCTTTCGGAGGACTATCACCCCGGCAACGAGGTGCTCATCGCCGACGGCGTACACGATGCAAGAGCAAAAGTTCTGCGGATTGTTACTGATAGTACTGATGCAAGGAGCATTCTGGTAACATCGTTCAAGGCCCCTGCAGACGGGTGGAAAAAGGAATACCCCGTATCTTTGCCGGTTAAGGAGAATCCGGACGCACCAGGCCTTTTCTCACGGGGCGGGTGCTACCTCAGCAAGTTCAAGCCTGCAGGGACACCCCACTACTATTGGGGGCGATTAGATAAGGAGTGGGACATTGCCCACCGCCGTTTCGGTCGAAGGCTGGTAGTCAACTTCGCAGAAGCCCCGGGAGATTTGTCTGTTGACGGGCGTGACTGGAGCTTCCCCAAGGATTATAATGAATACCATCAGGTAGTCCAGGCCTACACAAATCACTTGATCGAGCGATATCATGATGCATGTCTCGATTTTGTCTGGAGCGTCTTTAATGAACCCGACTTGAGTCGTGTATTCTGGCGCAGCGGCGACTGGAACGAGCTGCAGAAATTCTACGACTACACGGTGGATGCTATATTGCGAGCTTTTGAAGACCATGGCTATGATTCAGATCGTGTCATTGTGGGTGGGCTGGAGATTGGCGCCATTTTCGGAACACATATCGAGCGTCCCATACTCGAAATCTTCCTGAATCACTGTTCACCCAGAGCAACCTGCGCCGGCGCACTACCCTACAATGCCGCGTTCACTGACAAGAGGCTTGACGGCAAGCGCTCCAAACGCACCGAGAAGCTCTGTCTCGCCAACAACGGCAAGGGCAGCCCCTGCGATTTTATCTCAATCCACAGCTACAACGCCTCCGAAATGATGGCCGCCAAAGTAATCCGTGCCAAGGAGATTGCACTTGAAATAGATGAGGAATATTATGCCGGCCTTTGGGTGAACTCCTTCGAATCGTGTCCGGGATGGGCACCGCCTCCGGACGTAGCGGCGGCAGACAGCTATCTTGGAAATGGATATTTTCCAACCTGGTGTGCAGACGTAGTTCGGCGGCAATTGTCGAAAGCTGCTCAGGACAAACGATACGCCTTCGGTGAATCCATCATCACTTTCTGGCCGTGGCCCAATAGTAACTTTACCGGCCACAATAACTCAACCCGTGTTATTTCCGTGGACGTTGATGGTGACAACAGGACAGATCGTCACAAAACCGTAGCCATGCCGATTCTGAATTTCCTGGGCCTGCTGTCGGGAATGGGAGATACTTATCTGGTTCTGCCTGAACTAACTTCGAATGGTCACGTGGTGTCGGGTTTTGCCTCGAAAGCAGATGAGGGCGTCCGAGTTCTGCTCTATTCACATAATGGAAACGATATCCAGTCACGCTCGAAAGCTTCCTTCGCGATTGCTCTTGACTTAAGCGCAGTACCGTGGCCGGAAGTTCGAGTCAAAGAATATCGCTTCGACAAGGATAACAACTCTTACTACCGTCTGGGTCTCAAGTTGCGTGATCGGCCGGTCGGCGATCCTAACTCGCACCTTCCCAGCCAGGACGAAGTGCAGAAACTGCTCGCCGATCTTCAGAGCGGCGATAGAGACTCTCAGGTAGCCGCCGTGAAAAAGGCGGCTACATTCGGCGATGTTCCTGAAAAGATTGTCACCGTCACGATCAAACTCTACGAGGAAACCAAGCACCAGGAAGTCCGAACTGCTATAGAGCAGGCGTTGCGGCAAGCCCTGGGTCGCCAGATTTGTTACAGTCCCAAAGATGTCGCTCAGGTTCTGGAATTGTCGGTTTTACGGGTAACAAAGGAATTGATCCACTCGGTGAGAGCTGATGGGATGTTGCAGCTAAATGTAGCCATTGCAGCAAACGGTGCGAACTTTGTCACAATAGAACCAACGAGAAATCCGCAGTTAAAATAGACACAGCAGAAATATCTATCAAAGAATCCAACTATTGATTCCAGTTTTTCTAAGGTAACGCAAGCAAATGTTCCGATACCGTATATATGAGACCGAAAGGAAGCGCAGAAGAACTGGAACGCCGCCGTCGGCGAGCGGTGAAACTAATGCAAGAGGG
>Ga0307378_10008709_pt1 | contig 13422 bp, 12 predicted proteins | sample UN1MG_FD_202238 | JGI IMG/M metagenome (GOLD analysis project Ga0307378, IMG submission 202238) | Soil microbial communities from Risofladan, Vaasa, Finland - UN-1 | ecosystem: Environmental > Terrestrial > Soil > Coastal area > Acid sulfate soil | place: Finland: Risofladan, Vaasa | collected... | reverse complement strand
CGCAGCAGCCACTTGAGGACCTGACGCCGGCGCCAGTTGTCCAGCAGGAGCGGCTCACTCTCGAGCAGCTTGTAGTATTCAAGCTCGTCGGCGGTGGGCTTCGGGCCGAGCTCTGGCAGCCGAAAGAGCGCAGAGACGGGCTTGTCGTCGATGTGGGTGAGCGCACAGGCGCAGGCGGGAGCGATGAAGTCGTCGGCCATCTTGACCGCGTCTCCGTTTGTGCCGTCCACGAACTGCATGACCCAACTCCGGTCGGCTGGGTCGAGCGTGCGCAGGGTGTACTTGTGCCCGTAGACCGTGACGTCGCCCAGGCGATGACAGCCCTGAAGCTCGGTCTCGATCACGCCGAGGATGTCGTCGAGCTCAGCTTCGGGAACTTTGGTGAAGGGGGACTCGGCCGCTGCCGGAGCCGGACGGTTGGGTGTCTCTGTGGCTGTCATTATCTTCCTTGAACCTTTGTTCTGCGTCCCCACCGAATTGCGGCGACTACACGTGTGACCCGGTCATTATTGGCGCCCAGGTCACGGGACATGGTTTGGATGTAGCAGGGGAAATATTCGTAGATGCGTCGAATGGCCGGTCCGCGCCAAACCTCGCGTAAACGAAAAGGGACCCGCTGGTGGGTGAGGTCGACGAGCTCAAAGCCTTCGTAGAAGACGTCCTCGAAGATCTCGGTGTAGAGGTCAATGCGCGCCAGGCGTACATCGCGTGTCGTCAGCGCTTGAGGGATCATTTCGGCAGGAAGGCCGTGCGCGTTGAGGTCGATCTCGTACTCGTCGTCGATTTGGATGCCCTGGTTCTGGTTGAACTCGTAGCAGGCACCGATGACTCGGTTGCTCCGTGTCCGCACAGTGAAGGCGTGCGACAGACGTGTTCGAGTGTTGGGGACGTCTTGGGAGGCGCCGACGCCGCGGACGAGGCTCTCGTCTACGTTGTATCGCTTTGCAATCTCGTTGATCGAGTTTTGCAGCGACTGACCTGGAGAGAACTCCTGGTCGAAGAATGGCGTGGCCATCGTAAGAGCCTCCTAGGGCCTCTGGCAGAGCCAGGTAATACGAAATGAGCGATGGCTAGGGCTGTGCTTTAGCTGTCCGGCATAGCCTCCTAGAGATTGCCGCGCTCGCGGCGCGTGTACCGGATTGTGCCGCTGACGTTAATCGTGCGGTCGCTCTTAGCGTCGAGCGTTCGGCCAACGTCTGACCACCAGCAGCCGAGGTAGCGCTTAGCGTAGTTCTGCCCGGCGAAGCTCGCGCCGGTCGGTGTGAACCAGTCCTCGCGAATGCCGAAAGAGCTGTACTGTTGCGACAGCATCGTAAAGTTGTCGATGGGCGCGTCGAAGGCGCCGAAGTCGAGCTGCGAGTTGTACAGGTCCCAACGGCGCACCGAGATCTGCATACCGGACACGTTGCCGGGGACGATCTCAAAAGGCTCGCCAGGATTTTCCCACTGGGTCAGTCCTGAACCGCCAACCGGGCCGAACTCGTAGAGGTCGGTGATCGTGCGATTGATCCCTGGGTTCCACTCGTTGATAGCGCCGATCACCTTGCTGCCCATGCGAATGATCATCGCGTGGGTTAGCTGAGCTTTGGTATCTGGCGGTCGGACGTTAGACATTGCTGCTCCTCACAGAACTACGCAGCCACCTGAGTGGTGAAGAACGGGTTATCGACACTGAACTCGCCGAAGAGGCGCAGCGCCGGGTACCGCAGGTTGAAGAAATACTTGAAGTAGAACTTCGTTGGGTCGTTCGGGTCCTGCGAGACCTCGATGTCCGTTGCCAGGTCAACGCGCCGGACGGTCCCATCCGCGTTGACGTACTGCCCGATAGCTCGGTCAGCGATCTCGGCGCCGATAGCATCCGAGATGAACTCCTTGATGTCGATCACGAAGTCCGCGAGGTCGATGGGGACGACACCCACGATGTTCGCGTCCAGCGCCTTGTCGACCTTGCGGGTGACGTTGTCTTTCTGCGTCGAGGTGCTGAGGTAACTGAACGCTGCCAGTCCGCCGCCACCTGCTTCGGTCGTGACCGGGTCGAGTACCTTGAACAGCCCGGCGTCGAACGTCGTCACGAAGACACCGCTGCTCGCCATGAGCTGTCGCTCACCCTTGAGCCACCGGTCCGAGATGTCGATGTTGAAGCCGGTGATGGTTCGTCGCGCGAGCGACAGCGCGGGCGACGTGAGCGCAGTTCTGAGCGCGGCCCAGGCAACTGCGATGTACGACGAATCGAGCAAGACGGTCTCGGTCGTGCCGTCGCTCAGGTCGATGTCCCAAGAGACACCAGACCGCTGCGGTGGAGCGAAGAGCGCCATGCGCCCCCGACCAGGGCTGTCCGGTAGGACCTGGAGCGTCCGCGTTGCTCGATACACGAAGGTGTCGGGCGTGTCCGCGTCGCCAGGGTCTGTGTCCCGAGCCATGCCAAAGTAGCCTCGGCGGTAATGCTTCTCGGTCGGTGAGCTCTGGGTCTCGATGTGGTTCCGCAGGTCTGTCTGGACCGCCAGGTCCGTCGAGAGCATGACGACCTCGGTAATGATGTCGCTGTTCTGCGTCGCCGTGAGCGCAGCCTTGAACTGCGACCGAGTCGGGTTGCCAGGGAACGTGCTGTCGTTTACCTGAACAGCGACCACTGTCGGCGCGCCGTTGCTGAAGGCGACCTGCATCGCGAGCATCAGCGGGTTGTCCGCTGAGACCTCACCGAGGTCAGCTCGCGCCTGGTCCAGGCTGAAGTATCGCTTCTGGACGTTGTAGTCAGACGCCGGCCGGTCGATCTGGTACGACGCGAAGTAGATGGCCCCTATGGTTGGGCGGCTGCCCTCACCTGTTCGGCTTTGCGGCAGCGTATTGGACGCAACGCCGAAGAGCGCCAGTGCCGCGTCGCTGGCTGCGGTCGACGCTGCGACCAGCGTTACGGATGCGTCCTCGCCGACATTCGGTGAGGTCAGCGTAAGCCGTCCAGAGACCACAGAGGCGACCGCGTTATACGCGGGGCCGTAGGTCGCGCTACCTCCGATGATCGCGTTGATGTTGGCGGCGAGCTGCCCAGGCAAAGCTGCGCTGCCAGCTCCACCTAAGCTGGCCAGGTCGATGTAGCCGAAGATTCCTGTCGCCGGGAGCGCGACATTCACCTCGACGGCTGCCTGTCCGTCAAAGGACAGATTCAGCAGGTTGGTCGTGGTGACGTCGTAATTAGCCGCTGCCAGCGTCGAGGTGAACTTCGGCGCTGTCAGGATCGACCAATCGAGCGTCGTAGAGGACAGCGCGTGGACGAAGTCTTCGTCGACTTCGTAGGTTGAGACACCTGCGAAGTCGCCGACGCGGCTGACGCTCTGCACGCCTGTGTTGGCGAGCGTGTCGACCAGGTCGTCGATGTTGACGTAGGTCGCGTTGTACTGCGACAGCGCGCTGTATGCGATCTCCTTGATCTCGATGAAGCTGTCTGACTGTTCAGCGGCTGCACCGAAGATGATGAACGTACCGTCAGTAGCCGGCGCGTCGCCGCCAGCGATTGGGGTGGTGACCTCAACACGGCTTGCCGGGGTAGTGTTCGGGCTGCGGAGCAGGAGCCTATCAGACGCGCCTGAATCATTGACGGTTGCGACGTTGTCGTAGGCCGGCGTCTCGTAACCGAGCCCGCTACCGAGATAGGTATCGCCACTAAATGGGCTTGCCATGACCGCGTTGATCATGCGGACGAGCTCAGCTGCGGTGAAGGTCGTGTGCGCGGCGATGTCCGAGTTGTAGTCGACAATGAGCTGCGTCGGGGTGAGCGCATTGGCTTGCGTGACCAGGATCGTATTACCGGGTGGCGTCGCTCCTGCCGCGCCGTCGGTAAACTGAATCGTCAGAGGCTTTTTGCCGTCGAGCGACAGAACGATCGAATCGCCAGCTGCCATGACGAAGCCACCGACGTCTGGGTCGGACTCGATGAAGGCTGGCGAGTAGGCTAGCACGCTGTTCGAGAGCGGGCGGCCGTTTCGCGTGACTGTCGTGTTTTGCAGCGCGTTGTCTGAACGGAAATCCAGTTCGACGTGCGGCCGGATCGTGTAGGTGCCGCCACCACCACCGACGTCAGCGAGCGCAACCGCCGAGGTGTTGATGAACGCGATGGCTGCGGCGCTGCCGGCGAAGCCGAGGATAGTGAAGACCCCGTTGTTCCCAGCGTCGCCTCCGGTCAGGCCGCGGATCGTAATGTCCTTGCCGATGACTGAGGTCGGGAATACCTGAGTCGGGTGCGTGAGCACGACGACATCAGAGAGGATGTTCGGGAGGCTAGCGATGGTTCCGGGCGTGGTGATCGCGACGGTGGTGGCTGGCGCCGCGTTCGTGAACGCGAGGAAGCCATTGAGGTTGAGGTCTTCGTCCTCGACCAAGCCGCGCTGAATCGCTTCGTTGGTAACACCTTTGGTCCGACTGCCAGGGCCAATGATGCCCGCAGTCAGCGCAGGGGTTTGGATATTCAGCGCGCCTGGGACTACAACCTCGGCGATGTAGACGCCGGGGTCGACGTAAGAGCTAATTTGCAGGGCCATACCTACCGACCTCGTCTCCGCAGGGGGATCATCGCTGACATAACAGCAGCAGGTCGGTAGTCGGCGCTGGGGTCAGCAGGCTTGGGTGGGATCGGGGACTACATTGTCGGCGGTATAGAATAGGGGATTGCCCGAATTGTCCTCGGGTGTACGATCGGTATGCCACCAAATCGTCGTAGGTTGCTGGAGCCTCGCCTCGTAAACTCGGTTCTTCTGGTCGTCAGGTCGCGGGAAGTCGGTCTCGCCGGCATTGGAGCATCCCTGGTGCAGGCTGATCTGGTAGTCCTCAGCCGCGAGCGCTGGATCATCAGCTAGGTTGTTGATCGACCGGCCTTGGAAGGCGAAGTGCTGCTCTTCGAGGAAGAACGTCAGGTGCCCCATGATCAAATCGGCGAGCTCGCGGCGCGTCGTTGGGGACTCAGTGTAAATCCCGATGGTCACTGAGATGGTCCAGCAAAGGTGATACCGCGTCATCGGCGGACGGATAGGGTTCCTCCAGTCATCACGAAGGCCGACAAACCAGCGCCCCTCCTCAAAGGCTTCGCTCGCAGCGGCAGGGTTTGTGTAGGTGAGTGTGCCCGCTGTCGCAGCTGTAATCGGGAAGCGCCCGCTGTTCGTCCCACTCACAGCCTGCTCGATCGTAAGATAGCGTCTGTCTGACGCCATGGCTGCGCTAAAGGGCGCTGCTGCGACCGTCAGCGTCGCTGTGCCGTCCTCGTTGGCTGTGATGGTGTCACCTACCGCAGGGACGCCGAAGTCCCCTAGGCCGAGCACGGAGACCGCATTCTCTGAGCTTGCTGCGAGGACCTCGACCTCGTTAGGCGTCCCAGCGGCTGGCAAAATCCGGACGCCAGGGGTTCCACCGACATCAACGACGACAGCCTCGATCTTGCCCCGACGCTGCTCGTTGATGATCCTCGTTAGGTCGGCAGCAGCAGCAGCAGAGACAGGCGCCCCTGCCGGGAATCGCATTGGATAAAATTGGATCGTGACCTCTTCAGGGGTCTGGCCATCCTCGGTTCGAGGCGCAATGCGCAGCACGAGCTGGTCGAGCTCGGCTGCACCGCCGGCTGCGCTGACCTGCGTCGCGGTCATGTTGGCTGCGCTTATGTTCGGTGTGAACACGTCGTCGCCGTTGAGCCCGCGAAGCGTAATCGTCGACCTGTTGGCGCTGACGCCGAACAGCTCGCCGAGGCAGGGCTGAAGGCGCGTGACGAGCTCGACCGCGATGTCCTGCGTGCTGTCTGTGCCGAGCGCGACGTAAACGACGAGTGTGCCATTGATGCCGAGCAGGTAGCTGTAGCCCGGTACTGCGGCATCGACCGTGACCGTCCAGACCTCAGCGGTGCTGTCAGCGAGTGCATAAGGCTCAACAGACGTCTCAATGCGCGGCGGCTCTTGCACGGTGGCGAGGATAGGGCGCCCGATCGTCATGCGCTGGTTCGTGCCGCTGATCGCGGTCACCGCGATGTGAGGCAGCCTTTCGAGGACGTCTGGGAACTCCTCGGTGACCTGGGCAAAGGTCTCATACGGGTCCGTCCCTGGGCCGAAACCGATGGCGTACTTGCGCACTGTCGGCGCCTCTTCACGCCGCTCTTCCGTGAAGCCCTGCGTCTCGAGGAAGCGCTCGATCTCGAGCTGGAAGGCGTCCTTCACCGTCTCGACCATCTGCGCGAAGCGCGGCGGGTCATTCAGGTCGTCAGGGACCGTCGCGCGGTACTTGCGCAGGTCTAACGGGTCACGCGCCATCAGAACACCCGGTGGTAGACCTCACCCTTTTGGGTGCGGCGGTCGAAGAAGGCTTGGTGTGTGAACGTGAGCAGCTGCTCGTTGAAGCTCACCTGGTAGATGGCCATCCGCTCATCACGCTCGATGCCGTAGGCGTGCTGGTAGAACGGGTGCGGCCCAGCATCCTCGTCAAAGATGCGTGCAGGCGGCGTGTCCCCGGTGATCGTCGTGTCGAAGGCATCGAGCGGCGCCGTCCACGCCTTGTCACTCGTCCAGTCTGTCTGGCGCCCGAGGTTGAGCGTGCGCTGCGTCCGCTCGATTTGCCAGGTGCGCAGAACCAGAATCGTGCCAGGAGGCACCTCGCGGTCCTCTGGCGCGGTGCTGACCGGGCAGTCCTGCCCCCAGATCGGGTTCTGGCGCTCAGTGGCGACCCGGCGGATGCGCAGGATCGCGAAGTCGGGGCTGTCTGTGTTCACGACCGTCGTGCGTGTCAGCGTAATCCGAAAGCGGATCGAGCCGGCGCCTGTAGGCTTGGCTGCGCCGTTGATGAGCGTGAGGTCGGTCCAGGTGCCGCCAGCGTTCGTGCTGAACTCCGCGAGGATGTCGTCGCCTGTCCGCTTGCGGTAGGCCGCCACCTGAAACTCCCAGTCGCCGGAGTCCGGATTGCTAAAGGGCTGGTCGACCGTCTCGATGGTGCCCGTGAGCACACCGTTGGCGAGCTTGATGCGGTTGGGCTTGATCGTGTAGTCCACCACTGTGCTCGTCAGCGTGTACGTGCCGTCAGCGACGTGCTCGGCGCTAGAGGCGTGCAGCGTGTCGTGCAGGAACTTCTGGTAACCCGGGACGAGCTTGGTGCCGTAGCAGCTCAGGCACTTCATGTCGCTCGCCTGCATCGTCTCCTTTTCGCAGGTACACGGAAAGACGCCAGGCGTGTTTTCATTCACCAAGAGCCACAACGCAACCGGCCGCCCCATCGCGCGCAGCTTGTCGAGCAGGAGCACCTTCAGTTTCTCGGGGATCTCCAGCTCGCGAATGTGCTGCTTGGGGTTACGCCCCCAGTAGCCTGTCGCAAGGCTCGAGCCTGGCAGCTTGCAGCCCATCAGCCCGCTCCTGCAATAAAGTTGTTGCGGAAGAGGGCTCCGTCAGGCGCCGAATTGAGCAGGACGTTGAGCCGCCAGTTCGGTCCGACCTCGGTGTGGATCGAGCCGCTGTTGACGAAGTGCAGTTTCATCTTTGGGATGAGCGTGTCGAGCCGCTGCGCGAGCGCCTGACTGAAGGCTGCGAGCTTCGGCTGGTGATTGATTACGAAGCTATTGCCCTGGTCCGACCAGTTCTCGATGTCAGAGTCGATCGCGAACAGGGTCTGCGCGTTCACGCCTACGATCATTGCAGCGTCGAAGAGCGTCTGACCGAACTTGCTCGCAGGGAACGCATCGAGCGTGCAGAACGTCGGATAGGGCTGATAGGCATTGATGAGCTGCAGCCCGCCCTCCAAGTACGCCATTAGGTCTGACTCGGTGTACCCGAGCGGGCAGAAGTTCTGCGGGTCTGCGTTGACAGCCTTTACCGCCTTGTCGAGCTGGAGCCGAAACTGCGGCAGAAGCGCGAACGCGCGGGCGCTGCTGACCTTGATGAGCTGGACGACGTTGGTCGGTGGCGTGCCGTCCGCGCCTGTAATGCACCAGACGAAGAGGAGCTGGCGGCATTGTGTCGTCTCGGTGTTGGTTGGCGTGTTGGCTGGTGCGTTTGGGTCGCCCCACAAGATGTAGTAGCAGCCGACGCCTTCACGGACGATCCGCGTGCCGCCTGGCGGCGGGTTGATGTAGTCGTCTGTGTAGACGACCTGGTCGCCGAGGGTCGTCACTTCGAGACTGAGCTCCGTAGCGTCGACAGGGTTGCCGTCCTTGTCGAAGAGCTTCAGCTCAACACGCTCCCGCTTGCGCCGAAGAATGACCTCAATCGGGTTGGCGATGACGACACACATCAGTACACCCCCAGCGAGAGCGCGGCCATCTGATGCAACTCAAAGCCTGAGAAGCCCGCCACGTTGATGCCTGCGAAGGACAGCGTGACATTGAAGGCGTCTTCGCTGTCATCCGCCAAGGACAGCAGCGTCAGGTCCGGCGCCGCAAAGACGTTCGTGAGGGCTGAGGTGTGGTCGATGTCTGCGGCGACGGCGCCGTTGATCCAGACCTCCATGCGGCTCTCACCACCGCCGCCGCTCGTAGGTCGGTACCGTAAATCGATGAGCGCCCACTTTGCGATGGCGTTAGCCGGCACTGCGAATGAGGTCGTGAACGCTGAGGTCACCTCGACATCCATCGCGCTCAGGTCGGCGTTGGTCTTGATCGTGACGCGATTGCCAGACGTAATCGGGTCTTCGATCGCAAAGATGGTGCGACTCGCGCCAGGACCGTTGAACTGATTGAGGTAGTCCAGCTCGACGACCAGCCGCACCCAGAACGGCTGCGCCAGGTCCAGAGCCAGCTCGGCTGCGCGTCGCTGGTAGCGAGGCCCTAAGGGGAAGCGGCGCACCCCTCGGTTGATGCGCGGGCGCCCGAGACCCTCAGGCCGCAGATAGTCCGTCGAGCGCCGGAGCACTACGTCGGCCAGCCCATCGATGCCTACGGGCGCTACAGTCAGCGCGCGGCTGACGTCTTCAAAGGGGTCGAAAGGCAGCCACTGCGTCGCGCGGTCTGCCTCGACGACAGCCATGTCTCCGACGTACGCGTCCGTCCAGATCCCGTCACCGGGCGGCAATTCGGCTACCGGGTCGAGGGACGTCGCTCGCCCGTCGAGGAGGACGCCGAGCGCCTGCGCGTCAGCTCGGTGCTCAGAGATCAAGAGGTCCCGACCGACAGCGACACCAGCGAACAGGAGGCTGACGAACTCGGCGGACTCGGTCCCGCCGACCTTGCTCATGAGCGCGACGTCCGGGTCACCGCCGAACGCGGTCAACGCGCCTGGCGCAGCTCCGAGGGCTGGCGTGACGTCGATGCCGCTGAAGAACATCTTCACGGCGCCTGTCGCGAAGTCGACGACGACGTCGAGCAGGTACCAGGCTGCGAAGAACGGCACTCGCGGCATATCGACGACGTTGGCGCCCAGCTCTGTCTCGACACGGATGACGCTGATGAGCCCGTCGACACCGACGATCTCCTCGCGCTTGATGGTGACGCGTTGCGCAGCTTCAGACAGCTCAAAGAGCGTGAGGGCGCCTGTGATCTTGTTGGTGCCGGGGTCCGAGACGACCAGCCGGATGTGCAAGGTCGCCGTTCCGGGGTTCGGGAAGCCGGCTGCCTCGAAGCTGACGCCAGCTCCGCCGAGGACGGCTCTGTTGATACGCGCCGAGCCTGCACCGCGCGCGTCAAGATGCGACGGCTTGATGAAGGGGAGCTGCGCACCGTCCGAGGTGGACTGGTTGAGCACGTACGCGCCTGCTGGAGTCAGGTCTGCGGCTGTGCCGCCGAAGGTGTCAATGCCCGGCCAAGCGACCTCAGTCGCGTCATCGCCAGCCCAGGCCCAAGTCCAGCCGCTACGCGCATCGAGCGCGGCAGCTTCCGCATTCGTAATCGCGTTGCAGACCTGGACCGCCGTCGTCACTTCTTCAGCTCCCAGATAATGATGCCGGTAGCGACGCCAACAAGAAAGGGTGGGACGTAATTCAGCCAGCTCGTCTTCTGCGCTTCAGCCAGCCCGTCTGCCGCCTCCTCGATCTTGAGGAGCGCAGCAGTAGCCGTCTTGGTCATGCTGATCGAGAGGTCGAGCGCAGTGGTGGCTGTCTTGATGCGAGCACGCTGCGCGCCGAGTAGCTCGTCCTGCAACCTGAGCGCCCGCTCGAGTGCAGGCACTCGACGCTGATGGAGCCACTTGAGGTAGCCCATCTCGTCTGTCGGAAGCGCGACGTGCGCCTCACCGTCGACCTCGATGACTTTAGCGTGAAAACTGGCTGGCGGCGCAGTCGAGGTTGTCGTCTGCGCCGACGCCTCACTCGCCAGGGCCAGGGCCAGCATTGAGCCCAGCAGCGACTTCTTCAGCACTTTCTTCTCCTGGCTTGAACTTTTCGTCGAGCGACGCCTTTGCCACCGCGAGGCCCTCTTCGAGCAGCACGATCTTAGCGTCCTGCTCCTCTCCCTGTGCGAGCAGCTCGTCGAGCTGCGCCTGTTTTGCTTCCAGGTCCTTCTTGGCCGCCGCGAGCTCAGCCTTTGCCTGGACGTACTCTGCCAGAGCCGCCTTCGACTTCTTGCGCTGCATCGCCCAGTTGGCCATGAAGCCCGCAGCAGCGCCAAACAGCGTAGTCGCGATGGCGCTCTCGTCGCTCATTCTGTAGACGCCTCAGGTGCCTCGGGCTTGTTCTTTTTGGCGGCGACGTCACGCAGCATCTTGCCGAGCGTCTCCCAGCTGCCGAATGCGGAACCAGCCGCCTGCAGAGTCGCGATGACGACCTCGGCTGGAGGCAGCCCGTCCATCAGACCGCCGGCGAGAGCCGTCAACGCAGAGAGAATGACCACGCTCGCGCGGATACCCCACTTGCTGCCGAGCTTTATCTTCTCCAGAACGCGGTACTTTTTGAGCGCCCAGACCACGAGCATGATCACGAAACCCGCAGCCGCCGGCCAGTTTTTTGCGGTGATGGCTTCGAGCAGCCCTCCGACGGAGTCTAGCGGCACACCGCCGGCCGCAGTCGAGGTTATTGTCGAGGTGCCCTGAGCTAGCGACACGCCGGGCAGCAACATCCAAGCGAGAATAATGAGTCGAAACATATCAGCCTCCACCCCTCCCGATGGCCGTCATAAAGACGGTCACGTCCTGACCACCAGCGGTGGCGGTGTCGGTGATGACGAGAACAGCACCGAACGGATGCGGCAGGGAGGAGGGATCCTTCTGCGCGACCGTCTCCCGCGGTGCCACGGGAATGAGATAAGAGCCGTTGGTGCCGTCCTCGGCCTGGAAGACGACTTCGGACAGGACGCCTGGGCCAGCAAAGGCCACGGCAGCACCGAAGTTCACCCCGTTGACCTGAAGCTGAAAAGAGAGCGTGCTCACCACCCCAGCAGACGCCCAGATGGTGAGCTTCTCGAGCACGTCACGGTTTTGCAGCGGCACCGAAACGGAGCCTCCGTTAGGAACATTCACGCGCTGGGTGCGCTGCCAACCGTACGTGGTCATAGCTGGTTGATTCCTCCGGCGGGATTCCCGCGCGCGTCGACAAGCCCCTGCGGCTCAGCCGCAACGCCTGGTCCGTTAGCGAAGCCCGTGGGCGGCTGATGCAGATGCTCCATGTACTGCGGCGCGACAGGCGCACGTGACGGCGCGTTGCCAGAGTCTACCGTCATACGTGGTGCCGACTGCCTGTTGGTCGGCGCGCTCGCAGGCTGAAGGAGCGAGTCGCCGAGGCCGTCCTCGATACCCTCGTCACCGCCCCCAAACCGCTCTTGGAGCTGCATCGCAGCCCACCTCTTCACCGTCTTGTAGGTGCCGTGCGACTCGACGTATTGGAGGTCATTTGCGGTGAGGCTCGGACCCATCGTCTGGATTCGCTCGAAGAAGTCGGCCGCCGGCATCCGGTCGTTCGGCTTGAGCTGCAGTGAGACCTGCTGACAGAGATGCAGGACGTGTGGGTTGATCGCTTCATCCAGCGTGATCTGCTCGGCGCCCACGTTCGCGAAGCCGCCGGCCTGGCGCTGCATCATCTGCGCCTCTTCCGCCGAAAGCGCCGAGACTGGGTTGTTGCCCATGCCCCGGCGGGCCTCGTTCATCGCGACCAGGTCACGAGCGTTCATCGGCGACTGTTGTGGCTGCTGCGACGCCATCAGCTCCTGCGCCGACTTTGGCGGAGCAAAGTGGAAGTTGCCGTCTGCGCCAACCTGCTGGCCAGCGGTCTGCTGCGTGGTCAGCTCGACGTAGCGCTGCTGCGCGTGTGTCATCGCCGCGTCGACATCGGGCTCACCGTTGGCGTCCATCATGTTGCGCTGCCTCGCCTTATTCTGAAACCAGGCGTGCGCCTCTTCGCCGTCCATGAGCCGAAGAACCGGCTGACCCTTCTTGCGCTTGCCGACGATCTTTCGGAGCTTGGTGCTCTTCTTGAGCAGCTCGAAGGCGACCTCGTCTGACAGACAGTACGGGTCAGGCATCTGCGGCAGGAGGACAGGGTGGTCTTGACCGGCGCCCAGCTCGATCTCAAAGGACCACTGCATGGCGCTGATGTTCTGGATCCAGATGTCCTTCTCTTCTTCGAAGAACTTGAGCCAGTTGAATGAATTGGTGCCAGGCTGGCGGTATTGCGGTTGCATCTTTGTTTCCTTCTTCGCACGCCAGTCGATCTTGGGGAGCACCCGCTGTCCGGGCGGCAGAATGACCGTGAAGGGCGAACGACGCAAGACGGAAACAAATCCACCTCGGACAAGGCGTCTTGCGAATCCAGACTGGACATAGTCCACGAACTGTCTACTCGCATCGACGACAAGCACGTCATCCGGCCGTAGCCTCCTTCGACCCACTGTTTGTGCCTCGGCTTTCCCGGCCGGTTCGGAACGGCGCTGTTGAGTGGACCGGGTGGCTGCGCCATGAGCCACCCGGTCCTAGGAAGAGGCTGACGCCCCCAGAGAAAGAGAGCCTGTGGCTTACTTCTCGCCCTTAGCGCAGGAGCGCGGGTTGACGATCACGAAGCCGATGATCTCGCCGAAGGCCCAGCCCTTGACGAAGCGCATCTGGCTGAACATGTTGAACGGCTCAGAGAACAGCTCAACACGAATGCCCATCTCGCCCATGTACTCCGGCCCGGTCGTCGCGTAGACGGTGCCCGCAGGGACAACCTCTTCGACGCCCGTGCCCGCGCTGGTCAGGATGACGGCGTTCAGGAAGCTCCCGATGTAGCCGGCGAGGATGAGCTCACGCTCAGTCACCGGGTCCACCTGAGTGCTCATCGTCTTCACGATGTCGCTCAGCTCGGCACGGTTGATGAGGAACTTCTCAACAACGAGCCTGTGCTTCTCGACCTGGAACCGGATGTCCTCAAAGGCGCCGACGCCGAGGGTACCGAAGCCCGTGACCGCGTTGACGGTCTGCGAAGCGACGTCGATCAGCGCGCGGCCTCTCTTGTCCTCCTCGAGCTCGATCTCCTGACGAGCGGTGTCCTGCGCACGATCAAGGATGTCGTAGT
>Ga0307378_10008707_pt1 | contig 13426 bp, 5 predicted proteins | sample UN1MG_FD_202238 | JGI IMG/M metagenome (GOLD analysis project Ga0307378, IMG submission 202238) | Soil microbial communities from Risofladan, Vaasa, Finland - UN-1 | ecosystem: Environmental > Terrestrial > Soil > Coastal area > Acid sulfate soil | place: Finland: Risofladan, Vaasa | collected... | reverse complement strand
GTCCCTGCGCTGTTTGTGTCCTGTAACGCGCGACAAGTGCGGGACTTTTCCAGATCGGGAACTGGGGTCGCCTTCGTAGCCGGGGGCGAGCATTGAGGGCGCAGCCACCCGCTTGCCTCCTTTGTGCCTTACTCAGACCCAGTGCTCTGGAATCAGGTGACCCGAGATCTGGCGTACCTCAAGATGTACGCGAATGAAAGCCTATTGGTGGCTGGGTCATCGAAGGACATGGAACCTCAATCTTCGCCTCTGACTACGGCGAGCGGAGCCGTGTCTCACCCCCCTTGTTCGCACCCCACGATTGACTTAGCTTGCCAACCTGTCCGGGCGGACGATCAGGGCACTTGCCCCCTGGACGACTGCACCACAAGGAGGTCACAGGTGCTCAAGAGATTTCTCTCGCGAAGTGCGGTCATTACCGCAGGTTTGGTTCTACTGGGCTCGTGCGGCGGGGGCGATAAGCGGACTGAACAGAGTGGAGCCCGAACCGAGAAGTCCCGCCAACTGACGATCGGGGTGACGCTTCTGACACGCACCCACCCGTTCTACCAGGATCTCGAAGCCGGTCTTAATGAAAGCGGCGAGGCCGCGGGGTACGAATTGCTGGTCACGGCCGGCGAGTTCGACGTTGCCAGGCAGAAAGACCAGATCAACGAGTTCATTGTGCGCAAGGTGGACGCGATCATCGTTTCACCCTGCGACTCGCGTTCGATCGGCACGGCCATCAAGGCGGCGAATGATGCCGGCATTCCGGTATTCACCGCCGATATCGCCTGCCTCGCCGAAGGGGTCAGAGTCGTCTCCCATGTCGCATCCGACAACGTGGCAGGAGGCGCGCTTGCCGCGCGCGCAGTGGCGGACGCGATCGGTGGCGCCGGAACCGTGGCCATCATCGACCACCCGGAGGTGGAGTCGGTGATTCAGAGGGTCCGGGGATTCGAAGAGGAGTTGGCCAAGCACACCGGCATTCAAATCGTCGCCAAGCTCTCCGGCCGGGGAGTGAAGGATCAGGCCTTCCGCACGGCGGAAGACATCCTGCAGGTGCATCCAAACCTCAGCGCAATCTTCGGCATCAATGATGACTCGGCGCTGGGCGCACTGGCGGCAGTCGAAAAGGCCGGGAAAGTCCAACGTGTCAAAATCGTGGGCTTCGACGCCGTGCCGGAGGCACGCGCGGCGATCGAGGCCGGGCGTATCTACGCGGATGTGATCCAGCAGCCGCGTGAAATCGGCATGAAAACCATCGAGGCCATCACGGCCTATTTTTCGGGTGCGACGGTCGCCCCTTCCATTCTGGTGCCCTGCGCGCTCTACACCCAAGCCGATGCACCCTGACAGCACATCCGGCAGCGAAGAACGGCCGGAGATTGGGTCCCGGCCGGTTTTGCAGGCGGTCGGGATGCGGAAGTCTTTTCCCGGCGTTCTGGCGTTGCGCAATGGCACGCTTGATCTCCGTGCCGGAGAGATCCATGGCCTGGTCGGTGCCAACGGCGCCGGCAAGAGCACTCTCATTAAGGTCCTCACCGGCGTGCTGCGAGCCGATGCCGGTGCCATCACCCTCAACGGGCGACCGATTCAATTCCGGTCCCCCCTCGACGCGCGACGCTCAGGGGTCACCGCGATTTATCAGGAGTTTGCGCTGGTGCCCACGCTCACTGTCCATGAGAATCTGCTGTTGGGACGGGAGCCAGCACGCGGCGGATTCATCCGCGCGAAAGAGGAAACTCAAGTGGTCGCATCGATCATGGAGAGGCTCAAGCTCTCGGTCGAGCCGACCACCCGTGTCGCCGAACTGAGCACCGCGCAGCAGCAGTTGGTGGAAATCGGCCGTGCGCTGATCGGCGAAACACAGGTTCTGATCCTGGACGAACCGACGGCCTCACTGTCACCGAGGGAGGTTGACGGGCTATTCGCGATTCTGCGCGATTGCGCCGCCCGAAAGATCGCCGTCCTGTTCATCAGTCACCGGCTGGAGGAGATCCTTTCGATCGCTACGCGGGTGACCGTGATGCGTGACGGCGATACGATCGCGACGGCGGATTCTCGAGAGTTGACACGCGGGCGACTGATCGAACAAATGGTCGGGCGCTCGTTTGAGGATGAGTATCCTCCACGTCGCGACCGGGCCGCACACCCCTGCCTCCAGATTGAGCATCTCTCCGGCGGGATGGTCCGGGATGTCTCGTTTACGGTCGCCGCGGGTGAGGTGCTCGGTCTGGCCGGACTGGTGGGTGCCGGGCGCACCGAGCTGGCCCGGCTCATCTTCGGCGCCGACCGTCGTGAAAGCGGCGTGATCCGTCTCGACGGGCGCATACTCGACATTCGTTCGCCGCGCGACGCGATCAGACACGGCATCTGCCTGCTCACCGAGGACCGCAAATCCGAGGGACTGGTACTCAAAGCGTCCGCGCGCGAGAACTTCGCTCTCGCCAATCTCCGGGCGTGGTCGCGGATGGGTTGGATTGACGCGCGGCGGGAATTGTTGCGTTTCCATGATCGCGCCGGTCAACTGAACCTGGTCTACCACAGTCCGGATCAACGCGCCGAAGAATTGTCCGGCGGCAATCAGCAGAAACTGCTCGTTGCCCGGTGGCTGGAAACACAATCACGGGTGATGATCTTCGACGAACCGACCCGCGGCATCGACGTCGGGGCGAAACGTGAGATGTACATCCTGATCGACCGTCTTGCGGCCCAAGGCATCGCGGTGATCGTCATTTCATCAGAGTTCCCGGAGATACTCGGGTTGTGCCATCGTGTCCTGGTGATGCGCGGCGGGCGCATCACAGGCGAGATTCAGGACGTTGCGCATGCGACCCAAAAGCATATCATGGCGCTGGCAGTGTGACTTTTCTCGGGGCGCCGACCTGGAATGAGTACTGATACCGCCAATGCACTCCGCAGCCGCGGCCGGCGGCTGTTGCGCGACTACGGCATGCTGATCGTGCTGTTGCTGTTGTGCGTCTTCTTCAGCATTGTGACCATCTCCGAACAGCAGCCGGTCGGCGAGGACGCCGCCCGCGCGCTCATGGGCCGCTTGGACGACATCGGCCACCCGTGCACCGGCGTCGTGATGGTCGGACGCGCCACGGCTGAAGATAGTCTCTTCCTCTCCTCGCTCCGCGAATTGCTGACCGCGCGCGACGGGACGGTCGTCGGGGCGATCAGGGGGAATCCGGCGACCATTCGCGAATATCTGACCCGCCTGAGTGATTCAGGCACGACCATCAACGTGATTGCCGCGCCGCGGGCGTTGCTCCCGGTATTGGATGCGGTGCGGGCGGAGTCGGCCCGTTGCGCATCGGCGGTGCTCGTCACGCCCCCCTCGGAACGCTGGCCGACGTTCCTGCTGGCGGACAATCTGCGCAACGTCGCCAACCAGATCAGCGTGATTGCCATCATCGCCATCGGTATGACGATGGTCATCATCTCCGGCGGGATCGATTTGTCGGTGGGAAGTCTGATTGCGTTGTCGGCGGTGGTCGCCGCGTGGCTGATCGCGTCGCTCGGCGGCGCGGTCGCGTCCGTTGGTACGATGTGGGCTGCCTGCGCGGGGGCAATTGTGCTCTGCGGTGTCACCGGCGCGTTCAGCGGCTGGATGATCACGTCGTTTCGCATCCCACCGTTCATTGCCACCTTGGCCATGATGCAGGTCGCCGCCGGTCTCGCCTACATCATCTCGCAGGGGAAACCGATCTACCAGATTCCCGATTCCTTCGTCTGGCTGGGACGCGGCGCGGAGCCTCTGATGCGGATCCCTCATGCGGTGATTCTGATGGCGTTGCTCTACCTTGCCGCCCACCTGGTGATGGCGCGCACCACGCTCGGGCGATACATCTACGCCGTCGGCGGCAACAGCGAGGCGGCTCGTCTCGCGGGAATCCGCGTCCGCCTGGTGCAGTTTGTCGTCTACACGGTGTGCGGCACGCTTGCGGGATTGGGTGGTGTCGTCATGGCCTCACAGCTCAAAAGCGGGGCGCCGACATACGGGCTCGCCTACGAGCTCCATGTCATCGCCGCGGTCGTAGTCGGCGGCACCAGCCTCAGCGGCGGCGAGGGACGCATCTTCGGAACCCTGATCGGCGCGCTCGTGATCGGTGTCATTCAGAATGGCATGAACCTGACCAACGTCGAGAGCTACACGCAGAAGGTCATCCTCGGACTGGTCATTCTCGCGGCAGTTCTCTTGGATCAACTCAAGCACCGCGGGCGGGGAATGCACCGGTGGTTCTCCACCGGTAAATCCGCCGCAAGAAAATCATGAGCCGTCATTCCGCTTCCCTCATCTCAGAAAGGGGACTGGTCATGCGTCGCATTGGGAGCCTCATTGCCGTTTCGGTCCTTACTATCGGCGTCGTTGTGCACGCGCAAGAGGCCGATACGACGAAACCGGCGCGGAAGCCCGCGCTGTATGTGGTTGGCACATCGCATCTCGATACGCAGTGGCGCTGGTCGATCCGGCAGACCATCAATGAATTCATCCCTGCCACGTTCGCCGACAATTACCGCCTGATGGATTTGTACCCGGACTACGTCTTCAGCTTTGAGGGCGCCTTTCGGTACATGTTGCTGCGCGAATACCGTCCGGACCTCTATGCCCGGCTGAAACCGCTGATGACATCCGGACGCTGGCGTCCGGCGGGGAGTTGGGTCGATGCGTCGGATGTCAATGTACCGTCGTTCGAGTCGCTGGTCCGTCATGCACTCTACGGTAACGGTTTCTTCAGACGCGAATTCGGCGTGACGAGCCGGGATGTCTTTCTCCCCGACTGTTTCGGATTCGGGTATGCGTTGCCATCGATCGCCCGTCACTGCGGGATCGAGAGTTTCTCGACACAGAAGCTGACCTGGGGATCGTCCGTCGGCGTACCGTTTGACATCGGCGTGTGGGAGGGTGTGGATGGTTCCTCCCTCGTGGCGGCGTTGAATCCGGGAGAGTACGTCAGCCGGATCGAGAGCGACTTGTCGCGGGATACGACATGGCTCCAGGCAGCCGAGAAACAGGAGAAGGAATCCGGCCTGCCGGCGGCGTATCGGTATTTCGGTACCGGTGACACCGGCGGCGCACCGGATTCGGCTTCGGTCGCGTGGCTGGCGAAGTCGCAGCACAGCGACGGTCCGCTGACGGTCAAGAGCATCGGCTCCGACGATCTGATCGAAATCGCCGCACAGACACGACGTGCGGACCTCCCGCGCTACAAGGGGGAGTTGCTCATGACACGGCACGGCGTCGGTTGCTACACGTCACAGGCGACCATGAAACGGTGGAACCGGCAGAATGAGCTTCTGGCGGACGCCACCGAACGGGCGGCGGTCACGGCCGCACTCCTGGGTGCCGCCGCCTATCCGCGTGAGGAGTTGCAGGACCTGTGGGTGCGCTTCCTCTGGCACCAGTTCCACGACGACCTGACCGGCACGAGCATCCCTGAAGCGTATGAGTTCTCGTGGAATGACGAGATCCTCTGCCAGAATCGCTTCGCCGCGATGCTGAAGCATTCCATTGCCTTGATCTCTCCGGCACTCGATACCCGCGGGCAGGGAATTCCGCTCATCGTTTACAACCCCCTCGCGTTCCCGAGGGAGGACATCGTCACCGCCACGCTGACCCGCCCGAGCGGATGGCTCGACCACGCGCTGGTCTTCGGTCCCGACGGGGCAGAGGTCCCCTCGCAGGTGACGCGCCGCGCCGGCGACAGCCTCACCGTGGCATTCGTCGCGAAGGTCCCTTCGGTCGGGTACGCCGTCTTCGATATCCGTCCCTCGGCAACACCCTGCACGATTCAGACCGATCTCCGAGTCTCAACATCTACGCTGGAGAACCATACGTACCGAGTCCAGGTCAGCGCCGCCGGAGACGTCACGTCGATCTTCGACAAGCAAGAAGGGCGTGAACTGCTGGCAGGTCCGATCCAGTTGCAGTTGCTGGCCGACAATCCCAACCTTTGGCCGGCCTGGGAGATCGACTACGATGACATCATGGCGCCCCCGCCGGCGACGGTCGGCGGCCGTGCGGAAATCGAGATCGTTGAGGATGGGCCTGCGCGGGTCGCCCTCAGGATCACACGCCGGATCGACAACTCCGTGTTCCGGACGGTACTCTCGCTCGCGACGGGTGCCGCGGGGGATCGTGTTGCTTTCGATGAGAGTATCGATTGGTCTGAACGCGCCACACTGCTGAAAGCGTCGTTTCCGTTCACATCCGCCAACGAGCATGTGACCTATGACCTCGGGCTGGGAACGATTCAGCGCGGTTTGAATCATGCCAACCTCTACGAGGTCCCCGGGCATCAGTGGGCGGACATGACATCGCCCGACGGCGCTTATGGCGTCGCGGTCTTGAATGACTGCCGTTACGGGTGGGATCATCCCGATTCCGCGACGCTGCGCCTGTCACTGATCCACACGCCTGGCGTAGCTGAAAGCTGGTCGTGGGTCGATGATCAGAAATCGCAAGATAAGGGACATCACCGCCTGTCGTATGCGATTGCCGGTCACCGCGGGGACTGGCGTGACGGCAACATGGTCCGAAAGGCGGCGGAGTTCAACCAGTCGCTCTTGACATTCCAGACGGTGCCGCACGCCGGAACATTGGGCAAGGCCCACTCGCTGCTGACAATCGAGCAACAGAATGCGGACGGGCAATGGACGGCCATCGACCCCCAGGGCGGCGTCTTTGTCAATGCACTGAAACAGGCGGAGGATTCCGACGAAATTATCATCCGGCTGCGCGAGACGGCAGGGCGATCGACGGCGGCGGTCCGGGTGCGTTTCGCGTATCCCGTTGTCGCCGCGCGCGAGGTCAACGGTGCCGAGGAACCTGTCGGCCCGGCGGTTGTCGAGGGTGGAGCCTTGGTGACCTCGCTGGGACCCTACCGGCCGCGTGCATTTGCCGTCACGCTGGAGTCCCTGTCCGCTACGCCCCCGGATCGCGCGCATTGCCTCCCGCTTACGCTCCCACTCAACCTCGATGGGATCAGCACTGATGAGGACCGCACTGACGGCGACCTCCATGGTGGGCGCACACTCCCGGGCGAACTTCTGCCCGATTCACTGATCTGGTTGGACGTCCCGTTTGTGTTCGGCCCGAAATCGGCGGGCGTGGCGAACGTCGCGCGCTGTGAAGGGCAGGTTCTCACACTCCCATCCGGAGATTTCGATCGCCTTTCTCTCCTGGTTACCGCGGTCGGCGGACCGGCACGAGCGCAATTCACCGTCGGCAACCGTGACACGACCCTCTGGATTCAGGATTATGCCGAACCGATTGCCCAGTGGAACAACCGGCTGGTAGCGGGGAATCTGGTAGACGAGCCGGAACTCATCGCGCCGGAGTACATCAACCGCGCACCGGTCGCCTGGTACGGGACGCACCGGCACAGTGAAGCTGGAGAGAACGAGGCCTACCAGTTCACCTACCTGTACCTCGTGAATCTGGATCTGCCCGACGGTGCCACATCCGTGACACTGCCCGACAACTCCCGGGTGCGTGTTCTGGCAGCGACGCTGGTGCCCGAGACCGGCGATCCTATCCGACCCGCTCAGAATCTCTATGACGTCGGCCATGCGACACTCACCCGGATTGCGTCGGAACGCCGATCGTTCGTCGACAGTCTGGTCATTTCCCTCTCTTCACCAAACCCGGGTGCGGTCATTCGCTACACGCTCGACAATTCTCCGCCGACGGAGGCATCGCCGCTCTATGCCGGACCGGTCACGATCGATGAGACAGCGACGATCAAGGCACGTGCCTTTCTGGCGGGTGCCGATGATGCCTATGTCGCCGCCGCGACCTACCATCACCTGACGATGCGCGAGGCTGTCACTGCCGACGACCTGCGCCCCGGCCTATGGTGCACCTATTACGAGGGATCGTGGGACCGACTGCCCGGATTCGATACGTTGAAAGCGCGCAAGACAATTGTGGCGGATTCAGTCGGTATCCCAGAACTGGCGCGAGACGAGGACTATGGCCTCGTGCTCATAGGGTACGTGAAGGTTCCGCACGATGGTCTCTATGATTTCCACCTTGCCTCCGATGACGGCAGCGACCTGAACGTGAGCGACACACTGGTCGTCGATAATGACGGTTTGCACGGCATGGGCGAGATTATCGGCGGCATCGGCCTCAAGGCGGGGTTGCATCCGATCCTGATCCGTATGTTCCAGAAGAAGGGTGGCGAGGGTCTGACACTGCACGTCGATGGACCCGGCATACCGAAACAACCGGTTCCGGCGGAGTGGCTCTATCGCGATGCAAAGAAACCGAAGAGACGGTGATAGTGTTTGAATCGGAACGGATCTTGACACTCTCTGATGCGTGGTAATCGATCGCGGCCTCAATCAGGGCCTTCACCAATCTGACGCGCTCCTTCTCGGTGAGCACCTCCCACAGCGGCTCGAACTGGGCGAGGGTTTCGGTGAGGTGGGCTTTGTCGATAGCGTCGGAGTCCAACCGACTCAACTCGTTGCTGACTTCGGTCAACCACTGATCGATACGACTGACGAGCGCCTCCGTCTCCGCCAACTGCTTCGTGACACTGGCCAACGGTTCCCCGGACATTGCAATCGCTGCGACGAGGCGTTTGATCTCGTCACCTTTGTGCTGCCGCTCACGCAGGAGCCGTCGTTGCTCTTTCTCAAGGCGTGGCCGCTGTGCCTTCTGCTGGCGGATGGCTTCGTCAAAGACCTGTGCCGCCAACTCCGGATCCTGACCGATGCGTTTGATCTGTGCAACGACGAACTCCTCGATCTCCTGCGCTGGCAGCGACGGCGTGTCGCAGACCTCGCTCCCCTGCTTCTGGCGGGTGGTGCAGATGTAATAGCGGCGGGTGGCTCATGGTTCATAGCGGGTGATGTCCCCAGCGGTCCCGCCGCAGCGCGGCGCAGGCCGATACGCCGTCACGGACCGACGTTTGGCGATTCGTTCAAGTGTAGGCGTTCGGTTCGGGCTATAGCGGTGAATATAAGTCCTGATTTGGATCCCGGCAGGATTCGCGGGGCCGCGGCACCGGGTGGCTCAGGACTTTGTGGCTTCCCCGGCTGCGGCGAGTCAACGGCTGCCCGCACTGACAGTTTTGACAGGCAGATCAAGACCGCGCTCCCGCCCGACGGCCTTTTCATACGGGGGAAGCGCCCCACCGCGGAGACCCGTTCCGTGACAACTGAATCCATCGCGGGGTGTCTGTGCCCGTCGGGGGGTATCCAGGGTCCTGATACCGTGCGATTCAACTCGACCGTTCAGGGCTCCCTCCGTAAGTTGGGATCCATCCCGCCTGTGGCGGGGTGAAGTGTCCCCTTTTGGGGACGAACAAGATAAGTAGAGCACCCGCCAGGGGCAGATCACCGACCCTTTGAGTGCAAGGGGAGGTTCTGTCCGAAGTGTGGGAACCGGGCTGAAGCTGAGTACCGCGGCCAATGCCGGCAATCGGTCCCGCATCCAGGACACTGCCAACGGACGACCCGATCTCATGATTCCGGGAACCGGGACCGGATCAGAAGTGTGAACTCAAGGTCTCGAGACGAAGGATCGAAGTGAGCCCTGCCGACACCATCATCGCCGCTCCGACCTCAGAGAAGCAGCCGATCCGCGCCGAGGTGTTCGGGATCGAGCGCCTGGAGCAGCACGCGGAGAGTCTGGCCGCGGCTCAGCGTGTTACGGACAGCCCGCGCAGGGGACGCGACCTTCTTCACCGGATCCGTGCGAATGGACAAGCGCTTCTGGCCGCCTACCGGAGCATTATCGAGGCGGTCCGGAAGAAAAGCGAGATCACACCGGCCGAGGAGTGGATCCTTGACAACTTCCACGTTGTGGACGAGCAGCTCCGTGAGATCCGGGATCACCTTCCGCGCAACTACTACCGTCTGCTTCCCAAAGTCGCGGCGGGGCATCTGCAGGGATACCCCCGAGTCTACGGTCTGGCGTGGGCCTACGTCGCTCATACGGACAGTCGGTTTTCGCTGGAGACGCTGCAACCGTTCGTCCGGGCTTACCAGCGTGCTCAGCCGCTGACGATCGGCGAACTCTGGGCGGTCACCATCCACCTCCGCGTGGCCCTGATTGAGAATCTACGACGGATATCGGAGCAGATTATACGGGGCCGCCACGCACGCGCCAAGGCCGACGAACTGGCGGACCGGCTTCTGGGTTTGAGTGGTAAACGGACGGAGGACGCGGATCACGTTCTCAGTCGTCTCAGCGACGCTCCGCTACTGAGTGCGTTTGCGGTGCAACTTGTGCAACGGTTGCGCGATCAGGACCCGTCCATTGTACCGGCTTTGATCTGGCTCGAAAAGAGACTGAGCGCGCAGGGGACGTCGCCCACGGAAGTCGTGTCCCAGGAACAGCAGGCCCAAACCGCAGCCAACGTTACCGTCCGGAACATCATCACCAGCATGCGATGGATATCCTCCATCGACTGGCTCGCTTTTTTCGAAAGCGTCAGTCTGGTGGATCAGGTCCTCCATACTTGTCCGGGCTTTGCGGTCATGGATTTCAAGACGCGCAACGAGTACCGGTCCCAGATCGAGCTGCTTTCACGCGGGTCGGAACGATCCGAAATCGACGTGGCGCGGGAAGCCGTACTTCTCGCACAGAGCGCGACTCGGGAGCGCGAGCAGACGATTCGCTCGATCGTAGGTTGGCCGGAGGGTCACGGTTTCCCGGGAACGAAGTCCAAGGTTCCCGGCGTCCCGGATCACGCCCCGGAAGACCCGGGATACTATCTCATCGCACGCGGCCGTGAGATACTCGAGCGACGGCTGCGTTTCCGCGTCCCCCTGCGACTCCGGTTCCGTCGCGAGTTTCTCGCGCACGCAACCACGTGGTACGGGGTCGGCATTGTCTCACTCACGATGCTCTTGCTCTCGGGACCGCTCTACCTCAGCTGGGTGGCCGGGGTGAACGTATGGGTGCTGGTCCTTCTGGGAATACTCGGCGCCGTGCCGGCGTCGGATGCCGCGGTCGCTATCGTACATCGCCTGGTGGCATTTCTTGTCCCGCCGAAATTGCTCCCCAAACTGGAATTCGGGCAGGGTGTGCCTCTGGAACTGCGCACGATAGTCGTCGTGCCCACGCTGCTGACGAGCCGCGCCGAGATCGAGGAGCAGCTCGAACGGCTCGAAGTGCATTACATGGCGAATCCCGACGGCCAGATTCATTTCGCTCTCCTGACGGACTGGACGGATGCGCCGCAGGAGCACATGCCGGGAGATGAGGATCTCCTCGCCGCGGTGGCGGACGGCATCGCCGGCCTCAACAAGCGGTGCGAGAGCCCGCCAGGCGGCGGTGAACGATTTCTCCTCTTCCATCGTCGGCGACTCTGGAACGAGAGGGAAGGCAAGTGGATCGGTTGGGAGAGGAAGAGGGGAAAGCTGCACGAACTGAACCGGCTGTTGCGCGGTTCTAAGGATACAAGCTTCGTCTCCATCAACGGGCAGTTGCCGGCGGCGCCCCCCGACGTTCGCTATGTCATCACGCTGGACGCCGATACGCGTCTTACCAAGGAAGCCGCCTATCGTCTGGTCGGCGCGATGGCGCATCCGCTGAACCGACCGATTTTCGACCCGCGAAAGGGACGCATCGTCGAAGGTTACGCCATCCTGCAGCCGCGGATTACACCATCCCTGCCCACCGGCCCTAAGGGTACGACCTACCAGCGGATCATCTCGGGCCCCGGAGGCGTCGATCCCTATGCGGCTGCCGTCTCCGATGTGTACCAGGATCTTTTCGAAGAGGGTTCGTTCACGGGCAAGGGGGTTTACGATGTTGACGCGTTCGAAGCGGCGCTCGAGGGCAGGGTGCCGGAGAACTCCCTGCTCAGCCACGATCTCTTCGAGGGCCTGTTCGCCCGTGCCGGGCTGCTGACCGACGTCGATCTCTTTGAGGAGTTCCCGGGCAATTATGAAGTGGCCGCCCGTCGTCTGCATCGGTGGGTGCGGGGCGATTGGCAGCTCTTGCCTTGGATACTGAACCGTGCCCGCGACATCACCGGGGCAAGACGCAAGACGCGCGTCCCCGCCTATAGTCGGTGGAAGATGCTGGACAATCTTCGCCGGAGTCTCATTGCGCCCACGTCGTTTCTGGTCCTGCTGGCGGCCTGGCTTCTGCCCGGCGTCCGTCCGATTCACTGGATCGGCCTCGCCGTGGGATCGATCCTCTTGCCGGCGTTTATCCCGGTCATCGACGGTCTTATTCCCCATCGCATGGGGATCTCCAAGCGCAGTCATCTGCGCGCCGTGACCCGCGATATCATCGTGGCCGTGTCGCAGACACTGCTGGCGATTACCATGCTGGCGCACCAGGCGTGGCTCATGACCGATGCCATAGTGCGCGCGCTCACGCGGGTCTATATCACCGGGCGGCACCTTCTTGAGTGGATTGCGGCCGCCCAAACCACGTACGGTTTCAGTTCAAGTCTCCGCGCCTTCTACCAGCACCTGCGCTGGGGCGTATTCCTTGCGAGCGGCACCGCCGTGGCGGTCGCGCTCTTGCGGCCCGAATCGTGGGTGACGGCCACGCCGTTTGTCGTCTTGTGGGCATTGTCACCGGTCCTCGCCCGGCAGATCAGCCGGCCGCCGAAAGTGCGGGAGTCGCATATTCTCTCCTTGGAGGAGACGCGCACCTTGCGTCTTGTCGCCCGCAGGACCTGGCGGTTTTTCGAGACGTTCGTGGACGCGGACAAGCGCACTCTCCCGCCGGACAACTTCCAGGACGACCCTGAACCTGTCGAGGCCCACCGCACCTCGCCGACCAACCTGGGACTTTATCTTCAGAGCACGGTCGTCGCTCACGACTTCGGCTGGCTCGGCCTCTACGACACGATGGAACGGCTCGAGGCCACCCTCGGCACGATGACCGACTTGCGCCGATTCCGCGGCCACTTCATGAACTGGTACGATACACAGAGACTCCAACCGCTCGATCCCATGTACGTCTCCACGGTGGACAGCGGTAATCTCGCGGGGCATCTGATCGCGCTCGCCCATGCGTGCCGTGAGTTCATCAATCGTCCCATGCTCGATGCGGAGATTCTGGAGGGAATTCGGGATGCCCTGCAGTTGGTTGTCGACACGATGGAAGAATCCGGGCGTTCCATGCGCACCGGAACGGTCACTATCGTGCAGCTCCAGGAGGCGGCGGACGCGGTCGCGGCTCTCCTGAGCGATCCGCCCGCGTCGGTTCCCGAATGGGTGCGTCGGTTCCGGAAACTCGAGAGTGAGGCGGAGATTCTCCTCGATATCGCCCGTACGCTTGCAGGTGATGCCAGGAACGCATCAGGACCGGAGCTTTTGATCTGGGCCGGCGCCGTCCGTGACTCCATCCGGAGTCACCGGCGCGACATCGAAGCGAGCATGCCCTGGTGTACCCGCTTCGACCCCGACGCGGCAGCGCCGGGAGACGTTCAAGGGGACGACGACACGGGCGGACCGG
>Ga0307378_10008705_pt1 | contig 13427 bp, 7 predicted proteins | sample UN1MG_FD_202238 | JGI IMG/M metagenome (GOLD analysis project Ga0307378, IMG submission 202238) | Soil microbial communities from Risofladan, Vaasa, Finland - UN-1 | ecosystem: Environmental > Terrestrial > Soil > Coastal area > Acid sulfate soil | place: Finland: Risofladan, Vaasa | collected... | reverse complement strand
TCTTCAATACCTATTCCCGTAGGCATTTCAGAACCTAAATCTATCTCGCCTGTTTCCAGACTGAAATGCGCAAACTCCGTCCTCTTATACAGCTTGAAAGGGCTGTTCCCGTCGGTAATATTATCAAGATTCATCAATCGGGTAATAATCCCCCATTTATTCTGGTCGTCTCCAACTCCCGCAGGGTCAAGCAATTCCCCGATTGTTTCATAAGGACAATATCCTGTTATATTTACCAAAAATCCGGCCCCCTCTTCTTCCTCTGATTGTACCCCTGTACCGTCTCCTTCTTGGGGCTTTTGTGTACGCTGACGACGTTGAAACTTAGGCTGTTGCGCACCCATATCGTAACCCATCTCCTGCATCATACGCATCATTTCCTCTTGATAAGCATCTGCTCCTTCCGGGCCGCCAGCCCCTCCGCTTTTTTTCTTGCCGCTGCTGCCTTCCCGCAGAAATTCTACGTCCTTAAACTCCGCTGTACCAACATCTTCTGAAAAGTAAATTGACATACTTGTTACAAATATCTGCTTTCGTTCCTTGCGGGGCATCTTCAAAACCGCCTTGATATTATTATCGTCGAAAGCCTCATAAAGCTCCTTTTGTTCGGGATTGTTTTCTTCGTTCGGAAGAACAGATACCAGCGTTTCCTGCAGTAGTGGAATCACATCACGATACTTAAAAGGCTCGTATGCCTTCTGGATTAACGCCGCTGAAGTTCTACCCCTGCTCTGTTCGTTTTCTACCTTACTGCCGGCATCCGTTGCGGTGCTGGTGATACCTTTGATTTTCTGCCTCACTTGTCTGTTCTTGTCATAATTGATTCTGTCAAGACTCGTTCTGGCAAAACCTAAAAGCGAAACCGCAAGAAGTATAAGCGATGCCGCTACAAAGTACCTGGACTTATTCTTCCAAGCCATTGACCTGGCAATAGTTTTGGGTAGAAGGTTGCTTTCTATACGTCCCAGCCCCAAACCCTGCAAAGCAAGACCGTAAACAACACCAAAATCACATACACTCTCGTGGAATTTCGGTGCAGAAACCTCTGGACTCAATGCGAGTCTCTTAAAAGAATCCGGCCTCTCAATGGGTATCTGAAGTGTCTGCTGAAGATATTTGAGAAGACCGCGCATCTTCGTTCCTCCGCCCATCGCAATAATCTTCGACAGCTTGGTGTTGGGATTGGAACTGTTGTAAAAACCCAGGGAACGCTGGATTTCAGAGGCTAAATCCGTAAAAACCGGCTTCATCGCCTGAAGTATCTGACGGGCGTACTTGCTCATCGGGGCGGTGCGCTTAAGTTTCTCTGCTTTTTCAAAACTAAGTTTGAAAGTATCTGCTATGGCCCGCGTAAAGGCATTGCCGCCCATCGGAATACATCTCTGCCAAACCGTCGATTTGGTCGCAACAACAAGATCCGTATTTTCCGCGCCGATATTAATAATAACTGTCGCCTGACTGTTCGACCTCACAAGATCGGGTCGGTCATACAGCACGTAGTTATACAGCGCCATTGATGCCATCTGAACATAACCTACTTGTAAATTTTCTCTGCTGAAATCTTCCATACAAGAAGTAACAATCTCATTCTTAATCGCAAATATGCCGACCGTCGTCTCTGTGCTTTCCTCCTCCGTCATCAACTGCCAGTCCCATTGAACATCATTGATATCGAAGGGAATCTGCTGGGCAGCTTCGAAACGCACAATTTCAGGAATGCGCTTCTTCTCGACCGGGGGAAGCTTCACAAAACGCGAAAAGCTATTCTGGCTCGGCACAGATACAATTATATCGTCCTTACCCAGATTTTGCTGGTTTACAAGCTGACGTAAACTCAACGCAACAAGTTCGTCTCGTTCCGCGGGTTTCACTCCGCTTCCCGTAAGAATCTTGCCGTGCTGAATGTTCTCAAAACCGACTACTGCAACTGCGCCGCCTTCGGCGCTTAATCGCAATGCCTTTAGCGAATTATTACCTATATCTATCGCCCAGACCGCTCCGGTAATCGCCGCCATAATAATACCTCGCTTTTATGATTCGAACTTAATTTGATTAGCCTTGTAAATACATCTCAACATATATAGATTATACCACATTATGAAAACTTTTGCCATAAATACTCTCGGCTGCAAAGTAAATCAATACGAAAGCCGGCAGATTTGCGAACTCCTCGAACGCTTCGGCTTGCACCAAACAGAAACCGCCGAAAAACCGGACCTCGTCGTAATCAACACCTGTTGCGTTACTTTGCACGCCTCGGCAAAATCCCGACAATATATAAGAAAGTCGCAAAAACTAAATCCTAAAGCCATTATAGTCGCTGCCGGATGCCTACCTACTGTACAAATCGGCGAATTAGGTAATTTAGCTGGAAATATTAATATCGTTGCAGACCGTCAAAATCTCCCAAAATTACTGGCACAGATAACAAACGGCAATAATGCTCAGCCAAACACAAAAAACCTCCAAAATAACCCTGCTGACCCGCTTAAAACACAAAATGCCGCTAAAATTAAGCTCAAAATAAACTCCCCCACCCAGCCGAATTTTACCACATTAACCTCGTTTAAGGGCCATACAAGAGCATTTCTAAAAGTCCAGGATGGCTGTGACGCATATTGCACATACTGTATTATACCAAAAACACGCCCCAATGTTCACTCAAAACCCCTCGAAACGGTACTAAAAGAGGCAAAACAGCTCGTCCAATCCGGCCACAGGGAAATCGTTGTAACAGGCATTTTCCTCGGAGCTTACGGCCAAAAAACCGCAAGAAGAAAAAACTGGCCGCACCCCCAAAACGATAAACTGCCTGAATTGCTCGAAAAGCTCACCCAAATTCCGAATCTCCCCAGAATCAGACTAAGCTCATTAGAGCCCGCCGATATCACTCCACGATTACTCGACGCCTTTTGTAAATATCCTAACATTATGCCACACCTGCACTTATCGTTGCAGTCAGGCTCGGACAACATACTAAAAAAAATGACCAGACAATACAATACCAACGAATTCAGGGAAAAAATACAGCTGATTAAAAACCGGCTGGATAAACCCGCAATAACCTGTGATTTAATCGTTGGCTTCCCTGGAGAAACCAACGCCGATTTTCAAAACACCGTCGATTTAGCCAAAGAAGTTGGCTTTGCAAAAATACACGTCTTCGCCTTTTCACCTCGAAAAGACACCTTCGCAGCTAAGATGCACAATAAGGTAAACCCAAAAGTCATAAAACAGCGAGCAAAACTGCTGCGGGATTTGGATAACGAACTGGCCTGCAAATTCAGAGAACAGTTTGTCGGCCGAACCGACACAATTTTAATAGAATCCGCCGGCCCTTCCAACAATACCACCCCCGCCGGCAGAAGCAAAAGATACTTTATGGTACAACTGCAAAAAAACGGACAAAATTATAATCCCGGCGATTTGGTTACGGTAAAGCTGCTAAAAAACACCCCCAACAAAATAACCGCAAAACCTGTTACAAAATCTTAAACCTCATAATACACCCCCCTGCTCACTTACCCATATAATGATATTCACTCTGCAAATGAAATTTCTCTATCGCCTCTTTTCTCGGACGCCCGACAAAATCACCTTCTAAATAATAGTTTTGACTGTCCCACATAATTTCTCCCCCCAAAACCCGCGGGTCGCCGGTCTTTTTCAAATATCTCTCAAGTTTCGCTGACAATTCATTTTTAATCTTTGCGTACTCCGCACTCGAAGCCACATTATTCATTTGATAAGGGTCTTTTCGCAGGTCATACAATTCCTCACCCGGCCGTTTCAAAAAAGCCTGTTCATATAAAGCCTTCACCCCTGCCTCATCCTTATGAGACATCATATATTCTTTTGTCGGAGCATAATATTGCAGCATATGAGCGTCAATATCTCCGAATAAAGGCGGGTCACCCGCAGGCCACCTCTCCGGTTCGTAATTTCGAATATAAAGATAATCATCTGTACGAATCGCCCTACCTGGATAGCCGAGCCCGTTCTTACGGCACAGCGCATGTCTTTCCCGCCCAATCACAACATAACTCCGCTCTTTATCGATTCTGCCGGATTTGCTGGACAAAAGTATATCCTTTACGCTTTTTGCTGTCATATATGACGGTATCTTTTGCCCCGTAAACTCAAGAAATGTCGGAGCAAGGTCATTGAGATTCACAAAATCGCTCACCACTCTGTTTCCGGCAAATTCCCCCCTCCATGAGATTATAAGAGGCACCTTTGTCCCGAAATCGTAAAGATTTGCTAATCCCCGCGGCATTTGCCACCCGTTATCGCCAAAAAAAGCGATTATTGTATTTTCAATTTGACCGGCTGCTTCCAGCTTTCTTATAGTCTCCCCAACCTGCCTGTCAAACCTCTGAATCTCAAAATAATAATCGCAAATATCACTCCTGACTTCCCTGCAGTCGGGCAGATACGGCGGCACATCCACTTTTTCCAAATCCATCCCCGACGCAACCCCCGAACCCAATGCGTACGGCCGGTGCGGGTCCGCCGAACAAAACCAGTAACTCCACGGCTTATTGTCTGTATTAGATTTCAGGAATTCCTCAAAAGATTCGAACGTCTCCCCAGCAGGGTTTCTCTTTCGTCCGGCATCTTCGAAACTGCCCGGCCCCCAACCTTTGCCTTCGTGACCAACGAAATATCCCCCCTGCTCTAACAAATCTACGTATGTTATAAACTTTTTCGGCAACCTGCTCCAAAGGTTGCCCCCTTCCTCAAGTCGCCAGATATCCTGACCGGTAAGAAGCCCCGCACGCGCAGGAGTGCAAGAAGGTGATGCACAATACGCATTCGTAAACCTAACCCCTTTATTTGCGATTCTGTCAATATTAGGCGTCTTAACCACCCTGTCCCCGTAACATCCCAAATGCTGCCATGAATGGTTATCTGAAATACAAAGTAGAATATTAGGCCGCTTTGAAATACTCCGACGGCTTGCAGTGCACGATAGATTTGCCAAACAAAGAGCAAAAGAGCTTTTACCGATAAATTCTAAAAAACCGCGACGGCTGTACCTTTTTACCATTCTCAAATCTCCCACTTAACTCTATCGATATCTTCGGAACACTGTAAGTTTAATTGCGACCCTACCTTTCGATTGAAAGGTCATATATCAAAATCTCTTCCTCGCCAGTGGCGGTCTTAGCAAGAACCTCACCCGTCCTGCTGATTACCGCGCATCCTCCCTTGCAGTCTGCGTACCACGATTTACCTACGCGGTTCGCAATAAGCGTCGGGGCGCCAATCTCTGCCGCCCTCGGAGTATATTGCGGGTAATAGCTCTCGCCGCCGTGGTTGCTCGGATAAAATACAATATCCGGTTTCAAAAGCCTCGCTCTCTCTATACAACGAGGCGCATCACCGTCTGCACAAATAAAGCACGTCGCCCGAAGCCCCCCTACATTGAAAATCTCCGGCCCGTCCCCCACATCGTAGCGAGCCCACTCGTTCCTGTAACCTTTATCATCTGATGACTTCCATATCCACGTCTTGCGATATTTATAGAAAAAACCCTTCGGCCCCATAAAGACATGCGTAATATAATAAAACTTGTCCTCGGTCTTCTCCGAAATGCCAAATCCGATATAAACCTTAAGTTCTTTCGCAACAGCCTCTATCCTCTTGCACGCCGGCCCTTCCGGTACAAGTTCGGAGTATTTATCAACATCACTTACCAAATCCGTTACACAACTTTCATGAAACAGGATTATCTCCACCCCTTTGGCCGCAGCCTCTCGTGAAAGCCGCTCAATCTGCCTGACATTGTGTTCGTTTTTTTCTGGAATTGTGTCAAACTGAACAATTGCAATTCGATAGCTGCTTTTAGCGGCCTTCTGTTGAGCCGTGCACGAAGCTGCACTTATCGCCAGCAATGAAATTAGTAAACATCTGAGAATTTGCATCGGTTCCTCCATCACAAAATAGTTAACATTAACCGATTTCTTAATTACCTTCCGATAGTTTCAATTATTCTCCTCTCTCTTGCTTTCGTATGTTACGAAACCTGCGCGAAAAAACAATGGTTTTTTCCAACCCTTTTAGTTTCAGCCGTTTTCTTTACCCCGGCTAAACTTTGTGCAAATGATATGACTTCTTGCAGTTTATTGTCTCAACTGCCCGGACTTATCTTCACAATCACAGCCGATTTCATTACAGGCTCTTTTAGTTTTATTGCTATTCGAGTCGGAAGTCTTTTGTCCCGCATGTCCTCCTTTATCTGCTCTCCCTTAAATTCGAAGCCGCTCCCCGCAACCTCAATATCCACCCGCACGCCCTCCCCGCCGTCACTTATTAGCATGCTGTCATCGTCAAGCACTTTCCACCTCCCGAAAGTAAGCAGCGCGGTTTCAAAACTCTGTGGGCTGCTAAAGACAACTTCATCTGTTACAGTAAGCGACCCTTCGCCTTTGCGAGAATAAACAAACGTCCGTTCCAGCCTTTTAAGTTCCTCAACGTCATAGGCGCTGCTTATATCAAGTGCCAAAGTATCAGCCTCATCGGTAAATTCTGTCCGCAGCACACCGCCGTGCGCCTGCTCGCCCGTCCTCTGAAGTTTCCCGGCAACCACCGGCACCGGATGGCCGAAAGAGTTTATCACATTGCTCTCATACCGCCGCCCGCTGAATGTCCGCTGCGTATAAACCTCTGCACCGGGGTCCGTCAAAGGAACCTCCTGCCCCACAACTACAAGGTAAGAACCGACATCGTTGTGATTATGCTCCTCGTCGTTGTGCCCACCTTTCACCGCTACACCAAGACGACAAGAATACTTCTCGCTCGGCCGGCATATCAATACACCCCCATCCTCGAACCACGTCCGCCCCCCCTTCCCCTCAAAGGCCTTCGCCGCAGGCGCACTCTCCGAGGCCGAATTCGCAAAAGAATACATCATAGTCTCATAAAGCCCTCTTAAAGGTCTCGCAACATCTTCTTTTTCCCACTGGCTAAGCCCCAGCTTTAACCGCCGATTGACATACCACATCGACCTCGCATCAGGCCGGGCATCTATTGAACAGTCGGAGAACGTCGGATATAAACCATTCATAATCTCAACCCGCGCCGCATACATCCCCGCCGGCCCCGCCTCTTTGATATCCATCAAATCTACCTTCCCCCCCGTCGCCTGGTATATAGCCTCCGAAAGCAATATATAATTGCCGTAACCGTAACTCCAGTACCCCACTCCTTCGGTGCAGTAGCCGTCAGGTGTATAGCTGACCAGAAAGTTCTTTGAGTACTTCTCCGCCGCCGCCGTGAAAAGTGCCCGTTCATCATGCGATTCCAGCAAACACAGCGCTGAACCCATAACTCCGGCAAGACAAACTGAATTCCAGTTGTTTGTCGGCTTCGTCAGCCACCACCGCGCTTCGCGCTTACCGGTTATCTCTTCCCTAAAAGGCTCGAATATAAAACGGCCTATCCTTTCTCGAATCAACTCTCGCGTTTTGTCTTTTAGTTTATCCCCAAGCAAATAGTCGGCCGTTGCCAGCTCTCGCGCAAGTGTCGCCGAACCCAGGTCGATATATATATAAGTCCCGTTAAAATTCGTCAGCTCCGGGTCATGAGCCGGATATAACCAAGCCCGCTCGGCGCAATGAGCTGCTATGATTTCCTCAACACCCGCCAAAAAACGCCCCTTGTTTTCAAGGCATTCCGCCAGAACAAGGCTCTTAAGCCGGCTGCGCCGCTGCCGGTTCACCCCCTCCCACCGGCTCCGGTTGCCCGTCCGGCTGTATTCAAGGTACAATTCATCAGACAATTCCGGCACAGGCTCCTTCAAAAATCCCTCCGCCTCGCTTATAACTTCTCGGAAAGATTCTTTTCTTGCAAGCCTCTCCCACTCCCCACGCTCGCTTATCGGCCGGCCAAAACACGTCGGCCTTTCTGAAATAACCTCCCTGATTGCCTTAATGCGCTCTTTATCAAGCCCCCCTTCCGGCCCTTGTTGAGATTCCTCATTATCCCCCCCAAAAACCAGGCCGCATAAAAACACAACTGCCAAAAATCCTGAAAATCGAATACCTCGAACTCTTTTCATAACTTTTTTCCTTTCCTCAATAAACCATTACAGCCTCAACCGTAGTATTGCTAATGAAAAATAAATCTCCTGTCATAAAATTAACCTAATTATTATACCCGGTGTGCATAAAAGTACGAGATTTGTTTAAGAAACCGCCAAAAAACAAAAAATTCAGGGCCGGGCGCATTAACGTAGGAGAGTTGGAGGAGGAAATAACGCGGTTACCCCCGGCCCCGAGGCTTCCTCTTCCTCTGCAGCCGAAAAAGTTTTAATTCCCCAACCTTCAAAAAGCAACAAGTAAATTCCTCGATTTGCGCGAGCAATTTCCTACTTTTTCGCTTACCAAAACCTACTCCTCACCGAATATATGCCATTTAGCTGAAAAAAAACACCCGAACAAAATATCAGGGCCGGGCTGCGGAGGAAAAGGAGTGTGCGAAATTGCCCGACCCTGGAGGTATACATATACCGCCTAAAAAATGTATCGGTTGAGACATTAAAAAAAATAGCGAGTAATTTCCTCGTTTCGCACGGACAAGTTACTTACTTGCCCTCACTGACAAAACCCGCCATTCAGGAAATATGTGACTTGATTGCCCCCCGGATAAAAAAAATCAGGGCTGGGTTGCGGAGGGAGAGGAGAGAGCGAAATTGCCCAGCCCTGGAAAAAGTAAAAATTTACTTACGCCGCTTAATAATATATCGGCGCTTTCTTAAAAAAACTACAAAATTATATTCAATTTTATTAACATTTCAAATTCTACGCTCACTATCAATTAAGCTCTTATAATTGTAATTTAACATAAAAAGCAAAAACATACAACTCGTAAAATTACCTGTTTTTACCTGAAAATTTACGGGGTTGCTATGGCGACTAAAGCAATTAGATGTCTCTTTGGTTCTAAATTGGCATCATTTACCAGTGCTCCCGCCTCCGCCTCGCTATTTACCTGCTAAGCCCTGTTACAACCGCCAGGAATTGCGCATCGTACGACTGAGCATCCTGTTCGCCTCCTCGCTGTTCGTAAACCGCTCCTTCTCCGGGTCCCATTTCAGCTTTTGACCCGTCAGCATCGCTATATTACCAAGATGACATATCGATGCCGAACGATGACCCACCTCAACCGGCGCTATCGTTTCTTTCCGGCTCTTTATACACTCCAGAAAATTCAGCTTATGGTCGTTGCTTTCATAAAGCTTGATTTCATTGCCCCCTATAACCGACTTCAAAAGTGATTTCGGCTCTGCATCGAACGGCGAGTTTTGTATCCACCCTTCGCTCCCCTCGAAACGCGTTCCTCCCCGGCCGGAGCCGAAAAGCAATTCAATACCGTTCGCATACCTGTACCGAATGTCCCAGCTCGTCGGAGTATTAAACAAACCGTCTTTCGGGAAATCCCCTTTGCCCTCGACCTCTACCGGCCCCGTCCGGTCCGTACCAAGCGCCCACTGTACAAAATCCAGTGCATGCACTCCGTTATTAGTCACCTGCCCCCCTGCGTAATCCCATATAAATCGAAAATAATAGTGACATCTCTTCTCCGTATAAGGTGCCCACGGTGCCTGGCCGAGCCACATCTCGTAATCAAACCCCTCTGGCACCGGCATAACCTCCTGGGGCGGACACGAAGGACCTCCCCCGATTTTACACCTCACCGTATGCACCTTGCCGATTCTCCCGTTGTGAATAAGCTCACTGATAAACCGGTTTCTTGAGCTCGAACGGTGCTGTGTCCCCGTCTGAAGCACCCTCCCGTAACGCTTTACCGCATCAACAAGCTCGCGCCCCTCCGATATCGTCAGGCTCAGTGGCTTCTCGCAATATACATCCTTGCCGCTCTTCACCGCAGCTAAAGATATCGGAATATGCCAGTGGTCCGGCGTCGTCACCGAAACCGCATCGATATCATCCCGGCTAACCAAATCGCGAAAGTCATTGTAACCGGCGCACCCCTTATAATTCCCCGATGGCTTCTTATCCCCGTAATACGCCTCAACCTCTTTTAGCGCTGCCTCTCTTCCGAGCTGCTTGCCTTTATTTCCATAACCGTCGGCATTAGGCCCGTACTCCTTGCTCCCCGACGTCATAACATCGCAAACCGCAGCAATCTGAGTCTCGTCTTTGTTCAGAAATCCCCGCATATTGCCCATCCCCATTCCGCCGCAGCCGATACAACCCATCACAATCCGCTCGCTCGCCGCAACTGCCCCGCCCTTCCCCAGTGCCGAAGAAGATACTATATAAGGAAAACCTATCGCCCCGGCAACTGTTCTGCCTGCCTCTTTGATAAACTTGCGCCGATTCATTCGACCGTCTCCTTCCCGTTAAATTCGTTCCTGCTGCCTGATTATTTCTTTATTTGTCTTTACTTTGCGTATTTGCCTTTTGCCTCCGCGATAAGCTCTTTGATGGAGATTGCCTTACCGTCCTGGTCTCTGGATACGTCCGCCCCGCTCATAAATGCAAACATCTCAATCGTATCTTCAGCCGGCACCGGCGGCTTACCCGTTTTGAAGAATTTCACAATTTGCTCAATCAGCGGCCCATAGCCCGCCGACTTGCCCGTCACCATACCTTTTTTGCCGTAGATAAAAACATTGGAACCGCTTTTGCCCCCGCGAAGGTCTCGAAACGTCCCGATTCGCCCGTCCTCCCAAACACCGATTACCATGTCCGTCTTGCCGGCCTTCACCCGCCGAACACTCTCGCACCCCGTTCCCATCACCGCAAAAAGTGCCTCCGTCGCATGAACGCCGTACAAATAAAGGTCCGGATGATGTTTTGCCCACGAACTTGAACCAAAAACATCACACCCGACAATCTCACCAATCTCTTCATTACTCCCGGCCCCCACTATCCCCGTCCCGTAACGAAACGACGAACTCGACCAGCAGGGAACACCCTTTTCCTTTGCAAGCCGGAATATCTCGATTACGTCTGCAAGGCTGCTTGCCATTGGCTTATCCACAAACAATGGTTTCCCGGCCTTGATGACAGGCATCGCCTGCTTCAGGTGAGGACGGCCATCAACGCTCTCAAGCATCACGCCATCGACCTTCTCGCAAAGCTCTTCAATCGTATCCACAATCTCAACCCCGTATTCTTCGCGCATCTGCTGCGTAAATTTTTCCACCCGGTCGGCGGATGCCGGCATATCAGGCGAACCCCCCGAATAACCAACAACAACGCGACAGCCCGTGTGGTTATCCGGATCGTTGATATAGCTCGTAAAGGCAATAACGTGCGACGTGTCCAGCCCTATCATACCAAGACGAATCACCTTTTCCTCAGCCTGCGCGCTAAAGCAAAAAGCCACAATTACAATAAATAACAGTGCTGACAATACCTTTCGTTTCATTTCTTTTTCCTCCTTAAACTGTTAAAGATACTCAAATTGTTTTTTCCAAATCTTCCAATATCAGCCGCCTTTTTCAAACCAGTCATAATATAAAAATCTCACTCCATTTGCAAACATTAAAACCCTGCCCCTGCTTTTGGGCCTAAAAACCCTGATTTCTCCCCTTCAAATCCCAAAAAAAATCTGAAAAAATTCTCCTTTTTCTCTTGACAAAAGGTTTTTGTCCTGTATAATTCGGATAATTGCGGGGTGGGAAAACTCATCTTTAGTACTTTTTTATGTGATTTTGCGTTAAAAAAATCTGTTTTGTTTAGCGCTTAAAGCCGGGGTATGGAAAACTCATCAGGGGCGGAAAACTCAAAAAATGCTAGCGCTGTTTCTGCGACCGGCAAAGGTTGCCGTGCGCTGCGATAATAAAGGGTTTTTCGTTAGGAGGTGGTAAATGGTGAGGAAATTGGAGGGATTTAGGCCCTGGATTATTCTGGCCGTTAGTGTCTTTTTGTTTGTGCAAAATGCCCATGCAACTACTGTCTTATTTGATTTTGAGGCTCTACCCTATTGCAGCGATGCAACTGCTATTGAGTCTTATATGGAGGATATATATGGCTCGGACATAACCGTAACTGGTGCAAGAGCAAAAACCTGTTTCTTTTCCGGCCCATTGGGAGAGGACACATATATTTTTTCGAGCCTCTGCCCGGGAAAGTCCTCTCTTTCGATTTCTTTTAACGCCGAACCCATAACCTCTGTCTCATTCGACTTTGGAATGATATTAAGCTCATTTACTGCCTTTGCAGATGACCAGGAAATTCTCGCTGAACCTTGGCGCTGCTGGTCTTCCGGCAATTCCGGAACTATATATTTCGATTCACCTGTTACTACTTTGCAATTCGATGATTCCTGTATCGGCGTAATCGAGTTGGATAACCTTGCGGTAACAGCCGTCCCGGAGCCCACTGCCCTCCTCCTCCTCAGCCTCGGCACTCTCTGCCTGAGAAAAAGAAAATTAAGAACCTCTAACAAAACCTAATCGTCACTCAAGACCTGTTTATCATTTCGAGCTGATTGTCTTTTGAAAATCGGATTGTCATTTCGAGCGAAGCCCAGAAATCTATCAAAATGGTTCCGCGAAGCGGCTCATTGAATTCGAGCCGGTTTTTGTTAGAAAGCCTAAATCTTCACAACAAAGACAACTTAAACCAATCAAAAAACCTCTCCCGCCCTGCCTGCGGTAGCCTTCCCTCGTATGTCGTAATCAGGGGGCAGGGGTTTCTGTGCATAAGCGATGCTTAAATTAAAAAAAATCAGGGCCGGGTTGCGGAGGGAGGATGAGCGAAACACCCGACCCTGAAAATTCCTTTTTAATTTGTCTTTCTCTATTACATAAAAACCATATACTCACTCTTCCTGTAAGGCTGTGCACCACCCGGGCACATTCGTGCCGGCCGAGCGGGCCCCGCACCGCGGAGGACTCCTATTGCTTCTTAACAAATCAACCATATCAATTCCCTTCATCTCTCTGTATAACCGCCGATGCCCCAAAACAAAAAAGAGCACCGCCGCCCTGCGATCGATCGAGGCTCACGACAGCCTGTCAAGAACGCGAAAGCAAACGGTGCTCTTTCTTATAACCTCTTGAGAACACCGGCTTTTGTGCTAAGAATAGCACAAAAGCTGCGGTGGCCTCCGCCTAAACGAAAGCCACCGAGCCTTCCACACGCTTCTTGACAAACTTTCATAATCTTCTGATTATGAACTCGTGATTCCGATCGAAACGTATAGAATCTCAGTGATTCTTATTTTTCCGCGGTTTTCTCTCCGCGTATCATTATTATATACTTGTTGTCTTATTTGGCAAGGACTTTTTTAAGATTTTTCATATTTTTTTCACCCCTTTTTTTACCCCTCCAAACGCCTCCTCATGTCCTTACACCCCGAACGACAGTATGTAGGGTGCGATGTTTCGCACCAAAATCATTGACATTTTATCCCCGCTAAATTATATTACTGACCAAAAAGATTTG
>Ga0307378_10008702_pt1 | contig 13430 bp, 11 predicted proteins | sample UN1MG_FD_202238 | JGI IMG/M metagenome (GOLD analysis project Ga0307378, IMG submission 202238) | Soil microbial communities from Risofladan, Vaasa, Finland - UN-1 | ecosystem: Environmental > Terrestrial > Soil > Coastal area > Acid sulfate soil | place: Finland: Risofladan, Vaasa | collected... | reverse complement strand
CACCTTCAATTTCCAATTTCTACCAACGCCCTTAAACCCTTTTTTTAATAATTCCCTTGATTTAACCCCCCAAAATTTGATACAATAGTATCATTCAAAAGGGGTGTTTAGTTACTTGAGGAGATATCCTGTGAACCCTTGGCTTGAAACTTGCTGTGTTATCATGGTCGCTGCTTTCGGCGTCCTTATAGGAAGGGCTTTCTCTAAACTGCGCAAACCCTATTGGTTCGCCGGATACGTATTCGCCCTGCTAATACTCCTAACACTTGTCCTGACAAGATTCGCACATGCAATCGCCTTTAACTCGCCTCTCGCCTGGATTACCGCCGGTAGAACAAAATTCGTCATCTTCTCTCTCGCCGCCACTATCGGACTGACAACCCCGCTTTCAAGGCTGCCATACAAATTCGAAAAAATCATCATCGCCATTTTAATGGTCATAGTTGTTACATGGTTCTCCGTACTGCCTTTCCTTACACCCGCCCTCATTAAGAAACACCTCGCCTCATTAGATACCCTTGTCAATGCAGAAGGCGTATGTTTCCAGACAACCGACTACACCTGTGCACCCGCCGCCGCTGTCACCGTACTAAAAAAACTCGGCTTCTCTGCACACGAAGGACAAATCGCTATAATCGCCCACACAAATCCTGTCGCCGGTACACTGCCTGAATGCCTAAATGACGCACTGAAAAAACTCTACGGGCCAAAGGGGCTCCGATGTGACTACAGATATTTTGATTCCATTGAACAGCTTAAAAACGCAGGACTTACTCTCGCTGCCGTAAAGGCTCAATTCCTCTCCGACCACTGCGTCGCCGTCATTGACGTCTCTGAAAACACCGTAACCATCGCTGACCCCGTCTGGGGAAAAACACTTCTCTCACATGACCAGTTCAGAAAAATCTGGCGGTTCTCCGGCATCGTTCTCAATCGAGATTCGTCGCTGAATATCTGACCCCCAACTCCTGCTCAAAACCGCCAAAACCATACAAAAAACGCTATCTAAGCTTAATCAACCCTTTTTTACGCCAACTGTGACATAACGCTGTCACACCAATTCCTAAAATTGCTGACAGTATTAGCCGACATCACTATTCTTGAAAACGGTCGCGGAAGGCCAAGGGAGAAAAGTGGACCCAGCAGTACCCACTCAAAAAACCCAGCCAGGCTAATCTCCGGGGGGGAGATAGCCCGGCTGGGACTTTTTTAAAAATCTTACAAAATCAATTATTCTATTCGCTTCCTGTAAAGACGCGTCCCCAAAGAATTCTGCCACCCCGTCCAGTCCGAATCACCAGGCTCATTCTCAATCACACCTCTCACCTGTCCTATCTTCGCGTCCAAATCATCTATATAGTTCACCATAAACGCCTCCGGCGTCGCGGGCAGCTTCGGTGAACCAAATTCGTACTGACCATGATGCGATACGATAATATGACCCAGCGAATCCAATATCGTACCATCAATCTCGACCCCCTTCGACTTCAGCGACTCGGCCTTCTCGCCCAGCATAACAAAACCCTTGCTTATATGACCAATCAGCTGACCCGAATCCGTATAGGAAAATGCCATATCGTAACAAAGCTCCTCCGTCTTACCCATATCATGAATAAATATCCCCGCCAGAACCAAATCTCGGTTCACCTCCGGATAAAAGCCCAATACCGCCTCAGCAACACAAAGCATGTTGTGCGTATGTTCAAGCAACCCGCCAAGATAATTATGATGGAGTTTCATCGCCGCAGGGGCCTCGCAGAATTTATCCATCAACTCCTCATCCGCCAGAAACTCATCCACCAGCGCCTTCAACTGCTTATGCTTTATCCCCCCAATCATCTTTTTTACTTCGCCGAACATCTTCCCGACGTCCTTGGCCGTCCGCGCAAGAAAATCCTCGATATCCACCTCGCTCGAATCCACAACGCTGATATTATTCACCACTATCTGAAGATTGTTCTGATATACCTCGCTCCGCCCGTTGATATGAACAAACCCCGGTTTCGGCAGTGAATTGTAAACCGCCTCCGTCGCCTGCCACATCCGGCCGTTCAACTGACCACTCCGGTCGCATATATACATCGCCATATACAAATCCCCTCGCGTCGTACTCCGCAGTATCGGCTCACGAATCATATAAACATCGTTTATCGTTTCGCCCGGCACTATCTCGCTGATAAATTTATGTCCCATTTCAAAGCCTACCTTTTCTAAACAAAATAATGATGACTAAGATATTACGCCCACCCCACTACTAATGCAAGAACTGTTTTTACCAGCCACCAGACTTTACACAAATCTGAAAATACATAAATAATATTGCCACCCAAACCGGCCCCTGTTAATATATCTGTCGTTACATAATCGATAAAAGCGATGACAAAAACAGGAAGGTTCAGTAATGGTTAAGTTATCAGATATATTTATTATCACCATTGGATTCCATACCGCTTGCCTGTCACTGTACACTCTTTTCGTTCTTTTAATCTGTCGAATTATATGTTCAAAGATGAAAATCTTTCTGCCGTTTGCCAAACTAAAAGTCCGCTACATTATTTTGATAACGATTGCTGGCTCAATTTTGCTGTTTTTCTCAATGGCAGCAATCTACAAGATAACTTCCACTATAGAAATTGCCTCAGTTAAAAGTGACCTCAAAACATGCACCAGCCTAAGGGTTTACGACCCATGGGGAGGCTCAAAAGCCTTTAAGGGAATCACAGAAGATACAAATGTTCTGGGACAACTTGCTGCTTTAATGGCCAACGTTAAATATGAACGCTGGAGAGCAATGGGTCATTGGGAAACCCCAGACATTATGGATATAATCTTATATAAAGATGACGTCCAAGTCAGGCATTTTCGTATTGTTTTAGACAATTTTCTGGAAACTAATGGTATCTTAAGTGTTAATACATATAGATGTTCAGATAGCTCCTTGGCTGAAAAAATCAGAGAAATACTGTCCCCAAGCAGTGGATAAGAGACTTATGAAAATTTGCTGGTATTACACCCCAGACCTTTGGAGTAACTTATGAAAACATTCCACACCAATCTTTCCCTCCTCACCGCCCCTGCCAGTCTATAACAACAACCGTTATATTATCGTGCCCTCCCACGGCATTCGCTGCCTTTACCAGCGCCTCACACGCCGACCTGCAATCCTCCTGCTTCCTTAAAATCGACCCAATCTCCTTATTATTGACCATGTCCGTCAACCCGTCCGTACAAAGAAGAAATCGGTCACCCTTCTTAACCCCAAAAGACCGAACATGAGGCTTCGCCTTCTCCTCCATCCCCACATAACGCGTAATTTGCCCCTGCGCCTCGTGGCTCTCCGCCTCTTCCGGCTCGATGTGACCCTTATCCAGAAGCTCCGATATCACCGAATGGTCTTTCGTAAGCTGAACCAGCCTGCCCTCGCGAAAACGATACATCCTGCTGTCACCAAGATTGCCCACATACGCACGACCGTCCCTCAACAGTACCATCACCAGCGTCGCCCCCATGTCCCTGTACCCGCTCTCGCTCGTACTCTCAAGCTGCAGCTGCTTGCTCTGCTCTATAATAGCATGCTTGAAAATAGACCGTATCGTCCTCGCAGTGCCAACTTTCAGTTTATCGAGATTCGTCTCTATCATCACAGACAAATCTTCTGTAACAATCTTCGACGCAATCTCTCCTCCCCGGTGTCCTCCCATCCCGTCCGATACCAGAAACAACCCAACCTCCGCCTCCACAACGAAAGTGTCCTCGTTCTCCTCCCGCTCCTTACCGATATCACTCGCTGCCGCCCACCTAAACGGCAGCCGAATCCCTAATCCTTCCTCTGGCTCTATTTGCATTCCTTGCTTCAGCTCCTTCAGCTATGAATTAAACAGTCCCGCAATCACGTAATCAAACGCTGCTCACACCACGGACAATAATTCCAGAACGATGAATCCACAGACGATTTGCACTGGCTGCATATCTCCGGAAACGGCCGAACCTGCCACGCACTGCGCACCTTCCTGCGGCACCACGGACAGTATCGCATAAAACGCATTATTCTGCCCTTGCAGTTCCTGCAACGACCGTGATAACGAACCCCGCCGGACCGAACCGAGCTAACGCGAGAAAAACCCGGCCCGTAACACCACCCGCAGTAACGCCACTCCGGCAATACGCCCTTATGACAGCGCCGACAAATACGGACGAACCCGCTCCGACCCTCGAAACGGTTACGACCGCTCCCGCACCACGGGCATATCTGCATCCGCTCGTCTATCGGCTCGCCGCAATCCATACATCGGGCCGAACAATTCAATACACGCTGGTAACGTTTCAAAAATGCTTCGCGCCGCACCTTGCGCCAATCACGTTTCTTGCTCTCCTTCAACTTGACCCCAAAACCTTTACGCATACTTCGCGGCGTCGTTTCCATCAACGCTCCCAGCATCTGCTCTGCGTTCGCAAAACGCTTGCCCGGCTCTACTGACAGCGCCTTTCGCATAAACTCCACAAACGCTGGACTCGTACGTTCCCGAAGACGCTTGGAACCCCGCATCGGCCACTTGAATGGCCACCGCGGAAGAGCGCCCGTGATATATTCATAAAGTATCAAAGCTGCCGAAAAACAATCACTCCTGTGAGTCGGCCTGCCGTAAGCCTGCTCCGGTGACACATAACCAGGCGTCCCGTAATCGTCTATCGTCACCATCCGGCCCTTCAGCTTCAGGCTTATTCCAAAATCTCCCAGCGCTGCCCGCCCGTTCGGAAATAGAAATATGTTACCCGGCGTAACATCGCAATGCACAAGACGATGACGATGAGCATAACCAAGCCCCTCGAGCACCTGCGCAACTATGGAAATAATCTTACGAACCGACATCGGCTTGCTCCGGTCATCAAGAGTACCAACTGACAGCTCCGTCGCCAAAATCAGATATCCGTCGATTATGTCCGCGTTCTTCACAGGTACTATATGACGATGACGCAGCTTTGTCACCAGACGTATTTCACGGAAAAGCGCCTCGTTGTCACGCACTCCGTTCACGTCCATATGCGGTATCTTCAGCGCAACCAGTATCCCCTCTACACAGTCCTTGGCCTTCCACACCTCCCCGCTGCCCCCCTCGCCGAGACACTTCATCAGCCGGTACTTGCCCAGTCGCCTGCCGCGCTTCAGGTTAAGACCGACCTTGCCCGATGATGCCTGCTCCTTTATATACCTCGTATCTGCCATACAACCAAACTACCTCACCCAGCTCCAAAATCCAAAACCAATCCTAAAAAAATCCGACCCGTAAATTTTATCCGAATACCGCCAAACTGCAACCACCATTTTCCCCCCCCCCTTCAATTCCGCGCCTTCCCTGACAATTATAATCTTGCAACAATTGCCCTTTTGGACTATATACTGAATTTCAAGTTTTAATCCGCACCAACACGATATACGAAATACGAGACATAAACTATGAGATATAGCCAAACTCTGATACCGACCGTAAAACAAGTACCCGCCGACGCCGAAATCACAAGCCACAAGCTCATGATTCGGGCCGGCCTCATACGAAAAGTCGCAAGCGGCACATATATGTACCTGCCGCTCGGACAAAAAGCCCTCCTGAAGGTAATACAAATCGTAAGGCAGGAAATGAACAGGGCCGGCGCTCAGGAAGTCCTCATGCCCTCCGTTCAGCCAATGGAACTCTGGCAAAAAACCGGTCGCAGCATCGACTATGGCGAAACCCTCGCAAAATTCACCGACCGTCACGGCCGGGATAACGTCCTCTCACCAACCGCCGAAGAAGTCGTCACCTCCATCGCCGCCGGTGAAATAAGCTCCTACAAACAATTGCCTTTCAATCTCTACCAAATCAGTTTCAAATTCCGCGACGAGTTCCGACCGCGATTTGGTGTCATCCGCTCACGCGAATTCATTATGAAAGACGCATATAGCTTCGACGCTGATGAAAAATCCCTCGATATCTCTTACAAGGCTATGTACGACGCTTACTGCCGAATCTTTAAACGCTGCGGCCTCGATTACGTCATCGTAGAAGCTGAATCAGGCGAAATGGGTGGCTCCGGCTCCCACCAGTTCACCGTACCATGTGAGAACGGCGAAGACATAATCGTCCACACAGAAGATAATTCCTACGCCGCCAACCTCGAAAAAGCCGCGGTCGACCCACTCCCAAAACAAAAGGCCAAAGCAAAAATCCCTCCGCCCCAGGAGGTCCACACCCCGAACATCGGCTCAATCGAAGCCGTCTGTGACTTCCTTAAAACAAAACCTCAGGACATGATTAAAACCCTTATTTACAGTACCCATCCACTTGAGGAGGACTTAAAGGCTTGGGCAGAATATGACGCCGAACACAAAGACGGCACTGGTAAAAGACCTGCAAAGGCGCATTGGGTTAGGCACTATGCGGTGTTGATTAGGGGTGACCACGAAGTCAACACAGAAAAGCTAACCCAAATACTCAGAGGAGCGAGCTTCGAACTCGCCGATGAAAAAACCATTGAGAAAATCACCGACGCAAAAGTTGGTTTCGCTGGCCCCGTCAGGAATGGAAACCCAATATGTCGCCTCATTATCGACCACGCCATCGCCGCTATGGCAGTCGGCGTCACCGGCGCAAATAAAACCGACTACCACATCAAAAACATCGTCCCGGGCCGTGACTTCCCACTCGAAGGCAAAAATATAAAAATCGCCGACATAAGAAACGCCGTCGAAGGTGACACCTATAGCGGCAAAAAACTGCTCTTAAGACGTGGCATCGAAGTCGGACAGGTCTTCAAACTCGGCACCAAGTACAGCAAAAAACTAAACGCAAAATTCCTCGACGAAAACGGCTCCGAAAAACCTCCCCTTATGGGCTGCTACGGCATCGGAATAAACCGCATCCTCGCCTCCGCTATCGAACTCGGCAACGACGAAAACGGCATCATCTGGCCAATCTCCATCGCCCCCTTCGAAGTAATTATAACCGCCGTAAACCAGGACGACCCGCAGGTCAAAAAAGTCTCTGAGCAAATCTACAACGAACTCCTCGAAAAGAACATCGACGTCCTCTTCGACGACCGCGACATCCGGGGCGGACCAAAATTCAAGGACGCCGACCTCATCGGAATACCAATTAGAGTCACCGTCGGAAAAAAATCCGTCGCAGAAGGAAACGTCGAAATAAAACTCCGCTGCGAACAAAAAAGCCAAAAAGTAAAAATCGAAACCGCCGCCCGGAAAACTATCGAACTGGTCAACTCACTGAAGGAAAAAATAAACACCTGACCAGCAACTAAACATGTGGAAACTCAACAAACCAAAGCCCGTAAAACTCATCGTCGGCATCCTTGCAGCAAACCAGGACGCCTTGATATGTGCGGCCGCACAATTGATACAGACCTTCGGACTAACCGACTTCTCAAGCGATATCTGGCCTTTCGACCAGACCGAATATTACAAGGACCAGACCGGAGACCTCATAATCCGCCAGTTCATCAGCTTCCAAAAACTAATCTCCCCCGCTGACCTGGCAAAAATTAAATTAAAAACAAATAAAATCGAAAAAATCGTCGCAAAAAAACTAAAACTACCCCTCCCAAGGCCCATTAACCTCGACCCCGGTATCATCGAACCCGCAAAACTCGTTCTCGCCTCAACAAAAAACTATTCTCATCGTATATACATCGGCAAAAAAATCTACGCAGAAGTGACTCTTATTTACGATAAAAAACAATGGAAGCCTTTTGAATACACGTACCCAGATTACAGACAGCAGTGCTATTTTGATTACTTCGACAAAGTCAGGACCCGTTTACTGGAGCAGTTAAAATCGAAACACTAACCATATTAGCTATAATATTACTGGCAGGCTCCTTCTCGCTCTCGCTCATTCTGACCGCTATTGTCAAAAGCCTTGCGCTGAGATTCAACCTCGTCTCAAAACCCGCCGAAGACAGGTACAGCCAATCCCTCGTCCCGCTTGGAGGCGGTATCGCTATCTTCACAACTCTCGCCATTATCATCATCGCTGCAATCGCCGCCGTAAAATTCCTCGCCCAGCCCGGCCACCTCGGCTTCCTCGGAGATTCCGTAACAATCCACACACCCGGCTTCGTAACCAAAATAAATCAGCTTGTCGTTATACTCCTCGCCCTCACCGCACTCTTCGTCCTCGGACTATGGGACGACAAAAAACACCTCGGCCCTTTCTTCAAACTTGCCGCACAGTTCGTCATCGCCACCGCAGCAGCTGTCTTCGCCGACGTCCGCGTCGAATTCTTTATCGAAAGCAAAATCATCACCACCGCACTTTCCGTCGTCTGGATTGTCCTGATTATAAACGTTTTCAATTTCCTCGATAACATGGACGGCGCCGCCGCCGGTATCGCCGTCATCACCACCACTATCCTCTTCACCGCCGCTTATTTCAGTGGCCAGGTCTTTGTCGGCGCTCTTGCTCTGCTGCTTGTCGGAACCCTCCTTGGCTTCCTCGTCTTCAACTTCCCGCCCGCAAGAATCTTTGCAGGCGACGCTGGTTCTTTTCTCGTCGGCTTTCTCATCGCTGCTCTCACCCTGAAAACCACATACTACCAGCAGACTCAATCAGGCCCATGGTACCCCGTTTTAATGCCCTTAATCTGCCTGGCCGTACCGCTCTATGACTTCACAAGCGTAACAATACTGCGTCTCAGCCAGGGCAAAAGCCCCTTCGTCGGTGACACCCAGCATTTCTCACACCGCCTCAAAAAACACGGCCTAACCGACACACAAACCGTTCTCACTCTTTACCTCGCCACACTTTGCACCGGACTCGGGGCCACCTTCCTATATCAGGTCAATCTGCCCGGTGCTATCTTAATTTTTATCCAGACAATCATGGTACTGGCTATCATCGCCGTTTTTGAATCTACTGTAAAAAATGACAAATACAAAAATCAACTCTGATTCCGTAAAACCAAAAGGACAAATCCTCTTCGAATACGTCCTGCTCATAATCTCTCTGGCCGTAATCACTCTCAGAACTACACTCACCGAAGGGCTAAACGTCCAGGGAACTTCTCAGCCCATCAATCTCGGCGACAACGTTTACAGCCTTTCAATATCTGCCGTTCTGATTTTTGCGCTGCTCGCTTGGTTCACTTACACCCTTTGTTCGGGCCGATGCGCATACAGATTCACACTCATCGAAGTCGGACTCCTCCTCTTCTGCCTCGCCGCCGTCATCTCCTCAATAAACGCCGCTAACAAAAGGGCCGCCCTAACCAACGCAATCATATTCATCACCCCAATGTTGACCGCTGTTCTTCTTATCCAAATCCTTGACTCACCCACTAAAATCAAACTCGTCTTAATAACAATCGCTGCCTCCGCCGTTCTCTGCACCTACCAGTCCGCAGACCAGCTGCTCTCCAGCAACCAGGTCGCAATAGACCAATACGAAAAAGCGCCACAAACAATGCTCGCCCCCCTCGGCATCCAGCCCGGCTCCTTCAACCAGTTCCTCTTCGAACACCGACTTTACTCACAGGGAGTTCGGGGCTACTTCACTACCGGAAACTCCGCAGGCTCTTTCTCCATCCTCGCCGCTTTCGCCGCCATTGCACTATTTATCAATAAATTAAAGAAACAAAAATCCCTTACTCCAATTCCCCTCTCTACTCTCGCCGCCGCCCTCGCTGCCGCATTCATCATCATCGGCCTGCTCATAACAAAAAGCAAAGGAGCTATAATCGCCTTCACTATCGCTGTCGTAATGTTCACTGCATACATCTGCTGCGCCAAATGGATAAACAAACACAAAAAGCTCTTACTCGTTCTCACCCTGCTCCTGTTCATCGCTGCAGCCTCGGCTATCATCACATACGGAATAAAACACGACACCCTCCCGGGGGGGTCATCAATGCTCGTCAGGTGGCAGTACTGGAAAGCCGCCGCAAAAATGTACGCCAAAAACCAACCATATGGCGTCGGCCCGGGAAACTTCGCTCACGCATATACAAAATACAAACCCGACGCCGCACTTGAAACCGTCGCCGACCCCCACAATCTTCTTCTTAGCCTCCTCGCCCAGTACGGCCCGCTCGGTCTCGTCGCCTTCCTCACCATCCTCTATGTCCCTCTAAAACAAACCATCTTCCCAAAAACCAGCGGATACATAAACCAAAAACCGCGGCTCGAACTCAATTTCAAAACAATTGCGATAATCTCCCTCGCCGCCACATCTTTTGCATTGCTCATCATAAGACCAATCGTCCAGCCCATAAACTTTGCTGCTTCTGCCGTTGAAAAACTCGCTGCCTCGCTGCTACTCTACATAATGCCCGTCGTCGTCTTTGTCGCAGGATTTGTACTTCTGGCCGTCGAAACGAAAAACTCACAAAAAACTCGAAATAACATTACCATCGCCGCACTTCTTTGCGCCATCATCGCCTGCCTCATCCATAACCTCATCGACTTTGCTATCTTCGAACCTGCCGTCTTCACCGCCTTCTGGGCTGTTATCGCCTGCCTCACCGCCTTGAACCTGCTCAAAAATCCTCGACCCTCCTTAATCATAAAAACAACGAAAGCCGCTAAAATAATCACCTTTGCTCTCGCCGTCACCGCTATTTGGGCCTACTTCAACTACGCACTAACACCTGTCGCAAAGGCCTCCACTACCATCAGAAAAGCAATACACCAAATCCAGTCAGGCTTCTACGCCCACGATACACTCGAACTCGCCGTAAAATACGACCCCCTCGACACCACAGCACTTAACTTCAACGGCCGACTCTACCTGCAACGCTATAACACAACGTCGGATGCTCCTCCGGATTTATTGAAAAAGGCCGAAGAATGCTTCTCCGCCGCAATCAACCGAGACCCCGCCGACTTCAGAAATCACGAAAGACTAAGCGACGTCTATAACCAGCTCGCACAAACAGTCACTCAGCCGAAAAAAAACCTTTACCTCCAAAAATCTCTCGACAAGGCCTTCGACGCTATCTGGCTCTACCCAGGCTCGGCACAACTCAGAATAAAAATGGCGCAAATCGCTGAAAAACTAAATGATACCGAAATCGCACTCGCTCAGTACCAAAAGGCAATCGAAATCGAAGACGCCTATCGTAACCAGTTCCATACCATGTACCCACACAAAAAAGTCTTCAGCAGACTTGGCGAACTGAAATATCAGGATGCAAAACGAAAAGTAAACCAGCTCTCCAAAAAAACAACCCCCTGAAACTCCCCTAACAAATCACGTTAGCTTACTCATCACCTCATCCGCTATATCGAAGTTCGCATATACGTTCTGAACGTCGTCGTGGTCCTCGAATTCCTCCATCAATGCGACTATCTTCTTCGCCATCTCAACCTCTCCTACCGGCACAGTATTCTGAGGAACCATCGATATCTCCGCCACCTCCGTCAAAATCTCCTTCTCTTCCAAAGCCCTTTTCAGCTCATCATAAGCCGCCACATCACACGTTATCTCAAAAATCTCACCCATGTTCTCCATATCCTCTGCGCCCGCACTAAGAGCTATCTCCATAAGCTCATCTTCTTCCGCCGACGACGTGCTCACCGTAATAAGACCCTTCTTACTGAACATCCAGCTCACGCACCCGCTCGTCCCCAGCGACCCCCCTCGCTTCTCGAATATCTTCTTTATCTCAGGCCCAGTCCGGTTACGGTTGTCCGTCAACGCATCCACCATTACCGCAACACCCCCCGGACCATAGCCCTCGTAAAGTATCTCCTCAAAACTAACCCCAGCAACTTCACCCGTACCCTTCTTAATCGCCTTCGCTATCGTATCTTTCGGCATGTTCGCCGCTTTCGACTTGTCTACCGCATAACGCAACGCAAGGTTCTGCGAAGGGTCCCCCCCGCCGTTCTTCGCCGCAACTATCAACGCCCGTGCCAGCTTACTCCATGCCTTACCACGCTTCGCATCAATTGCCGCTTTCTTATGCTTTATTCCCGACCAGTGTGAATGACCTGACATTTCTGCTCCTAAAGTAACTTCTAACAATATTCACAGGCCCATATTATATATTATTTTACCCTCCCGCGTAACCATTTTTTTAACCCCTTACCAACACCCAAAACAAAAAAGGGGCCTATGCCGGATACTCCTGGCGTAGGCCCCGAAGAACACAATCCTAATTCTCTAAATCACGGCAGCAATCTCTTCTCTAAGCCTGCTGCCCGCCGATTATACCAAAGATGGCCACCTCGGTTGTTTGTCCATTTTCCTGTTCCCCGCCTATGCCGCACAAACTTTGCACCAAATCTCACACTTCAATATCAAGAAAATTTCTCCCCCACCAAAATCTTCAGCCCCATAATATAAATATATCCCGACTCAACCCAAAAAACTTGAGATGGCTAAATGTTGAAAAAAAACACCATAACAACCCCCCGGACACAAAAAACTCCAAAAATTCACGAAAAAATCAAAATTAACCGAACACATAAGCCCTTTTGCGCATCATAAGGGTAGAAAAGTACAAAAAATCCGATTTTAAACAAAATGACAAAGAAAAATCTGTAAATATAGATAAGAGGAATTTTCACAAACATAAACAGGAGAACAACTTATGAAAACCAGAAAAGCCTTCACCCTTGTTGAATTGCTCGTCGTTATCGCAATCATCGCGCTGTTGATGTCTATACTCATGCCCGCTCTGGCAAAAGTCAGAAAACAGGCTAAAGCTGTTCTCTGCCAGGCAAACCTAAAGCAACTTGGCTCCTGCTTTGCTATGTACGTCGGAAGCTGGGACGGAAAATTCATGAGAGGCTGGACTCCTGCAGACACTCAGAGCTCCGACTATTGGATGGAGGCTCTAAGGCCATGCTATGGAGATAACGGCGATATTCGATGCTGCCCGATGGCTACCAAACCCGGAACAGAAGATGGACTCGGCGAATATGGACAAAATGGAACCTTTTACGCATGGGGTGTTTTCAGTGGTGGATGGACTCCTCCTGCGACACCCGGCGATTACGGAAGTTTCGGCATGAATGGACACTGCAACGACCCGCCACCAGGACAAGACTTTCAGGGACATAAAAACGAATGGAACTGGAGAAACGCAAATGTAAATGGTACTGGAAACATACCACTACTGATGGACAACCAGTGGGTTGACGGTTGGCCTAATAACACTAACAGCCCACCTGAATTTGACGGACAACCATGGGACGATATCGACATGATGACCCGTTTCTGCCTCAACAGGCACGACGGCTTCGTCAACTCCCTCTTTCTCGACTTCTCTGTTCGCAAGGTCGGCTTAAAGGAAATGTGGACTCTCAAATGGCACCGAAAGTTCCTGACAAATGACTTATGGACCATTGCTGGCGGCGTCAAACCTGCTGACTGGCCCGAGTGGATGAGGAACTTCAGGGATTACTAAAACCGACGACTTGAAAAACAAAAGGCCGG
>Ga0307378_10008698_pt1 | contig 13433 bp, 15 predicted proteins | sample UN1MG_FD_202238 | JGI IMG/M metagenome (GOLD analysis project Ga0307378, IMG submission 202238) | Soil microbial communities from Risofladan, Vaasa, Finland - UN-1 | ecosystem: Environmental > Terrestrial > Soil > Coastal area > Acid sulfate soil | place: Finland: Risofladan, Vaasa | collected... | reverse complement strand
GTCGCGCTCAACTACCGCGGCGCTGGCGGGGCGCCGGGCAAACCATCGCAGTCGGCGCTCACCGCCGACGCGCTGGCCCTCTATGACCGGCTCGATACCCTGATCGGCGAACCTGTGCCGGCAATCCGCCGGGTGCTATTCGGCACGTCCCTAGGCGCCGCGCTGGCGATCCAGCTCGCAGCGGCGCGCCCGGCCGCTGGGCTCATCCTCGAGGCGCCGTTCAACCGGCTATGCGAGGTCGCGCAAATCCATTTTCCGATCTTTCCGGCCTGCCTGTTGCTGCCGTACGAGCGCTGGGCGTCCGCTGATCTGATCGGCCAGATCACCGCGCCGGTCCTGATCCTGCACGGCGACGCGGATGCGACAATCCCGCTATCCCAGGGCCAGGCGCTGTTCAACGTGGCAAACCAGCCCAAGCGCCTGATCGCCTACCGCGGCGGCAACCACAACGACCTGCGCCTGCACGGCGCCGGGATCGATGCGATCAACTTCATCGAGAGCCTGGCGTGGAATTGAGCAAGCGTCGGTAACCACCCCCATTATACCAACGGTCAATGACCATGACTCACGCCGCGGCGTCCGCCAGCGGCTCCAGCCGATCCGTGCCCAACAGCGCCCTCTCGGCCCCCTCCAGCACCAGGCAGGTCAGGTTGCCGGTAAAGACCGCCCCGGTGTCGATGCCTATACGATTGCGCCGCACCTCGACCGCATCGACTGGGGTATGGCCATGTACGATCACAGCGCCAAGATCAGCAGCCGACGACAGAAACGGCTCGCGGATCCAGATCAGGTCGTGCTCGATCTGATCTTCCAGCGCAACCTCAGGCCGAACCCCGGCATGGACAAAGACGTAGTCGCCATAGCGCAGCATTCTTTGCAGCCCGCCCAGAAATTCCGGCAGCCAGGGTTGCATCGCCGCTGTCAGCGCGTCGTGCAGCAGCGAAAGGAAGCCATCGTCCAGCGAATAGACCATCCGCATGCCATCGATCCCAAAGGAATCCATCGTCTTGATGGCGCCATTGATCACCCAACGATCGAGATCGGCGCTCTGAGGGTCGGTCAGGAAATCGAGCAGGTAGCGGTCATGATTTCCCAGCAGAAAATCGCTGTGCCCATTGCCCTGACATCCATGCAGCAGCTCGAGAGTACCCGCGGAATCCGGCCCCCGGTCGACGTAGTCGCCGAGATGGATCACCCGCCAGTCGGCAACCGGGCGTCGCTCAAGGTCGCGGGCAATCCGCTGGTGCATGTCCACCAACAGATCGGTCCGCCCATGCACATCACCGATGGCATATAACCTCAACCCCGGCGGGGTCTGCGCATCGGGTAGCATTACCATTGCCGCCTCCTGCAAATGAGAACCCCCGCAAGGTCATTGCGGGGGGTAGAACGCGTGATGCGCGCTGGTCAATGCCGACACGCTTTGGGATTTGCTTCAGACAAGACCTTCGCGCTGTAACTTCTTGCGAGCGAGCTTCCGAGCCCGGCGAATTGCTTCGGCTTTTTCCCGAGCTCTCTTCACCGATGGCTTTTCATAATGCTGCCGAAGCTTCATCTCACGAAAAACGCCCTCGCGTTGCATCTTCTTCTTAAGCGCCCGAAGCGCTTGATCAACATTGTTGTCACGAACCAGTACCTGCACCTACGTCACCACCTTTCTAAAGTTTCGATTTTCGTAGGAGCGGTCTATATACATAGGCACATATCGGCTGTCCACAGCGCTAGGTCCGCATTGGGACCGATTTACAACGGGTCTGTCATGAAAACGCCGCACAAGACTGAGAATGCCCATATTTCCGAGGCTTGCGAGCGGCTGATCGAGGCCGCCCTGCCACAGGTGGTGTTCGACGGCTGGACAACTGCGACCCTGGACGCCGCGATCGCCGAATCAGGGGTTGATGCGGGGCTGGCGCGACTTGCCTTCCCGCGCGGTGGAATTGACATGGCACTGGCCTTCCATCGCCGGACCGACCGGGCGCTGGCGGACGAGCTGGCGGTGGCTGATCTTGACGCCATGCGAATCCGCGACCGCATCATCCATTGCGTCCGCCGCCGGATCGAACTGGTCGCCGAACACCGCGAGGCGGTGCGTCGGGGGGTCACCCTGCTGGCCCTGCCAATCCATGCCCCCGAGGGCGCGCGCGAGATCTGGCGGACCGCCGACATCATCTGGACCGCCTGCGGCGACACCGCCACCGACTACAACTGGTACACCAAGCGGATGATCCTCGGCTCGGTCTATTCCGCCACCGTGCTCTATTGGCTGGGCGACCCAAGCCCAAATTTTGCCAATACCTGGACCTTCCTCGACCGTCGAATCGAGAACGTCATGGAATTCGAAAAGACCAAGGCACAGCTCAATGACAACCCGCTGGTGCGCGCTATCCTGTGGGGGCCGATGCAGGTGCTCGGCGCGATCAAGGCGCCGGGGACGCGTTAAGCCGTCCCGCATTGCGCCGGACCTTCTCGGCCGTCAGCGCTGTGTCAAGATTCGCCGCCTGCCCATCCGGGTCGAACGCCCTCGAGAAATTGAAGGCGCCCGGTGTCGACCCATCAATATTCAGCCGCCTATGCCGGTCGACTGCCTCGGGCCAGTCCGGTATATGATCCGGCCTGACCCACCACAGCACATACGGCGGCCACTCCGGCGCGACAAACCACTCGCGACCCAAACGCAGGGCCTCGGCATGGAGTCCGTGATAGGTGAAGGCCGCAACAGATTCTAGACCCTCCCATAACGAGAGAGTCTCGGGCGACCAGCCATCGCCACGCTCGCCATAGAAATCCGGATAGACCTGCACGCCCCAGGGCAGCGGACCCGGCTCGTCGTCATAGCCCGAGCGCGCGATAAATCCGTCGGCTTGCTCGACCGCCGCCAGAACCAGGTCGTTGCGGGCATGAAAGCCGTCGTTGATCGGGTGTTCGGCCGGCTCGCGAAAGATCCCAAAGGTGAAAAGCGCCAGGCGCATCGCTCAGTTCGGCCTCGGACTGATCCGCGTCACATGCCCCATTTTGCGCCCCGGCCGCGCTTCGGCCTTGCCGTAGAGATGTAGCCCGCCGCCACTGGCGGCCAGCATCAGCCAGTCGTCCGCCTCGGCGCCGATCAGGTTGGTCATCACCGCGTCCGAGTGGCGCGACCCGTCGCCCAATGGCCAACCGGCCACGGCGCGGATGTGCTGCTGGAACTGATCGACAACACAGGCCTCGATGGTCCAATGGCCGGAATTATGGACCCGTGGGGCGATCTCATTGACCACCAAACCGCCGCCCGGCACCAGGAACAGCTCGACCCCCATCACGCCGACATAGTCCAGCGCGTTCAGGATTTTTCCCGCGATCAACACCGCGTCCGTGCGAACCTTCGAACTTATCGCGGCAGGCACGGTCGTGGTGTGCAGGATGCCATCGCGATGCACATTCTCGCCGGGATCGTAGCAGACCACCTCGCCGGACAGTCCGCGCGCGCCGATCACCGAAATCTCGCGCTCGAACGCCACCAACCCCTCCAGAACCGAAGGCGCACCGGCAATCTCGTCCCAGGCCGACTCGGCCCGGCATACATCCTTGATCCGCACCTGGCCCTTGCCGTCATAGCCAAACCGCCGGGTCTTCAGGATCGCCACCCCGCCAATCTCGGCTAATCCGGCCTTCAGCTCCTTCAGATTGCCGACCGCGCGCCACTGAGCCACGGTGATCCCGAGCCCCTCGATGAACGCCTTTTCCGCCACCCGATCTTGACTGATCTCCAGCGCCCGCGGGTTCGGGCGCACCGGCGCGTGGGCCAGCAGCGTCGCGGCGGCCAGCGCCGGTACATTCTCGAACTCGAAGGTCACCACATCGACGCTGTCGGCGAACCGGGCCAAAGCCTCCGCATTATCATAGCTGTCAGTTGTCACTGCCGCTGCCACATCCCCTGCGGGCGGGTTCAGCCCCGGCTCATATATATGGGTCTTCAACCCCAGCCGGGCAGCGGCAATCGACAGCATCCTGCCAAGCTGCCCGCCGCCGAGGATCCCAATGGTGCCGCCTGGGGTTACCGCCCGATCAATCACGGCTCCATCAATCACGGCTAGGCTCATCGGCCACCGCATCGGTTCGCTCGGCCCGCCAGGTCTCCAGCCGCCGTGCCAGCTCAGGGTCGGTGGTCGCAATGATCGCCGCCGCCAGCAGGGCCGCATTGGTCGCACCCGCAGCCCCGATGGCCAACGTCCCGACCGGCACCCCCGCTGGCATCTGGACCATCGAAAGCAGGCTGTCGAGGCCCGAAAGCGCCCGGCTCTGGACCGGCACACCCAGCACCGGCACCAACGTCTTCGCCGCCAGCATTCCCGGCAAATGCGCCGCTCCGCCAGCCCCGGCGATGATCACCCTCAGCCCCCTGCCCGCCGCCGCCTCGGCATAGGCGAACATCCGATCCGGGGTGCGGTGAGCCGAGACGATTTTCACTTCATGCGCGACACCCAGCGCATCGAGAATCTCGGCGGCGTGCTGCATGGTCGGCCAGTCAGACTGGCTGCCCATGACGATGCCGACTTGCGATTGCGTCATTTCCGACCGGCCTCCCTAGAATTGCCCACGAACCTTCCCCCGCAACTCCACGAGGGATGCCAATCCGATGAAGGCGCGCACTATAGCGGCGGCTATCGGCCCGGCAAGCGTCCTCAGGCAATAATGTCGGGATAGAGCTTGTCCTCGACCCGGGCAATCTCGTCTTTCAGCTGCAATTTTCGGATCTTCAACCGCTTGACCTGCAATTGATCGCCCAGCACATTCGCCGACAGCTCGGCGATCTCTTCATCAAGTGCACGATGCTGTCGCCGCAGCTCCATAAGCTGGGCGATCAGGAGTTCACCCTGATTCATGACCTTCATCAACAGCACGACCTCGGTGTGGGGACAAGAACTGCGCGACTATACACCAGTGGCCCGCCCCGGTGCAGATTTTTTACGAACAATCGACGCCTTCTTTGGCTCTGCGGCGTTGATCCGGGGCGTTGTCAGGTTTAGCTTTCCAATCATGCATCCGGGTCTGGTCTTCGGGTGCGCAACAGGCGATGGAGAGCACGTGCATGGCCATCAAGTTCGCCCTTCTGGCTGTAGCTCTGTTCGCCGTCTGGATGCTTCTATTCCGGGTCGCGCGCGGCGTATCCGGGCCGAAGCGCAAACCACCGGCGCCGCCACCTCAGGAACTGGCACCCTGCCCACGCTGCGGCGTCTATCGCCTTCCCGCCGGCTCCTGCGACTGTGATCCATTGCTCAAATCCGGGGAATGAGCGCGATTGCCCTTATGGCGCGAACCATCGCCACCCTATATGAGCGTGACTGGATGCGACCCCGTCAGGGCGCGAGAGCAATAGCTAGGCCCGCTTGATGGATGCAACTCTACTGATCCTCGGCCTGGTAATGCTGGTTGGCGCTGGCGACGCACTGGTGCGCGGCGCGGTGGCGCTCAGCTTGCAACTCGGCATTCCAGCGATCCTGGTCAGTGCCACTGTCGTCGCTTTCGGCACCTCGGCGCCGGAGCTGCTGATTTCCGTCCAGGCTGCGCTCGAAGGCGCGCCGGGGATCGCGCTCGGCAATGTTGTCGGCTCCAACATCGCCAACGTCTTCCTGGTTTTGGGTATCCCGGCTTTGATCATTCCAATCGCAGGATGCGGGCCCGAGGCGCATCGGAACTTCTACCTGATGCTGGGCGCGACGGCACTGTTCACTGGGTTGATGCTGGGCGGCACTATCTTCTGGTGGGGCGGGTTGGCGCTGATAGCGGTATCCCTTTTCCTGGTCTGGGATTCAGTGCGGATCGCCCAGGCCACCCGAAACGGCGCCAACGCCCAGGTGCTCGAAGAGCTGGTCGAGTTGGAGGGTGTCGATCCCGACATGGCCCGCTGGAAAGTGTTGGCCCTGATTGGGGTCGGCATCGTTGGTTTGCCGGTCGGCGCCCATTTCCTGATCGAGGGCGCTCGCGGCATCGCCCAACATTTCGGTGTGTCCGAGGCTGCAATCGGTCTGACCGTGGTCGCCATCGGCACCTCACTGCCTGAACTGGCGACCACCGTGATGGCGGCAATCCGGCGCCAGTCGGATATCATCTTCGGCAATGTTATCGGCTCGAACATCTTCAATCTCACCGCGATCATCGGTGCCGCCGCCGTGGTCAGCCCCCTTGCCGTGCCGGAGGAGATCGCCAGCCGTGATCTCTGGGTGATGATTGGCGCCAGCCTCCTGCTCGCTCCCTTTGTCCTCAGATGCCGCCCGATCGGTCGGCTGACCGGGGCGGCCGCTTTGCTGTTCTACGCCACATACATATACTATGCCCTCGCTGGCTGAACTGGAGGGATCGATGGCCGACAGACCGCGCGCATTGGTAACCGGAGCAGCCCGGCGCCTGGGCCGCGCCATGGTGCTCGATCTCGCGGCCGCCGGTTGGGACGTGGCGATCCACTATCATGGCTCGGCAGAACTGGCCGAGGCGGCGGCCATCGAGGCCCGCACGCTGGGCGCCAATGCGGCGACACTCCAGGCCGATCTGCTGATCGAGGAGCAGACCGGCACCCTGATTGCCACTGCGGCCAAAGCCCTCGGCGGCCCGCTGTCGCTGCTGATCAACAACGCCTCGGTGTTTGAAGGCGACCTGATTTCCAATGCCACCCGCGAGAGCTGGGACCGCGCAATCGAATCGAACCTCCGCGCACCGGTCCGCCTGACCCAGGACTTCGCAGCACAGGCCCCGCAGGCGACACTCGATGCCAACGGCGAGCCGGTCGCCGGCGCCTGCGTCATCAACATGATCGACCAGCGGGTGTGGAAGCCGACGCCTTTCTTCATGTCCTATACGGTGGCGAAGTCAGCCCTCTTTGCCTTTACCCGCACCGCCGCCCAGGCGCTTGCGCCCCATGTGCGCGTGGTGGCAATCGGCCCCGGCCCGACCCTTCAGGCCGACCGTCAGTCGCCCGGCCATTTCGCCCGGCAACGCAACGCCTGCATCCTTGGCCGCGGCGGCGACCCGGAGGACATCATCGCCGCCATGCGATTCATCCTGACCTGCAAGGCATTTACCGGCCAAATGCTGGCAATCGACGGTGGCCAGCACCTGATTTGGCAGACGCCCGACATCATGGGATTCAAATGATTAACGTGTGCTCAACCGCGAATTTCTCGTTGGTGTCAACCGACTTTTCCACGCCAAATCGAGGTTGCCACAAAGATGACAAGATTCATCAATATTTTCAGCCAGTTGGCCCCTGTCATATATTTTACTGTTTAATATCAATGGCTTAAAAATATGCCTATTTTTTACGCAATCCGAAAGGCCCCCTTGAGACTCAAGGAAAATCACTGCTTCCCGGCAATCTATTGACAGACTTATCCTCAGATTCCGGGGACACATTTTTGCTTGCATGCTAAAATCAATCAGAGTAGCGCCCAGGCGAATCCCATGCCCAATCGAGATCCCCCGGACCTGACCTCTCCCGCACTGGCCGAACCCGCCGCCGGACCGGCCGTAATCCGTCGCTATATGGCGCGCCTGAGCGACGGGCCGGGCGTCTATCGGATGTACGATGCCAAAGGCGAGGCGCTCTATGTGGGCAAGGCCCGGTCGCTGAAAAAGCGCGTTGCCGCCTACACCAAACTGACCGGTCACACCAACCGCATCCAGCGCATGATCTCCGCCGCCACCTCGATGGAGTTCATCTCGACCCAGACCGAGACCGAGGCGCTGCTGTTGGAGGCCAATCTGATCAAGCGTCTGAAGCCGCGCTATAACGTGCTGCTGCGCGATGACAAAAGCTTCGCACACATCCTGATCGAGGATGGCGACTGGCCGCTAATGCGCAAACACCGCGGCGCGCGGCGCGAGAAGGGGCGCTATTTCGGCCCCTTCGCCTCGGCAGGTGCTGTCAATCGCTCGCTGAACCAGATGCAGAAGGCCTTCCTGCTGCGGACCTGCTCGGATTCAGTATTCCAAAGCCGTACCCGCCCCTGTCTGCTGCATCAGATCAAGCGCTGCTGTGCCCCCTGCGTCGGTCTGGTGAGCCCGGGGGACTACGCCGCGCTGGTCGACGAGGCGACCCGGTTTCTCGAAGGCCGCTCGACCCGGGTGCAGGGCGAGCTTGCAGCCCGCATGGCCGAGGCGAGTGCGGCGATGGAGTTCGAGCGCGCCGCCGTCTACCGCGACCGGATCCGGGCGATGGCCCATATTCAAGGCCATCAGGGCATCAACCCGCGCAACACCGCCGAGGCCGACGTGGTCGCCATGCACCGCGAGGGCGCTCAGGCATGCGTCCAGGTGTTCTTCTTCCGCTCGCATCAGAACTGGGGCAACCGGGCCTACTTCCCCCGAATCTCGGCCGAAGCTGAAGATGCAGAGATCATCGAGGCCTTCCTCGGCCAGTTCTACGCCGAGAAGACGCCACCGCGCATGGTGCTGCTCAGCCACGAACTCGAGAACGGCTCCCTGGTGGCCGCAGCCCTAAGCATCACTGCCGGGCGCCGGGTTGTCGTCGCCGTGCCGCAAAGGGGCGAAAAGCGTGAGCTGGTCGAGCACGCCATTCACAACGCCCGCGAAGCGCTGGGTCGCAAATTGGCCGAAAGCGCCTCGCATACCAAGCTGCTGGCCGGTCTGGCCGAATCCTTCAACCTCGAACAACCGCCGCGCCGGATCGAGGTCTATGACAACAGCCACATCCAGGGCGCCCATGCCGTCGGCGCGATGATCGTCGCTGGCCTCGAGGGGTTCGAGAAATCGCATTACCGCAAGTTCAACATCAAAGGCGCCGATCTGACCCCTGGCGACGATTTTGGCATGATGACCGAAATGCTGACCCGCCGCTTCCAGCGCCTGGTCAAGGAAGACCCGGACCGCAAGTCCGCCGCCTGGCCCGATCTGGTGTTGATCGATGGCGGCATGGGCCATGTCGGCGCCGCCGCTTCGGTACTGGCAACGCTCGGCCTCGAGGACATTGCACTGTTCGGCGTCGCCAAAGGCACCGACCGCGACGCCGGCAAGGAAGAATTCCACGCCCCCGGCCGCCGGCCCTTCGCCCTGCCATTTCGCAGCCCCAGCCTGTATTTTGTCCAGCGCCTGCGCGACGAGGCGCACCGTTTCGCAATCGGCGCCCACCGCGCCAAACGCTCAAGAGCGGTCGGCGCCACGCCGCTTGACGAGGTTCCGGGCATCGGACCGACGCGCAAGCGGGCGCTGTTGGCCCATTTTGGCTCGGCCAAGGCGGTCAGCCGGGCCGGATTGATCGATCTAAAGCTGGTTGGCGGTATATCGGCGGCGATGGCCGAAACCATTCATGCCTTCTTTCAGGGAGAGCGCTAGTGTGCACCTGCAAACCATTGCCGCTGGCGCACTCTCCGCCTAGAAAGGATTCTGGCGTATGATCGGCACACGCCGCCGGGTGAAAATTCGGTTGAAGGTATGAACTGGACAATTCCGAACTTGCTCAGCATCGTCCGCGTTCTCGCCGCGCCTTGCGTCGCGATCTCCTTTACGCTGTTCGAGCGCCCGCAAGCTGATCAGATCGCGATCCTGATCTTTGCCGGTGCTGCGGCAACCGACTATCTTGATGGATTTTTGGCCCGCGTCCTTCGCCAAGAAAGTGCGTTTGGGCGAATGCTTGACCCGGTCGCCGACAAGGCAATGGTGACGATCGCGCTCGCTGTTATTCTTTCACTCTATGAATTTGATTGGCCAGTCGTGGTTCCGGCGGTGTTCATCATTCTGCGCGAGGGGCTGGTCTCCGGCCTGCGCGAGTTCCTTGGCGACGTAAAGCTTCAGGTAACGCGCTTGGCAAAGTGGAAGACGACCCTGCAGATGTTGGCAATTTTCCTGCTGCTGCTTCGGGGCGCGCTGTCGCCAGATGCGTCCGCCGAGCCGGCCCGATCGATCATCGCCAAGGGTCTCGAATACCTCTCTCTTGGCGCCGGATCGGCCGGTCTTCTGCTGCTCTGGATAGCGGCATGGTTCACCGTCGTCACCGGCTGGGATTACTTTCGCAAGGGCCTGCCCTATATTCGCGCTAAGGAGGCCACGACCCCAACAGTGGCGGCGGCAGCCGAAACGAGGGACTGATCCGGGGATCGGCGCGCATTTCGGATAACGGTGCGACAACGAAGGAACGGCATGCAAGTTCTGTATTTCGCTTGGCTGCGCGAACGCGTCGGCGTCGCCTCGGAGGAAATCGATCCCGAGGGCGCGGCAACCGCGCGTGATCTGGTCAATCAGCTAAGCGCCCGTGATCCTCGATACGCCGCCGCTTTCGCCGATATGACCGCGGTCCGAGTCGCCATCGATCAGGCGATGTGTGACCTCGACGCCCCCATCGAAGGGGCTCGCGAGATCGCCTTCTTTCCGCCTGTCACGGGTGGATGAAATTTGAGGGTTGTGATGACTGTCTCGGTCCAGCGTGAAGACTTCGACATCGGCGCCGAGCTGGCGCGCCTGACTGCCTCCGACCTCGACATTGGCGCCGTCGTCAGCTTTACTGGGCTGGTGCGTCAGATGACCGGCGACGGCCCAATCACCGCAATGGAGCTTGAGCACTACCCCGGCATGACCGAGCAGGCGCTGGCCGAGATCGTCGCGACCGCCAACAGCCGCTGGCCCCTGCAAGGCGTTCGCGTGATCCACCGATTCGGGCCGCTGCAACCGGGCGACCGAATTGTTCTGGTGCTGACCGCCAGCCGCCACCGCAAGGCCGCCTTCGAAGCAGCCGAATTCTTGATGGACTATCTGAAAACCCGCGCCCCGTTCTGGAAAAAGGAAGATCACGCCGGCGGCGCCCGTTGGGTCGATGCCCGCGATGCGGATGATAGCGCGGCGGCGAGGTGGGAAAGGTAGAGCAGGTCCACCACACAATCTTCGAGCGTTTTCAAAGCCTTAATCCGCGTTCCCACTCAGAGCCTCGATTTTGGCCTCCAATTCGATAATCCGCCGCCGGGCGTTGACAAGCCCATCATGCATCGTCTCGAGTTCCAACCGCGTCGCCTCAAGCTCACCGGCAAGTTCCGCTTCGCGGCCAACAAACGCACCATCGACGCGCGCCTGCATCTCCGCCAATCGCTCGGCGGTTTCAGCATCGCGGCGTGCCAGCAACGCCTTAGCCGTCTCCCGGGCTTCCTCGGCCTCCTCGCGCGACAGGTCCGCTTCATGCAACCGCATCGCCATCGCGTCCAACTGCACGCTATTGCTGGCGTTAGGCCGCCAAAGACGGCTCCAAAGCCAATGCAAAAGAATGCCGATCAGAACGGCGCCGATCAGAACGGCGGCAATCGCTGTCTGCAGTTGCGATCCGTCTAGCATCGCTGAACTCTCCCTCGTGACAAAATCGGTGCCTCTACTCCAGCGCCGTAAACGCGATCCGCCGATTCGACGCCCGGCCCGCTTCTGTCTCGTTAGAGGCCAGCGGTTCGGCTTCGCCATAGCCCCGGGCGCTCAACCTGTCGAGCGGCGTTCCACGGTCGAGCAAAGCATCCACCACCGCCTCGGCGCGGGCCCTGCTCAACCGTTGGTTCAATCCGTCCGATCCCTGGCTGTCGGTATGGCCGCCAACCTCAATACGGCCACGGTCACAGCGCCGAAGGGTCTCGCCAAGCCGATCAAGGGCTTTCCGGCTAACGGGCTCGAACGCCGCACTCCCCGGAGCGAAGATAATCGGCGTCGCCTTGACCACCGCGTCGAGCACAACTGAACAACGCGGCGCCGACAAGGGCACGGTCGCCACATGCCCCGGCAAATCGACAGTCAACGCACTCGCGACACTATATCTCTCCGGCACCTCGCCCTCCATCAATCGGTGGAGTTGCTGGGCTGCGGCTGGCTCGGCAATCGTGCCCCTGACTGAAATCCGTCCGGGTAAAAGCTCCACTTCCCCGTCGGAGACACCGCTCAGTGCATCGACTGCAACCAGCGCCGCAGCCTCCCAGTCAACCGGAGCGCCCGCCCCAGCAAGCGTCAACGCCGGGCGCACTGTTGCCTGGCCAAATCTGGCGGTTGCATAGGTCTCGATGATCCGGCGGGCGCTTTCGTCACGCACCGCACCATTGAGGACAACAATTCCCGAGGCACGGCTCAGACGCATCCAATAGCGCACCGCGTCGTTCACCTCACCGCGTGCGCTCTCAGCCGTGGCCAACGCAGCTTTCATCGCAAATCCCTCAGGCAGCGCTTGCGCCAGCGCCGCCAACACCGGCTCGAACTCATCAATATCGGTCGGAGCGGCGCCCTCCAATTCCGCCGTGTGGTATTCAAGCCTAAATCGGCCCGCCGGCAACCGGCTCAATGCCTCCAAGCCTGCTACCGCCGCCCCAGCCCAGTCGCCCGTCGGTCCGCCGAGCGCGGCCGGGCAACGAGATTCGCCGAGATCAATGCCAAGCCGGCTCAAGGCCACCTCCAGCGCGGCCTCTTCCTCAACATCGCGTGCGACACAGGCTCCAAGCCTCATGCCGCCGGAGGAATTCTTGCTTACCTCAAAAACAAACGGAGTGACGACCAAGAGCGGCTCCCGCAAGTGCAGCGTTATGCGCACCTTGTCGCCAGCCAAAGCCATCAGTTCCAACGACACCGCTTGGCGGTGTTCGGCGTCGCGCACCGAGCCGCCAATCTCGACGACACCAGGCTCGATCCGCACGAAAGCATTGGGTATCCGCGCCGCGGCCAAAGTCGCAATCGTCAGCTCCGGCCCCCAGTTGGGACCGGGCCGGGCGGCATTGGTTCCGGTCAAGTCATGGACTTCCAAGCCGGGAGCGGATGCGTTCAGCGCCGCAATCATCCGGGTTCGCATCCGCTCACTGTGGAATCGGCCGGTCAGGGTCACGGCATTTTCGTCGCGCAGCATCTCGACCTGGATCGGCTCGCGCGGCGATGGCGGCGCCAGGCTGACGGAGGTGAGGTCAATCACTGTTGCTATTGACGCCGTCGCGCGGGCAGATTCGAGCGCCAGATCGCGTTCAATCAGATCCGGCGCATGGCCGTGGATTTCGAGCCGCAAGCCATCGGTCCGCACGTCGGCCCAGTCGAAGTTGAGGACCATTAGCCCATTCTGGACACGGTCGGTGAGCAATCGTTCAACCGCCAGGGCGCCACGCTCCGCCAGCTTGATGAATCCGAAGCCGACTGCCATCAGCATCAGTGCAAAAAACCCGTAGCGCATCATCGCCTGCCGATCCTTTTCGGTTCTGGTTTGACCTCAATGCAGGAATTGCACAGGCCGCCGAATAGCGCAACGGGCTGGCGCCACCGCGCATTGCATGGCAAATCATCCTCGAGACCACGGCACAAAGGGATCGCAACGATGAGCACACTGCCCGATGGTAACCTGCGCGGTCGCCCCGATACCAGCACCCCTGGCCGCATTGTCGCCCATCGCGGTGCCAGCCGGATCGCACCGGAAAACACCCTCAGCGCATTCCGACTGGCCGATGGGCAAG
>Ga0307378_10008696_pt1 | contig 13434 bp, 12 predicted proteins | sample UN1MG_FD_202238 | JGI IMG/M metagenome (GOLD analysis project Ga0307378, IMG submission 202238) | Soil microbial communities from Risofladan, Vaasa, Finland - UN-1 | ecosystem: Environmental > Terrestrial > Soil > Coastal area > Acid sulfate soil | place: Finland: Risofladan, Vaasa | collected... | reverse complement strand
GTGTCTCAACAATCATATCCTCGATAATCCTTTGTTTTAGTTGCGATCTACTCTGCTCCAAAAGAGAGGGCGGCATTTTTCTGCCCGGCTGGTTGGCCATTCGTTCCATTTGAGGGGCAATTTTCTCATCAATCTGGCTTTCAGTAATATCTATACCGTTAATGGTTACGGCCACATCCACTTTATCTGTCTCATCAGCCTTTTCAGCAGTGGTCGGTGCAGGGGCTTCTTTTGGCGTTTCAACTATAACCGGAGGTTTGGCTGGCGTTTCAACAGCAACTGGCTCAGGTTCAACTGGCGATTCAGCAACGGTGCGCTCGGGTTCGAGTGGCGTTTCAGCAGCAACCGGCTCTGGTTCGGCTGGTTCAACAACTGTCTCAGGTGATACTTCGGCAATCCCCACTTGTTCGGTGTCGGTATCGACGGAAGCTGCCGGTTCACAGGCCAAGCCTAAAAGGGCAGCAAATGTCACAAGCCAAGTTAAAATTATCACATAACTTTTCATAACTTCGTCCTTTCGATAGGTTCAAAACGTAAAAAACATTCCTGGCAAAAAACAGAAATGTTATTTTCTCAGGGCTGAACAAATAAGTCAACAGTTTATTTTCCCATTGTGATTTTTTGATATTTTACACTACAGATACCCAATTTAACGTTTGTAAATACTGATAAGAGCCTGGATTAGTTTATTGTGTTGAGATTTTTCACCAGATGAAACTTGCAAATATACGCTTTTTTGCTATTTTTTAGCTATCAGCCCCGTTTTGGTTGGTGTCTTATTGTCCTGCAAAGGTTGAAATATTTCTCAGAATTGACAATTGTGATACTTCGGGAGTGAAATGGATTTTCCCAAACGAGTAAGAATTCAAAGCCATAAGATAACTATAATACCCCGTTATTGTGAAACCGACCAGGCCGGCGTAGTTCATCACAGCGTCTACCCAGTGTGGTTCGAGATGGGACGGACGGAGCTTTTACGCGTTAACGGGATGGCTTATAAAGACCTTGAAAATGCCGGCGTATTTTTTGTCGTTGCCGAGCTATATGTAAAATATCGCAGTTCAGCTAGATATGACGAGCAGCTTCAACTGGAAACAAGCTGCTCAGGGGTTACCGCCAGTAAGGTTGAGCACCGTTATAAACTTACTCACAGTAGTGACGGTTTAATACTGGCGGAGGGCTGGAGCACACTGGCCTGCGTCAGTACTGAGGGTAAAATTCAAAGAATACCTAAATTTATGTATCCCGAGTTATAAAAACCAATTCTTTGATTTGACCTGAACCGGCTAATCTGCTAAACTCATATTTTGTAGTGAACTGTGCATCGTATTTTGAGCAAGATAAAATATACAGGGATTTAATGGCTTCGGACAAAAAAGAAAGCTGTGGTCTCTTTGGCATATATGGCGACTCTGATGCTGTTCAAAAAACCTACTTCGGCCTATACAGTCTTCAGCACCGCGGACAAGAATCGGCTGGCATAGCGTCCAGCGATGGTGAATTTATCCAGTGTTACAAAGGAATGGGGACGGTTGGCAGGGTTTTTCGAAGCGGCAGACGGTTATTGGAAAAACTGACTAATCCAATAGCCATCGGCCACGTACGGTATTCAACCACAGGTTCCAGCAAGGCAATGAATAGTCAGCCTCTTTTGAGCGAATACTCGCGAGGCCAGGTAGCGGTAGCACATAACGGCAACCTTATAAACGCCTCGCTGCTACGTGACGAATACGAGGCATACGGGAGCATCTTCAAGTCCACAAACGATACCGAAATAATTACTCATTTACTCGCCAAGCCCACCCATATAAGTAAAGCCGACACGCTGGCGCATGTATTGAATCATCTACAGGGTGCATATTGCCTGCTGTTTCTATTTGCCGACCGTATTGAAGCAGCGAGAGACCCTTATGGCATCCGGCCTTTGTGCATCGGCCAAACTGAAAATGGCTCTTATGTTGTTGCCAGTGAGAGCTGCGCTATCGATACCATAGGCGCCAAGTTCATCCGTGAGGTCGAACCAGGCGAAATAGTTACATTGGATAAAAGAGGGCTGACCAGCCGGTTTTTCGTTAAACCAGGTACGATAATACCGGCCCACTGTATCTTCGAACATATTTATTTTGCCAAGCAGAACAGCGCTTTTTTTGGTGAAAGTGTTCACGAGTTTAGAAAGAAACTCGGAAGGAAACTGGCAATAGAACATCCGACTGACGCCGATATCGTGATACCCGTGCCAGATTCGGGGACATCAGCGGGGATAGGATACTCAGAAGAGAGTAAAATACCCTTTGACATGGGTTTGGTCAGAAGCCACTATGTAGGAAGAACATTTATTTCACCAGACCAGAAATTAAGAGAGTTAGAAGTCAAGCTAAAACTAGCGGTGGTAAAAGAAGCTATAAAAGGGAAACGAATTGTTGTTGTTGATGACTCAATCGTTCGCGGAACAACCACAAGAGGCAAGATACAAACATTGAGACAAGCCGGAGCAAAAGAAATTCATATGCGAGTTAGTTGTCCCCCATTGCGGTTTCCGTGTTTTTACGGAGTGGACTTTCCGACAAAAGAAGAACTACTGGCAAATAACCGCAACCTGGAACAAATCAAAGAATTTCTTGGGGTCAACAGTGTAGGTTACCTGTCGCTGGAAGGATTGCTGTCATGTGCCGTACTTCCGGCAGACCATTACTGCACTGCCTGCTGGAACGGCAAATACCGAATACCTGTAGATATGGCGATGAATAAATTCATTATAGAACACCGCCAAATGAATATATTTGATGATTTGTCCGAGACAGATGAGTAAATACATAAGCTACGAACAATCCGGTGTGAATATCGATGCTAATGACGAGATGGTTCGGCAAATTTACTCGTGCGTTGCAAGCACATTTGGCCCAAGGGTGATTAGCAGCAAAAACAGCTTTGCGGGGATGTTCCGACTGGACTATGATGAAAAACTTTTCAAAAGAAATTACAAAAACCCTGTTCTGGTAGCCTGTACCGACGGCGTTGGCAGTAAAGTTCAACTCGCTGCTAAAGTCAGGAGATTTGATACCGTCGGAATTGACCTAGTGGCAATGAACGTTAACGATATGCTTGTCCAGGGCGCTGAGCCGTTGTTTTTTCTGGACTATATAGCCGTCAACAAGCTGGAGCCGGAGACAATTGCCGAAATGGTTAAAGGTGTTGCAGCCGGCTGTCGGCTGTCCGACTGCGCACTCATCGGGGGGGAGACCGCTGAAATGCCTGATACCTATCGTAAAGATGATTTCGATATGGCCGGGTTTGCCGTCGGAATTGTTGAGCGGAAAAAAATCATCAATGGCACAACAATAGTAAAAGGCGATGTAATTCTGGGTCTGGCCTCAAGCGGCCTGCACAGTAACGGATATACGCTTGCTCGCAATATCTGTTTCAAAAAATGCGGGCTTAAAATGACCGATATGCCGAAAGAACTCGACGGTGCCGTATTGGGTGAGGTACTGCTGGAGCCAACGCAAATTTATGTCAAAGCCGTAGTTAAGCTGTTATCGCAATATAAGGTCAAAAAAGTAGTCCACGGCATGGCACATATTACAGGGGGAGGTCTGGTGGGAAATATTCCGCGAGTCCTGCCGAAGGATTGTAACGCGGTTATAAAAAAAACGAGTTGGCCCAAACACAAAATATTCAAATTCCTGCAAAATTCAGGACCCGTAGAAGAAGAGGAAATGTACAGGGTTTTTAATATGGGCATAGGGTTTGTACTGATAGTATCAGAGGATTTTGCTGATTCCATAGCCAGGAAACTGAAAAGATTTGGCGAGCAGGTCTATAAGATAGGCAGAATTACGACAGGAACCGGCAAAGTGGTCCTTAAATAATTCAAGGTTTGTGGATGGTTTTATCGTCTGGGTCTATACATAAGAACACAGATATGGTAGAATGCATAAATTAAGTGGTTTAGCAGTGTTGCTAAGCGTTTATAAACATATCAGCAGGAGGTGAAATATGAGTGGTATTTTTGGAGTAGTCTCGAAGAAGAATTGTGTAGAAAGTCTCTTCTATGGCACAGATTATCATTCACATCTGGGAACTGAATACGGTGGCATAGCAGTACTTGGAGATGCTTTCACCCGTCAAATACACAATCTGAACCAGAGTCAGTTCAAGTCAAAATTTTATAATGATTATAAACACATAAACGGCAACAAAGGCATAGGGGTTATCAGCGATTATGATGAACAGCCTATTTATCTAAATTCAAAGTTTGGACCTTTTTGTATAGTAACCAGTGGATACGTAGAAAACGCTGAAGAGATAGCTGTAAAATTGTTAAAAAAGGGGATATCTTTCAGCGAAGTGAGTCAAAGAGCGGTCAATACGCCGGAGTTGATAGCGAAGTTAATCAACCAAGGAACCGATTTGATAGACGGCATAGAGAAAATGTTTGATGCTATAGAGGGTTCCTGTTCGCTTCTATTGTTAAATAAAGATGGAATATATGCTGCAAGGGACAGGTTGGGGTATACGCCACTTATCGTTGGCAGGCGGGAAGATGCATGGGCAGTGACTGCTGAAAGCTGCGCCTTTCCAAATAATGACTTCGAGATAACAAAACACATCGAACCGGGAGAGATAATCCTTATAAATGAAGACGGCATAGCGCAAAGAAGACTTGGGGGGACAAATGTAAACCAAATCTGCGCATTTCTCTGGATATATACCGGCTTTCCTGCATCAAGCTATGAAGGAATAAATGTAGAAACGGTCAGGGAAAGATGCGGCCGGTACCTCGCAAAACGCGATAAAGATCTCGAGGTTGACGTAGTCTCAGGGGTTCCGGACTCCGGAGTAGCTCACGGATTAGGATATGCGATGGAATCGGGCAAACCGTTCCGACGCCCTCTTGTTAAATACACACCGGGATACGGCAGAAGCTATACTCCACCTTCACAAGAGCAGCGAGACCTCATTGCAAAGATGAAACTTATTCCTATCAAAGAGGTAATTGAAGGCAACAGCATTGTTGTTTGCGAGGATTCTATTGTCAGAGGGACCCAGCTCAAGAACTTCACTATAAAAAAACTCTGGGATTGCGGCGCCAAAAAGTTGCATATAAGACCGGCCTGTCCGCCGCTGATGTTTCCATGCAGGTTTAATCTTTCCACGCGCTCCATCCATGAGCTTGCCGCTCGTAAAGCCATCGCTTCCCTGGAAGGTCACGATTTAAAAGATGTGTCAGAATATGTAGATGAAAACAATGAGAAATACAAGGCAATGGTGGAATGGATTGCCAAAGACCTGGACGTCTCGACACTGCGATACCAGACTACCGATGATATGGTTAAGGCTATCGGGCGCCCCAAAGAAAATCTCTGTCTCTATTGCTGGACCGGCGAATGCCCAAAATCAACATGTCCAAAAACGGCAATAGATATAGTGGATGTAAAAAAACCAACAGTAAAGAGGACAACAGAAACAAAAGTCGCACTCTAACCAAGCAGAGTAATAACAGGTATAGAGAAAGTAGTTTTAAAATAGAAAGTTTTTACAAGCGTTGAATTTGCCGGTAACCAGTAACAGCCCTTAATTCAAGTGAAGAGTGTCAAATAGTCTTGAAGTCATCCGTATTAATGTCACAAAAAATCCGCTCATGGGCAGGAAAAGGAGCATTGGTTCTGTCCGCCCTATTACTAATTAGTCTCTCACCTTGCTATCTGTTTAAGCCCGATTTCTTCACTGTGATAACTTTTTATCCGGCTTGGACATGGACAATATCAGGACTGTTTCTTGTAGCGCTCGGGCTACTTGCCAACAAACGGGTTTCCCTTATAACGATGTTGGGGTGGTTGGTTTTCATCATCATATTCGTAGAAGAACCGAGAAGTTTGTGCCGAAGCGTTTTATTTTGCAAAGGTTGGGGAACAATAACAAAAAAAGAAAACGCTATCAGAGTGATATCATTAAACTGTGCTGGTGGTAACTTACAAGCGGCTGAGGAAGTGATACGATACAAACCTGATATTGTGCTGCTGCAAGAAGCTCCCACGAGAAAAGATGTAGAGGGTCTTGCTCACGATCTTTTTAAAGATAACGGTACAGTCATATGGAATATAGACACAGCCGTCATTGTTCAAGGACGTGCCAGCCAAAGCATTTATCCCAATACGACGAGCATGTTTATGACTCAGACACATGTCCGATTAATGTCCGATATAGAGGCCAGCGTAATAAGTGTTCATCTCTTTCCACCAACGATAGAGATGAACCTATTTTCACCTGATTGCTGGCAGAAGCACAAGGAAGGCCGTCAACTGCATCGTTCCCAAATCGAAAAAATTGTAGCTCAACTTGACTCCATTCCTGAAAACGTTCCTGCTATCGTTGGCGGTGACTTCAATGCAACAGCGGATGATGGTGCCATTCGTTTGCTTGGGCCGCGTTTACGAGACTCTTTTCGGGAAGGTGGAATCGGGTGGGGACATACTGCTCTTAATAACATCCCCCTTTTCAGAGTAGACCAAATTTGGATAAGTACGCATTTCAAACCTCTTGCTGTTTTTTCAAAAAGGACTGAGCATTCCGATCATCGGATGGTAATTTGTGACCTTAAGCCAAAACTGCAAACAGTTGCAACGGATTCTTTTACCAAATAGGTAGAAATGTTTTATAATAATGACTGAACTTTTTAGTTCATTTTTAATTAGGAACAGTTTTGCAGGATGCGGATTCCCGCCTTAGTAGTGGTGACAGATGAGCAAGAACCTGGACAAATTAGTTGCGGCAGGGATTATTTATGCCGGTTTCGCTATCTACTTGTATCAACCACAGTTCAGACACTTCGACCGATTAGATTATCTTCTGCCTGTGAATCTTTGTTTGGCAGCTTCAGGCTGTTATGTACTGAGTCGGCGATGGGTGGCAGGTTTTGCCGGTTCGTTTTTTGCCGGTGCGGTGTATGGTTTTGGGCCGTTTATACTTGGCCTGGCTAAATTTCACTCAACAACAGGTTTATTGGCTGCAACTATACCATGGCTGTTTTGCCCGGCGGTATTTGGACCAAAATTAAAATGGCGCTGGCTGAGAGTGCCGCTTTCGTGCCTGCCATTTTTCGCAATCCTGTTGTTTTTTCAAACCTCAGCGAGATTTCACTTATTCGCAATTCCTGTACAGACTAAGTTAAATTTAGTCGACCTGGCCGGCCTATTAGTTCCACTCGTCGCCGTAAAACGAAATTTAACTCTTGTCGGATTTTATCACATACCAATAGCAGCACTGATTATTGGTTTTTCTATGCTGTTTGCCGCTCGACGATTCGGCGTAATGATTATTTTTTCTCTCGGGCTGATATTATCTTTTTGCAATTCTTCATTCAATGTAAGCCCCGTCATCTGGTTGGTAATTCCTGTTCTGTGCTGCTCGGTATTGATAGGTGCGGGAGTGCAGGAACTAATATCTTCCGGCTTTGCCGATAGGAAGTGGGTTTTGGCAACAACTGTGATTATGACTGCATGTTCTGTTGTTACGCTACTGGCGGCGGCAAAATACGCAGGGTCTTTTGTAGAATTAGGAACAGGATATGCAAAGCTTTTCACCGAAACGGCCAAGATATATTTACTCGGTGCGATTGCCACCGGTATTATATTTTTTATGGCACGAGCAAAATCACATATTCACTGGCTGCGGCTGGCTATCCTCTGCTCCGCTATGGCGGTGGATATATTCCTCGGGGCAAGATTTATAGTTGATAAGATTGTTTAGTTCACAAAGCTTATAGATTTGCTCGCTGATACTCAAGGAGCATACATAACACGTTTAAAATGTCTCCCGTTCGACTTGGCCAAGATAAAATCGGCCGTCTTTATTCATGAAATCAATGATTTTATCAAACTGCTGATTTATGAAACGTGTGTCGTTTGAAACTATCGCCATTGCGATGACTGCGGAAGTTTTGCTGTCGTTATGGTCAACTTCAGCGATTGATATATTAAATCTGCTTTTCAATCGGCCAATAAGACTTTTGACGATACTTCGCTTTTGCTTAAGCGAAGCTATCCCCTGCATATGCAGATTAGTTGTCATCACGCCGATAATCATTTCTCGTATCTCAATAGTTAATGTTCGAGGCACGGGCCACAAGTCACAATCTATTGCAGCTATTGTAAGCTTTCGGAGTGAGATTTCAAGTTTCTTAAACTGGCGTTTTCATTTCTGCTACGATTTGACGGGTTTGGGGACATTGATCTTTGTGAGCTTTTTTGAAGGCAGAAGTGTACGGCTGATTCTCTTCCTTGAAAAGTTCATTACCAGCGATTATTTCCTGCAAAGCTTTAGATTTTACCCTGGCTGTCTTCAAGAATCGAACTGCTCTTGTGCCATACACACCGCCCAATAAAGCCGATATACCTATGGCTAATTCGAACATATTATCCGCTAATGCGAAGGCATCAGGTCTATCGACCGACTCGTGTAAGGCTATCTGGGCAAGCTGAAAACTCGATTGTGAAAGTATCTCTTCAGCAGTGTCAGCCTGTGGAAATTCTTTCGGCAAACCATAATAAGAGCTAAAGCTCCTGCTCTGCAACTCAGACAGCTGTGCTAATGCCTGTAGCTTTTCCGAAGTTTTTTCGCACCGAGCAGCTTCTGCGGTTATTGCTGATGTGCGATTGTGCAGCCAAGCGTTTTGCTTCTGTGCTTCACTTGGTGCAAAACGAAGATTATCACAGCCAATCAACAAAGAACAGCATTCCAATAAAACAATTACTAAAATCTTTCTCATCACATCTCTCCTTAAAATTGTGGTTAAAGTTGGATTGTTTTTTTCATTCTATTACTATATTATGTTACAGAGATATAAATTCCGCCTTTCATTAAGAGGTTCAATGTTGGATACTGCAAAGACATTCAAACCCAAGAACATATTATTGTGGTGAAAAGCAGCTGCTCATCCTGAAGCTTTGCGGATAGTGGATATGTTCCCGTCCGCTGATGTTAAGCTGATAGAACACCAACGCAAACCCCCATCACAGAATATTTCATTAGGTCAAGCAATACTCAATGGCAAGAGAACTTTAATGATAGGCACAACATCATCTTTTGTAGGACATTTCGACGGCCAGCTTGGCTCAAATGTTCATTGCTTTCCCTACTATAAATTGGTTCCTGTCTCTAATGGCTGCCCTTATTATTGTACTTACTGCTATCTGGCATTTGTGTATCGCAAATTTAATCCTTTCATAAAAATTAATATTAATTATGACACAATGTTCAGGCAAATACGAAAAGCTTTGGCTCATTCCTGCGGCAAGGTCAGTTTCAATATGGGCGAAATGCTGGACAGCCTCGCCCTGGACCACATAACCAATCTCACAACAATGCTGGTTCCTTTTTTTGCTGATTTTTCCAAGGCCTACCTAATGTTGTTAACCAAAAGCAGCAATATTGATAATTTGTTGAGCGTCGAGCCCAATAAACAAACAGTTATTTCTTGGAGTCTAAACAGCCAGCAGATAATCGACACATATGAATCAGGTACAGCCAGCCTTGACGAACGTATCAAGGCGGCCAAGATATGTCAGGAGCGAGGTTACCGAATACGGTTCCGTATCGACCCCGGTTTTCTTTACCCAAACTGGCAAACCGGATATGGTGTTTTAATCCAAAAAACACTGACTGCTACCAGGCCTGAGAATATCACACTTGGCATGTTAAGGTTATTGCCCGGCCATTTTCGCCTTGCCAAAGAAACATACGGAAATCGTGCAGAAAAACTCTGCGACCATAATTTTATGAAAGGCGCTTCAGACGGTAAGGTTCGTTTCTTATCGAAACAGCGCGTCGACTTCTACAATTTTCTAATCGATACTATTCGAAGTTTTGACAGGAATATATCTATCGGTCTTTGTAGAGAAACTCCTGAAATCTGGAATATTTTTAAAGATCGCTGTGAACACAGAAAGTGCAATTGCATTAACTGGTAACAGTTAGGCAACGAAATTCTTTCTAAATGTCATTCTCCTGACAGGTTCATACAAGCAGTGATAATATGTATAGGTATAAGTTTCATTTTCGTTTCTCTTGGGAAACACATATTGTGTAAGTACTTGCTTGTTAGTTGAGGTCGCTATTGCTCTGCCCATTCGTCGGACAAGGGATGTTTGAAACTTGTCTTGCAAAATTAAGATTCTTCCCTTATGATTACAAAACTTTTCGATATTTAACAACTCGTTAACAAAACCATTTAATCCTTTGTCCTCTTATCTACTTTATTAAAAGCGATAAGAAGTGTGATATCTCCCTATTGACCTGTCTCAATATGTTTCTTCCTGTATATCTGCCTTAGTCAAAACTTTTTCAACCGCTCTAAGGCGAAACTCGTATGCAATGCTTTTAGCTGAGAGCAACTCAAGTTTTTGTTCAAAATTCTTGTGACATTCCAACAACATAGTGACATCTCTCTGCAGTAAATCAAGTTGTCTCTGTAAATTGACCCAACTGCCCACAATTAAGGATGCCAGCAACACCAATTGAATCAAAACAGAAAGATTTATCTGGCGATTAAAACGCCAGTTTCGTGAATTATCTTCAGCCATTTTCACAGCACTTTTTTTTGCCGAGTGATTTTCAAGTTTGTGCATTGTTTTTCAAAGTCCATTTTTACCCGTTCTATTTTGCAGATAGTTCGATTATTTCCGCGTATACCAAGCAAATCCCTGCTTTCGGGACTGGATACTACAATGTCTCCGACTTTGTAGTCAAAAACCAGGTGTGGTGTCTGAACTTCAATAGTCTCGATTATCTCAGATGCTGTTTGTGGTTTTTTTCGTACAAGCTCATACAAAGCTTTGGAATCATCGACCTCATCCGGCACACCAAGCGACTCATCAGATGAGTCTGCGAAAATACTCTGGCGAGAAATCTTGCGATATTTGAACTGATGGGGCAGTGAAATGATATGTTCCACTACGGGTATAACCGAATCAACTGGTCCGTCAGCGATCTTACAACTTAATCTATCGTCACTGATTACCGTTGCGGTTATTCTGAATTTCAATGTATTGTCTATTGCTGCCACCCACGTATCAACATCAAGCTTATCACTGCTAAGCCATATTCCACATTCATCAGATAGATTATCAAAAGGAAAAAGATACTGCCACCAATGTAAACCGTTATCAAACGACACCTGCAAATAACAGCCCAGTGATTTGTTCTGTTTGTCGGTAGCCAAAGTAGGGCCGAATCGTCTGCGACGTCGAAAGTAATCATTGCCAAAAATTTCGGAGAAATCGAAAGCATCGCCTCGATTGTATGGTGCACCACTATAGTCACCCGCTTCATTAAGACACCACTTACGATATACGTTTTTTACCTTATAGAAGTCTGGATTGGTAGAAGGCGAAAATTTATCATAATCAGTGTCCTCATCAGCACTGTCCCAGGCTTTAATAAGGTCAAACGTCATTTCATAGACCTTAAAATCACCCAGACCTATATACATATGTGTAATAGGCTGGAAACTTTTTCTGCTTTTTAGTCTGGCGATATTCGTCTTTGAAATGCTGATTTGCTCTCCATTTCTCTGGCAATTTAACTCTACTGCTCTGCTGGCAGCATTTCTATAAAACACGATTGCTTGGCTAGGACCGCTTGATGTGAGCCTGGGAACAAATTTGAACTTAAGGCCAATCCTTTTACAGCAACTATGCAGGGCCTGTAATATATTCAAGCCTGTAATATCAAGGTCATAAACTGTTTGATTCTCGGTCAATGCCTGAAGTTGTTCAAGGCTTGGTGTTTTCAATCGGCCGAACGGCAAATATATGCAAAACAAATAGTAAATTACCTCAGCATAACTCCATAGTTTAGCTTGCATAAGGTCGGTGCAAAATAAGGTGCAAATGTCACCGTTATTGGTGACCGGTTCAGGTGAAGCATTAGCATTTCCACCTTTGTTAAAAGTAGTATCAGCGCCAGCTAAAAACAAAGTCGAACCATCTAGGTTAGCTGCTAATTGACCGTATACAGTAATCCGTTCAAATTCAGCGCTGAAATCCTTAGCGATGATTTCCACTCTTTCACCATCGTTAGAAAGGTTGCTCTCGAAGTTTTCTATCTGGCCTTCGAAAATGGGAAAACTAAAAGCTGATACACCAGGATGACAACCATTGTAAATCTCCCGGATGGAAATGGTTTTACCAATAGCCATATCCGCTTCAATTTCTTTAATACCTATTAGATCGGCATCTGAATACGCAGCAGGATTATAAGCTAATCGAGCCCAGCTAAATTCCGGCCAGTCGCCGCGGACAATCTCCATTAGTTCAAGATAGGGACATAATACGTTATCGAGAAAAACTAAAACGGTAGCTGCCGGGAGTGCCAGTTGTGTTTGCTCAGACTGGAAAAAGTCAATTCTGTTGGACATGGAAAAACCTCTTAAGCCGTTAGACGGCTTTGGCATTTAAAATGTCAATTTGCTTCGGACTTGTTGTGTTAAGTTGGATTTTTATCTGACGTAAGGAATCATTTTCTTTGCTGTCAACCCCCTCAGGCTTTATAGCAAACAAATATTTACCTGCATTGAGTGTATCACTTTTGTAGCTGTAAAATACTCGGCCTGCATAAATAATTGTTTCGATTGGATCTTGGTAATTGATTTGTCCTGTTTCTTCATCATAGTAAACATTGAAGCTCACAGGTTTTGTCTTTTGTTCGATAGAACAATAATACCACAAAAGGTAAATTTTATCGCTATCTATCTGTTTAGCCTTTACCGTGAAAATATTATTTGGTGGGAATAGAGTCAAGTTTCCATCAGCATCTATAGAAACCTTGACCGCCGCCCCCATAGTTTGCTCCTGAACACCACAATTGTTAACCCGCCGAATAACATAAAAGTATATCGAACTGTTATTGTGTTTAATATAGCTGGGCAGTGAGATTTCAGGACTGTCTGTGTTGGCCACAACCAATATCTTCGTAAAATCAACTGCATCTATATTCTCACCGCGATAAAGCATCGAACAGCCAGCAATCCGAAGCCAAAACCAACCGAGCGACAATACCGTACCCAGCTTAAATCCATCGACAGTCATACCTGCAAACAATACTTCTTTTAACCACTTTGTTTCCATTAGCTTGGCATCCTCGTAAGGGTCGACTCCCCATCCGTCGGAGTATGAGTCAGAATAATCGTTTCACCATCGTCATCGTAATAACTAATCACGCCCGTAATTTTGTTTTGGACAGCCTTATTCATAAGTAGCTTAGCCGCTTTCTCAAAAAGTACACTTCCCGCGAATCTGTTCTCTATCGAAAACGTTGCAAGTACGGCATTGACCGTTTCACTATCGATGATAGCCCCCGACAGGATCACAGAATAATCGTGACCTTTAGCGTAAAAAGCGTCAACACCTAAATCTATTTTGCAGTTATGAATACCGG
>Ga0307378_10008694_pt1 | contig 13439 bp, 11 predicted proteins | sample UN1MG_FD_202238 | JGI IMG/M metagenome (GOLD analysis project Ga0307378, IMG submission 202238) | Soil microbial communities from Risofladan, Vaasa, Finland - UN-1 | ecosystem: Environmental > Terrestrial > Soil > Coastal area > Acid sulfate soil | place: Finland: Risofladan, Vaasa | collected... | reverse complement strand
GGGCACCCCGTGACGGACCCCGAATCGCGGTAAGCCCATGGCCTCGCCTGTCCGATGCCAGGAAACCCCGGGGCGCCTATACTCATTACAATAGGGTTGCGTATCGCTCACGAGCCGGCGAGCCGCTTTGCAGGAGACGAATTTGAAGCGCACCGCACTTACACTGCTCGAAGTCATCGCGCTGTTGGCGACTGCGGCAACGCTGGCGCTGGCGAGCAACGCACTGCGCCGAGACGGGCTGAAGCTCTCGAAGAGCTACTTCGAGAAGCCCGTGCCCCACACGCGGGCCACCACACAGGAGGGACCGCCAAGCACACAGCAGTCACCGCCGACCACGCAGGGGTCGCCGACGGCCACGCGGGAGTCAACGCCGACCACGCAGGAGTCACCGACGACGACGCAGGCCTCCCAGCCGGCCACGAACACCCGACAACCCGACGTTGAGGAACACCCATTCCAGGTGGTGACGTTCGAGGAGGCCTTCGGCATCATCAATGACGAGCTGTACGAATTGGACGTCTGCATCTTTGTTGATGCCCGCAATGACAAGCAGTACGAGCAAGGGCACATCCCACGGGCTTGGCGTTTGGATCCCTATCACTCCGACCTCTACATTGACGACCTCGAGCAGCTGGCGCGCGACGCCGAGCGAATCATCATCTACTGCGAAGGCGGTGACTGCGAAGACGCCATCTTCGCCGGCCGGGAACTGCTCGAATGGGGCATCGAGCTCGAGAAGATCTCCCTTTACGAAGGCGGCATCGAGGACTGGGAGGCCAAAGGCGGCCCGATCGAGAAGGGGGCACTGGAATGAGCCGACCTGAATCACTCCTGGCCCGGGCGGACCGCAGCGGGTGGCCGTTGCTGCTGGCGCGCTTGGCCCTGGGCGTCATGTTCGTGTGGATGGGCGTCGCCAAAATCCTCGACCCGGTCGAATTCCTCAAGCTCATACGCCAATACCACGCCCTGCCCGAGTCACCCGCCTATTACATGAACACCGTTGCGGTCGTGCTCCCGTGGATCGAGACTATCTGTGGGGCAACGTTGCTGCTAGGGGTGGCGGTCCGCGGGGCGGGGATCGTCTCAGCCGTCATGCTGGTGTTCTTCACGCCGATGATCTTCATGCGCGGGCTGGAGCTCTACGACGGCGGCGGCGGTGAATTCGCCACGTTCTGCGCCGTCAACTTCGACTGCGGCTGTGGTGCCGGAGCGGTGTTCGTCTGCAACAAAACGGCTGAGAACTGCGGGCTGCTGCTGGCGGCCCTGGTGGCGACCGCCTCACGCTCACGCCGATTCTGCCTCAGCAGACTGTTCGTGCGTCGCCCGGCACCGGCGCGGCCGCGCATCAGCGTGTCGTAGCATCCGAGTACCGCAGACGAGCGTTCACGCGCGGGTGCCCCTCGCTGGCGCTCGGGGTTCGGAGCGCAGGTCGCCCGGTCGCGAGATTCCCTCAGTCACAGATCGCGCCCGCGCCGAAGTCCAGCGCGACCCGTATAATCCCCGAAAGCCCGGCTGGAAGCTGATGGCTTATCGCTGACGGTTGACGGCGTCGCACAAACGGAGGAGCCGATGACGCCCCAACGAATCCGCCCGCTGCTGGATCAACTCGACACGCTGCAAACCGGCCTCTATCAGCGAGACTTCCTGCTTACCTGGGAGCGCTCCGCCGACGAGCTGCACGCGGTCCTCCTGATCGCCGAAATCCTGGAGGGACTCTATCGGGCCAACATTTCCACGCGCGTTTTCAACGGCGGGCTGGCCGTCTCCAACTTCCGCGACAAATCGACGCGCACGCGCTTCAGCTTCGCCAGTGCCGCCAGCCTGCTCGGGCTGACGGCCCAGGACCTGGACGAGAGCAAGTCTCAGATCGCCCACGGCGAGACCGTCCGCGAAACCGCCAACATGATCTCCTTCGTCACCGAGGTGATCGGCATCCGCGATGACCTGTTCCTGGGCGAGGGGCACAAGTACATGGCCGAGGTGGCGGCGGCCATCGAGGAGGGCTTCCGCGAGGGTGTTTTGCCTCAGCGCCCGGCGGTGATCAACCTCCAGTGCGACCAGGACCACCCCACGCAAACGCTGGCCGACCTGCTCCATCTGCAACAGACCTTCGGCTCGCTCGAAGCCCTGCGCGGCAAGAAGCTGGCGATGACCTGGGCGTATTCGCCCTCGTACGGCAAGCCGCTGTCGGTGCCGCAGGGGATCATCACGCTGATGACGCGCTTCGGCCTGGACGTCGTGCTCGCGCACCCCGAGGGTTACGACCTGGTTCCACAGACGCGGGATATCGCGACCGGCTACGCGGCAGATTCGGGCGGCTCGTTCCGCCATGTCCACAGCATGGAAGAGGCGTTTCGCGACGCCGACGTCGTTTACCCCAAGAGCTGGGCGCCCCACCAGGTCATGGAACAACGCACCGCCCTGTTGCGTGGCGGCGAGAGCGAGAAGCTGGACGAGCTGGAAAAAGAGTGCATCGCCAACAACGACCGCTACCGTGACTGGGAATGCACGGAGCGGCTCATGGGCCTGACGCGCGGCGGCCAGGCCCTCTACATGCACTGCCTGCCGGCCGACATCACCGACGTCAACTGCCCGGCCGGCGAGGTTGCCGCCGACGTCTTCGAGCGCTACCGACTCGCGACTTACCGCGAGGCCTCGCACAAGCTCTACGTCATCGCCGCCATGATCCTGCTCACGCGCTTCGAACACCCCGCCCGCGTGTTGACCAGCGTCCTCGACCGCGCCCGCCCCCGAACGGAATCGTAGCGTCGGGTCTCCGTGCCCGACGTCTTGATGTAGCGGCCGGGCCCCGTACCGGCCGTCTTCATGTAGCGGCCGGCGCCCGCGCCGGCCGTGGTCTTCCGCCTTGGACAGCGCCCGCCGCGGCGCGGTACCCTCTCACCCGCATCGCGACGACTGCGTTGCCAATCCATCACCAGGAGCGAGGTGCCCAATGGCGAAGCGTCCAACTTACGACGTCAATGTGAAACTCGATCTGGGCTGCCCGGCGGCCGACGGCGTGCGGCTCTCCACCGACGTCTACCTGCCCGACGGCAAAGGCCCCTGGCCCTGCGTGTTCATCCGCACACCCTACAACAACAACGATCCGGTAAAGAAGATCCCGCTGGCCCGCGAGTTCGCCAGCAACGGCTACGCGGTGGCGGTCCAGGACGTCCGCGGGCGGTATGACAGCGAGGGCGCGTGGGACCCGTTCTTCCACGAGGCCGATGACGGCCGGGCCGCACAGGCCTGGCTGGCCGGGCAGGCCTTCTGCAACGGCAACATCGCCCTCTACGGCCGCTCGTACGAAGGCTACTGCGTCTGGGTCGCCACGTTCGGCCATCACCCGGCGGTCAAGGCGATCATCCCGATCGTCGCGCTGCCCGACCCGGTTATCAACGTGCCGTGGCAAAACGGCTCGGTCTTCTGGACGATGATCACCTGGGCCTTGTTCGTCCACGGCCGCACCAACCAGGATGCCGAGCAGTACAACTGGGAATCCCTCTACAACTTTCGCCCGCTGGACAAGCTGGACGAGAAGCTCGGCATCGCCAGCAAGATGTGGCAGGACTGGCTCGCCCACCCGACCAGGGACGAATACTGGCAGCGGGCGTGCTACATGCACCGCATGGCCGAGCTCGACCTGCCCGCTTTGCACATCACCGGCTGGTACGACGACGACGGCGCCAGCACGTACAACAACTACCCCAACGCCCGCCGGCTCGCGAAAAGCAAGGATGAGCAGTACGTCCTCATCGGCCCCTGGCCGCACGCGACCAACACCAAGACGGTCGTGCCCGGCGTCGATTTCGGCCCGGAAGAGGTCATCGACATCAACGGCTTCATCCTCAACTGGCTCGACAAGCAAATCGGCGGCCGGCCGGAGAGCTGGGGTGACCGCCAGCGCGCCCGCGTCTTCCTGATGGGCGAGAACAAATGGCACGACATGGCCGATTGGCCACCGCCGGAAGCGAAGGAACAGTCCTTCCATTTACATTCCGGTGGCAAGGCGAACTCACTGATGGGCGACGGCCAACTCGTGTGGCACCGGCTTCCAGCCGGTGAAGCCGCCCCCTTCGACGAATTCACCTACGACCCCGAAAACCCAACGCCGTACCTGTACGACGCCGGCACGCTCCAGGTCGGCGGCCCGTTCGACGCCCGTCCGGTGCAGCGCCGTGACGACGTGCTGTGCTACACGACGGAACCGCTGGAAAAGGACTTGGTCATCTGCGGCCGCGTGTTCGCTGAGTTGTGGGTCTCGTCGTCGGCCGAGGACACCGAGTTCTGCGCCTTGATCTGCGACGTGCATCCCAACGGCGAGGCCCGCCAGATGTACGACGGCAACGTGCGGCTGGCGCTGCGCGATTCGCTCGAAAAGCCCGACCCGGTCCCACCGGGTGAGATCGTCAAGGTACGCATCGACCTCTGGGCCACCGGCATCCGCCTCTTCAAAGGCCACCGTTTGCGGCTCCAAATCGCCTCGGCCGCCGTCCCCAAGTTCGCCGCCCACACGAACACGCTCGACCCGCCCGGCAGCGCGACAAAGGTCGTGATCGCCAACAACCGCGTCTACCACGACAAGGACCACCCCTCGCGCCTGCAGTTGCCGGTGCTGGAACTCTGATCAATACACGGCCGACACAGCCGTGCCACCCCACAGGGTGAACGATGAGACTCACGGATGACGAAAAACGCATGCTCAACGGCCAGCGCGGCGAGCCGGTCGCGCGGGCGATGGACTACCTGGTCCAGTTCGGCGACGCGTTCGGGGCTGAGCGGTTCGTGGATGTCATCTACGCGCACTATCCGGCCGAGATGTCCATCTACCGCGGCACGGTCGAGGACGCGGTCGAATACGCCAACACCGGCGCCCGCGCACGCATCCCCACCACGACCTCGACGCTCGCCTGCGATCTCGACCAGTGGGATCAGTACGGCTGCCCGCGGCCGCTCTACGAGTTGCAGGCCCAGGTCGTCCCCGCACACCGCAAGATGGGCATCCTCGGCACGTACACCTGCACGCCGCAGTGGCTCGGCTTCGTGCCGCCCAAGGGATCGTACATCATCACCGTCGAGTCGTCGGCGATCGTCTACTACAACTCGGTGCTGGGTGCCCGCACGAACCGCGGCGGGCTGTTCACGCGTTACTCGGCCGTGACCGGCAAATACCCGCTGTTCGGCTACCTCCTTGAAGAGAACCGCCGCGGCACGCACCTGTTCCGCCTCAACCTCGGCCCAGAGGACCTGCGGCACGATTCGGATTACTCCGCGCTCGGCTTCCACGCCGGCGGAATCGTCGGCAGCGAAGTGCCGGTGTTCGACGTGCTGCCGCCGGGCACCACGCAGCACAACCTGGTCGCGCTTGGGGCCGCCCTGGCGACCAGCGGCTCGGTCACGCTCTTCCACGCTCCCGGCCATACCGCCGAGGCCGACTCCGTCAAAGCCGCCTTCACCGGCACCAAGCCGAAGGAGACGCACACCGTCGGCCTGGGCGAGATCAAAGCGGTTTACGACAAGCTCACGACGATTGCCGCCGGTTCACCGATCGACTTCGTCACGCTCGGCTGCCCGCACTACACGCTCGCGCAGCTCCGCTACGTCGCCGATTGGCTGCGGGCAAACAACGCCAAAGTGCACGAAAACGTGCGTTTCTGGGTCTGCACCAACCGCATGACCAAGCAGGCCGCCACCTGGGAGGGCATCACGCAACGCATCGAGTCCGCCGGCGGCCGCGTCATCTGCGACACCTGCCCGGTCGAGTGCCACATGCGGCTCTCGACCTGCAAGGAGTTCGGCCTCCCGACGCCGCAGGTGAAGGCAATGGTCACTGACTCGTGCAAGATGGCCCGCTACGTGGGCGACCTGCTCGGCTGCCAAACCGCCCTCCGCAACCGCGACGAGTGCCTGAAAGCCTCCGTGACGGGCAAGCTGGTATGATACGTAGCGGCCGGGCTCTGTCCCGGCCGAACAGAACAGAACCGCGACCGTGAGGGAGCGGCCAGAGTAGCTGCTGACCCGGTGCGAGAAACGGTTCCCGCACCAGCGGCATAATGCAGGCACGGGCACCGGGAACGATGTATGGCCGTCGCGACGCTGACACAGAAGGACATTACCCGACTACTGCGGGCGGTCCCGAAGCTCGTGGACCTACCCGCGCCGCGGATGTGGATCGACTACGATGCGGAGGCGGACGTTCTCTACATCAGCTTCCGGCGTCCGCAACGGGCAGGCGACAGCGAGATGCGCGACGACGGCATCATCATCCACCGCCGCGGCAAGCAGGTGGTCGGCGTCACCATCCTGGAGGCATCCAAACGCTGAGGCGGCCTGCAGCATTGAGCACTGGTGGACAAGCCACCAGTGGCACCCACCACAGTACAGGCAATAACATGTTTCAGCGCACTATCAAAGCCCGCGGGATTGTGAAGGGGAAGGTTCAGGGGCCGGCGCTGGTTTGTCGGAAGGCCTTCTCGTTCCTTGGTGATGTGGATATGGACACCGGCGAGATCATTGCCAAGGGGCATGAGCATGAGGGCGAGTCGATCGCCGGGAAGGTGATGATCTACCCGGAGACGAAGGGCTCCTCCGGCGGGTGTGTCGTGCTCCAGGTGCTGGCCAAGCAGGGTAGGCAGCCGGCGGCGATCGTGCTGAGCAAGCCGGCCGACCCGAACATCGTCGAAGGGGCGATCGTCACCGGCGTCACCTTGGTCTGCGAGCCGGAGGAGGATCTGATCAAGGCTGTGCCGAACGGGGCGCTGGTCACCGTGGACGGCTCGACCGGCGAAGTCAGTTGGGGTGATTGAGGCGAGGGTGCCTGTCATTCTGAGGAAGCGCAGCGACCGAAGAATCCGGCTCCCACTGACGAGGTAAGCAGATCCTTCGCTCTGCTCAGGATGACAGCGCGGGCGTCCACGCGTACGCTTCGCGATCGTTTTGTCCGGTCTGACGCCCCGACCTGCCTGATCTGAACTCCGAACCGAGCCCGACGGGCATGCGAGGGATTGTGCACTGTGCGCGTGACGATCAGTAAACCCTCGCTCGCGCTTCGGGCTCTGTTTTGGGCGGTCGGCCACGGTGCCTACCGCGCAAGACACGGCCGACACGGCCGTGCCATATCTCAAGACCGCTTCCTCACGGGCGCGGCTCTGTTCACACGGGCGCGGCTCTGTTCGCGCGCCGGCGCGCGAATGTGCGCTACTTGATCGACAGCAGCTCGACCTCGAAGACCAGGTACGAATTCGGCGGAATCTTGCCCTTGCGTTGTCCGCGGTAGCCTAACTCCGGCGGAATGATGAGCTTGCGCTTACCGCCGACCTTCATCATGGCCACACCTTCGGTCCAGCCCGGAATAACGCCGTTGAGCGGGAAGGTGATCGGCTGACCGCTATCGAGCGAGCTCTCAAACTTCTTGCCATCGAGCAGCCAGCCGGTGTAGTGCACTTCCACGGTATCGGTGGGCTGCGGCGAGGGGCCGTTGCCTTCCTTCAGAACGATGTACATCAGGCCGGACTCGGTTTTCTCGACTTTTCCGCCGGTGTCCTGCTCGATGGTCTTGATGAATTCCTGCAACTCCTTCTCCTGGGCGGCCTGGGCCTTTTCGGCGGCCGCTTTGGCTGCTTTCTCGGCGACGGCGAGTTCGGCCTCCCAGGCTTTGGTCAGCTCGGCGCCCTTCGCGCGGTCGTACTTGCCGATCAGCTTGACCGATTTGATCACAACCGGCTCGACGGGCGTGACCGCTCCGGCCGGGTACTTCGGGTGCGTGTGCAACTTCGTGTCGCGGATCGTGTCCACCACGTCCAGGCCCGCGACCACCTGGCCGAAGACGCAATAGGCGGCATTGCCACCCCGTGGTGACGGCTGATCGAGCCTGACGTTGTCCACAACGTTAATGAAGAACTGTGCCGTAGCGGAATCCGCCTGATTCGTGCGGGCCATGGCGATCGTTCCGCGCACGTTTTTGAGCCCGTTTTGCCATTCATTCTTGATCGGCGGGTGCAGACCCTCCTGCTTCTGATCCATCTCCACCGTGAACCCGCCGCCCTGGATCATGAACGTCGCGATCACCCGGTGGAAGATCGTGCCCTCGTAGAACTCGTCCTCGGCGTAGCGGATGAAGTTCTGCACGGTGATGGGGGCTTTCTCGGCGTCCAGCTCGAGGATGATGTCGCCGAGCGTGGTTTCCATCTTGACGCGCGGATGCAGCCCGTCGTCGGTCTTCGCGACGGGCTGGGTCGCCGCGGCCTTCTTCTCGGCGCCTTTCTGCTCGTCCTGGGCAAACAGGCTTTGCCCAACCGCGAGCACAGCCAGCAACGAAATCAAACGAGTCATCTCAGTCCCTTTCCAAACAAAAGCGCCCCGCCGACATCACGTCCCGCGCGGGCGCCGACGGTGGAGATCGTTCCAGCCCGTCCAAGATACAGGATCGCCGGACCAGCAGCAATGAGGCGGGTCTCGCGGCCTACATCTCGGGCAGGTGATCGTCTTGGTTGGCTGTCATTCCGATGACCGAAGGGAGGAGGAATCTGGCCGCGTCATCGAACCGACGTCGCTGCTCGGCAAGATCCCTCGTCGCCTCTCGCTGGAGCGAGATTCCTATCTCGCTCCCACGCGCTGCAGGATTCCCATCCTGGTCCGACACGCGATGCGCGAAAGGATTCCGGCATCCGGATGTGCGAGAAAGGATTCTCGCACTAGCGACGTCACACATCGGTAGAGTCGCCCACGGCCTCACGCACCCCGCCCGTTCTCCACCAGCCAGTAGTAGAGTAGGCGGCTCAAGACTGTAGCGCGATAGCGGGCCGTCGAGCGGAGGTCGTCGATCGGGGATATGTCGTTCCGCACAACGTGGCGGACTTCTTCGGGACTCCGGAACAACCGCCCGGCCGTGAGGGCCCCTTCGAGATCGCGACACCGGCAGACAACCGGCGCGACGCTATTGGCGACGACGCGCCAACCGTATGCATCGCGAACGACCGCCACGCCCACCTTCGCGATCGCCTGGGCGCAGCGGGTGCCCACCTTGTGGAACCATTCCAGCTCACGCTGCTGCCGGGGAATGCGGATCGCCGTGATCAACTGGTCCGGCCGGCGTACGCTCTGCTTGTAGCTGGTGTAATAGCGGTCCAGCGGCACTTCGGTCATGCCCTGGCGAGATTGCAGGACGACGCTGGCGTCGTAGGCCATCAGCACGAGCACGCCGTCGGCGGCCGGCGAGCCGTTGGCGATGTTGCCGGCCCACGTGCCGCGCGCCTGGATCTGGATCGCGCCGACCTGCCGGGCGGCCTGCGCCAGCAGCGGAAACGCCCGCGACACCTCGCGCGATTCGAGCACCTGCCAATAGGTCGTCAGCGCGCCGAGCTCCAGGTACTTGTCGGTCAGCCGAAGCGGCTGCAACTCGCGCAGGCGCGACAGGTCCAGCAGGTACAGGTCGTCTTTGGCCTGCTGATGCCAGCAGACCAGCAAGTCGGTCCCGCCGGCCACCGGCGTCAACGGATGCTCCGCAGCCGCCAGCATCTCAAGTGCTTCCGCGAGTGTGGATGGCGACGAGACCTGCAACTCAGCCTCCTTCAGCGCGGCCCAGGACGCGGTTGATCCCGGCCATGACGCCGTCGTAGCCGGTACACCGGCACAAGTTCCCGCTCATCAGCTCGCGCAGCGAGGTCTCGTCAAGCAGGTCGGCATGATCGCGCAGCCACTGGGTCGTCATCACGATGCCGGGCGTACACGCTCCGCACTGTGTCGCCCCCGTCGCGTTCAGCTTCTCCAACATTGCCGGTTCAGCCGACTCCACCGTCTGCACCTCCCGTCCCGCCGCCTGAAACGCCGGCACCAGACACGAGTTCACCGGCAATCCGTCCAACAGAACCGTGCAGGCCCCGCACTCGCCCTCGCCACAGCCCTCTTTCGTCCCGGTGCAGCCGCAGTCGTAACGCAGCACGTCCAGCAGCCGGGCATCGAGCGGCACGCGGCGCGTGACCGGGCGGCCGTTGAGCGTGAATGTCAGCTCGAACCTATCCATCCGCCTCGCCCTCCAGATGCTCCATGAGCCGCTCCGGCGTCAGCGGGATCATGTTGATCGAGGTATTCAGGGCGTGGCAAACGGCATTGATCACGGTCGGCGCGGTGCCGTCCATCGGCAGCTCACCCATGCCCTTGGCGCCGTGCGGGCCATAGCGGGAAGGCTGTTCCTCGAAGAATACGCGGATCGGCGGCAGGTCGGCACTGGCCGGGATGATGTAATTGGTCATCTGGTTGTTAATCATCCCGCCGTCTTCGGTGACGACGTTCTCCAGCAACGCCCAGCCGATGCCCTGCGCGACGCCGCCCTGAATCTGCCCGCGCGCCAGCGTGGGATTGACCACCTTGCCGACCTCCTGCAACGCGACGTAATCGCTGACGCGGACCTCGTAGGTGCGCAGGTCGACCTGCACCTCCGCCACGTGCGCGGCCCACGAGTAGCAGGGGTACGCGTCGCCGCGGTAGTTCTGCTCATCCCATTGGATCGCGGGCGGCGGCGCATATTTGGCCCGGCCCAGCAGGCGCTGCCGTGGGTTGGCCGCGTACCACGCCCGAATCGCATCTGGAACTGACCCGCCGCCCGTACCCGCCACCCGTCGCGCTTGGGCGGCCAGGTCGTCGCACGCCTGCTCGATCAGCCGTCCTACCACCATCGCCGTCCGGCTGGCCACCGTCGGACCACTGTTTGGCACGCGGGTGGTATCCGGCACGGCAACGCGCACCTGAGCAACCTCCGTCCCGAGTCGGTCCGCGGCGATCTGGGCGAGAATTGTCTCGCTGCCCTGCCCCAGGTCGGTCTGCGCCGTAAGGACTTCGACTCGTCCGTCCGGCAGCCCGGCCACCCACACCTCGGACGCCAGGCGCGTTTCGCCGCTGCCGGTGAAGCCGGCACCGTGGAAGGACATCGAGAGGCCGACGCCCTTCCGCAAATAGGGGTGTCGCTGGTTGTCGGCTTTGAACTGCTCTTGCCGCGCGGTGTACACCGACAGATCCAGCGCCCGATCCAGCAAGCCGACCAGATCGGTCCCGTCGCGGAAGACCTGTCCGGTCGCCATCGTCTGACCATCGCGCAGCAGATTGCGGCGGCGCAACTCGACCGGATCGATGCGCAACTGATCCGCGATGACATTTATGTGCCGTTCGATGGCGAACTGCGTTTGTGGCGCGCCGAAGCCGCGAAATGCCCCGGCCGGCGGCGAATTCGTCAGCCGAGCCTCCCCGTGAACGCGGATGTTCTCGCAGAAGTAGGGACCCGTCGCGTGCAGGCAGGCCCGGCTCAACACGACCGGCGAAAGCGTGACGTACGCGCCGGCGTCCAGCAGCACGTCAATCTCCATCGCCGACAGACGACCGTCCTCGGCAACGGCGGTACGGTGGCGCACCCGGCTTGCATGCCGCTTCGTCGTGGCGGCCATGTCTTCCTGACGGTCGTAGATGATCTTGACGGGCGCGCCGGCTTTCTCCGCCAACAGGGCGGCGTGGATGGCGAGCTGCGAGGGGAAATCCTCCTTCCCGCCGAAGGCCCCGCCGGTGGGCGTTTGGATGACCTGAAACGCCTCGCGCGGCCGGCCGAACAGGTGCGTCAGCGCGTCGAGCACGAAGTACGGACATTGCAGGCTGCCGCGGACCACCAACCGGCCGTCATGCTGGTAGGCCACCATGCCCTGCGTTTCGAGATAGACGTGCTCCTGCGATCCTGTCTCGTAGATCCCCTCGATCACGCGTGCCGCCCGCGCGAATGCTGCGTCGGGATCGCCCTTGGCAATGTCGATCCGCTTGAACACGTTGTCGGCGCCGTATTGGATCAACTCCGGCGTGAGCGGTTGGCGAGGATCGGTCACCGTGGGCAACGGCTCGACCTCCACGCGCACCGCGCGCAACGCCTGCCGCAACGCGTGCACCGACCGATGGGCGATCAATAGCACCGGCTCGTAACGGTGGCGGACCTCCCCGGCTGCCAAGGCAGGCTGGTCGTTTTCGATCAGCGCGACTTCGTTCGGCCCGGGAATGTCACGGTGATCGACGACGACGAACTCATCCCACCGGATCGCCGAGTCGAAGCGAATCGCGGTGATTCGGCCGCGCGCGACGGGGCTGCGGATCGTCCCGCCGTGCAGCACGCCCTCGATCTTCAGGTCGTCCACGTAGAGCGTGCGGCCGCGGAGCTTGTCGAGGCCGTCGACCCGCGGGATATCCTTTCCGACACTCATTGCATAGTCCGACAGCAGGACCATGAGTCTGGATTAACCGCTCAGTATACATTCTCGGTCGCCGGCCGCGCTGGTCCGAAGACGCGGGCACTTCCCGTGGGTGTGACTCAACTTGGGGGCAACTGGGGTGGCACGGTCCAGCGTCGCCTGGCGGAGCTCTGGTTGCGAGTGGAATGTTGCCGCGACGCTGGGCCGTGGGCGCCGAATCGGACAATTCGTCAAGCCACACGCCGCGGCCCAACGCATGCGACGACGAAGTCAGGCGGTGCGACGCGGCCGCAGAGCCGTTTGTCCGCGACGAGCGCGACGTTATGCTCGTGTATGCGGTTCACCGGGCGGAGCGCTGCGATGCGAATCACCACGACAACATACGTCCTCGCCGGCCTGCTCGTGCCGCTGCTGAACGCGTCGGCCCGCGCCGACGAGCGCGCCATCCTGGCCGACATCAGGGCGTTTTTCGAAACCACTGACCTCGACCGGCGCGAACAGATTGTCCAGCGCATTCAGGCCGACCCGGCCTACGATCGAGCCAAGGTCGGCAAGTGGCTCCACCGGGCCAAGCTCTTCGACCAACGCGAGCCCGACCGCGATGAGCTCCGCGTCGAGCTGCCCGACGGAAAAACGCGCACGGTTGCGTTGCGCATCCCGCCCAAGTACACGCCCGCCAGGGCTTACCCGCTCATCTACGCCCTGCACGGCAGCGGCGGCAACGGCGCAAACTTCATCCGCTACGTCGAATACATTCTCGGCGAAGCCGTGAACAAGTACGTCGTCGCCGCCCCGAACCAGTATGCGCCCACCTTCACCGACACGGCCGGCCGGCCCAACGCCGAGCATCCCACGGTGCTGCTGGCCCTCAAGAAGCACCTGCACGTCAACAGCGATCGCGTGTACGTGCTGGGGTATTCGCTCGGCGGTCACGCAACTTGGAACCTTGCCGTTCTGCATGCCGACCAGTTTGCCGCCGCAATGCCGGTCGCCGGCAGCTTCGCGCTGGTAGGAACGGACAAGCTGTGGGATGCGGTTCTGCCGAACGTGACGCATCTGCCGGTGCTGATGGCCTGGGGCGCACACGACACCGGAGGAGCGGATCCCGCGGCGGAGAGCCCTGAGGGTGGCGTCGCCGGCCTCAATCGTCTGCTCGCCGAGCACGCTACGCGCCTGGGCCTGCCGGTGACGACGTTCGAAGACCCCGAAAAGGGCCACGGC
>Ga0307378_10008693_pt1 | contig 13440 bp, 15 predicted proteins | sample UN1MG_FD_202238 | JGI IMG/M metagenome (GOLD analysis project Ga0307378, IMG submission 202238) | Soil microbial communities from Risofladan, Vaasa, Finland - UN-1 | ecosystem: Environmental > Terrestrial > Soil > Coastal area > Acid sulfate soil | place: Finland: Risofladan, Vaasa | collected... | reverse complement strand
AGCGGCCTTCAACATCGGGACTGGGCCGAGCAGCGTAACAACGTGCTGGAATCAGCCGTTGATGTTTATAAACGTAATAAAGCTTTACCAATATCATGAGGTAGGACCCTTATTATAGTTTTTGCGGAAAAGTATGAGGCCTGCACATCGCTGACAATTAGAGCTTATTATTTATTTTTTCTTCGGCGAGGACGGCTAAGAGTTTGCCTGCGGTTTCGGCGTTAAGCGAGACCGGGAGCTGTGTATCGGCAGGTTGAGGCTCGTCGGACGGCTGAGCTTTTCTGTTGGCTGTTAGTATCGGCATAGAGATTATATCGAGGCAGGCTTTTCGGGCTGTTTCGGGCTTGTCGGATTCTGTGAGCTGAATCAGTTTTGCCGCCGCTACGGGGGCGTAACGCGCAATCAAGACATCACTTTGGCGATATGCATCGGTGATGCGCTTCTCGAACTGTTCGGCGAAACTATCGTCATTTCGCCACTGGTTATAAAGCTTCCTGCTGAGCTTGTATTTGTCCAGTATTGCCTGCTCGTCAAGCTCGCCGGCGAACAGGTCCTCTATCACAGCAAGCTGTTTTTTTGTCAATTGCTTTGCTCCGGGCATTGTAAGAACCTCCCCATTATATTGTGGATGATCAGGTAGGCGGACATATTAAAGTCCACTCGCATTGAGGTATAAATCTGCTTTCTACACTTTGAATACTTTTTAACTTTTTTTGCGTCGCTTTCGGGGGCGTGATTTGATGGCTTTGAGATAGCTGTCTGATTTTCTAACTCCCAATTGACGGGCTTTGGTTTTTATCGAGCCAGCGGAACGTTTAAGCCGCTCGGCGAGTTCTGTTGTTACAGTGTTGGCGTAAAGCTTTTTGAGCAGTTGCAGATCCCCCTTCGTCCAATAATTGTACACGTCACTTTTCATCCCGATGTCGTATGCTTTTTGCCGCACCGCCGTTAAAGGCCGATTGAGCCGCTCAGCTATCTTCTTTATGTTTCCTTTGGGGTATAGTTTCTTGAGCAGTCTTATATCGTTCTTTGTCCACGACCATGGCCCCTTGATGAGTTCTTTTTTCTTTGCCATTGTATAACCTCGTGATATTTACTTTTTCTATTTAATTGCGAATGTTAACTCCTCTGTTAAAAAGTCAATTTTCAAGAATAGAGTCTCAATTGTCAACAGTTATTTCGTTGTTTTCCTTTACAAAACGTACCGATTATTATTTACGGGCTGACTTGTCGAGAGTTTATAAATTCCTGCGCTATGTATGTAAGAGCGGCCGCATTCTTCACAGCCTTTGTCGGGTTTTCTTCGACTTCGCTCATTGCGGCCGACAGTGCTTTTGCGACAATCTCCTGCTGTTTGTCGTTTAAGAAGAACACCAGCGGATTTAATATCTGTGATTTGCGATTTTCAACCGCCTTTCGGCAATCGGAAATCGCCAATTCGGTGAGACGTTTAATTTGATTTGACGTTTGGGGCAGAAGTTTTGCCAATTTGGCTGTTCGTCCGTCAAAGGCGGATATATTCAGCCTTTTGAGCAGTGCCAGCTTCTTATCAAGAACGTCCGAGCCGCCAAGGCGGTTAAGCGTGGCAAGGAGTATGTCTGTGTCCTGATCATTAACGTCCCAGGCAACCGCCTCAGCGGTTTTATAACCAAGTTCTCTCAAGGCCCGCCAGCGATGATGGCCGTTGATTATCTGGAAACAGTCCGGTTTTCGCGGGCATGGCCGAACCACCAACGGCTCATATCGACTGGTCCTTTCTATATTGCGAATCAGCTTTGCAAACTTAGCTTTACTCATTCGGTTAGGATTGTCCGGATGAGCAACGAGTTTATCAAGTGCTATCAATTTAACCTGGTTAAGCATAATAACTAAATATGAAAATTAAAATTTGAAATTGATTCATTGAACCAGATATAATAGACAGGTTTGGCATTGAGCCTGCTCAATATGAATCTTGTTCGCTCCAACCCTGGTGGCATATTCCGGCGGCGGCCGTAACCCTTGAGGAAACGCTTAATTTCGCACTCTATAAATTCATTTTTTTCGTCGTTAAGTCGGGAGAGTCTTCGCTGTACTTTTTGTGGATCGATAAGATCTTTGTCTTCTATCCCAATGATACTGAGAGCTTCGATGAATTGGGCAAAACGTTGGGAAGGTTTCGATGTAAAAGGTTTCATTCCGGCTTTTTCGAGGAATGGATTGATCCGCCCCATAACCGCAACTGCTTCGATAATTGGCACGTTCATTTTCGGCATAGTCTGCTGTACTAATCTTTTTGCAAGTCCCAATCCGCGAAACCTCGGTTCAATAATAAGTCTACTGATACATCGAATGTTTTTGTTAATGAGTCCGAGTTGCGTGTTCTTGTCGAAACCGATAAAAAAATTATCCATAACCAAGCTGCGAATCTCGAGCCCCACATACGGCCTCGTATAAACTATGACTCCCAAGATCTTGTTCCGGGTTGCCCTTAGAGCTTCATTTCGCAATACAAAGATTTTCTTGAACGGCCCTGGTCTAGATTCACGATAGTGATAATGCGCAAGCTGCCTGTAATCATCGAAGCCACCTGGGACAATTTTTATCTTTTTGCATACCGAGCACTGTTTCATTTGATTTTTAATTTTACTTCTACCGACCGGGCACAATACAATCTTCATTTAACGCTTCACGTCATACGATATATTTTATATCCCCCCTATAATTAGAGCTATGTGCGTATTTGGCACGAAAATTGACAAATTTTTAAGCAGGCTAATTGCTCTAAGTTCTTATCAGGAAATGAGTAAAAAAATATTTTAAAAATTTTATTTTTGTTTTTGAGAGTGAGCGTTTTTGACTGAAAATTACCCGGAAAACACATGGAAAAAGGGTGTTCCGATCGAATGAAGCTGCGTTATTCCACCAAAATATAATATGATGCGGACAGTTTTATTTATGCTCCTGCCAGAGTTTGCGGATTCTTTGGTAATGTTCCTGAGTGCTTTGGGCCAGCATGGCTAACGTGTGTTTTGTTTTTGCGTTGTCGGTTTCAATGACTTCAAAGTATTTGTTTTCCATCAGTGCTTCTTCGAGGCGCAGAGCCGTTGACAAGGCATTTATCAATACAAAGTCAGGCTGATCTGCCGCAATCGCCTGTTTTTTAACAAATTCGGTCGAACGCTGAATAGCTCCTAATGGAAACCTTTCGGCGATAAAATCTTCGGAACTACCTTCAATATCGGCCTGAAGTTTATCTATCCAGTCGGCATGCTGAACCTCCTCAAGAGATAATTCGGTCCAAAAGCCTTTGTATTCCGGGAATTTCCCGGCATAACGTTCATACAAACGGGCAAGTGACTGTTCATGCCCTTTCATGGCTTCTAAAATTACTTCCGGTGCCTTTGCTATATTCATAAACCAGTTCTCTTATTAATGATTTTAGTTAAAATAAATATGAGCCTATTTATCATTTTTACCGCCTCAAACATATAATCGGTAATTGAGCGGTATAGGATAAGTCGCTTGTGAGCTATATACGATAAAATGGCCAACATTAAGAAAAGATACAGACCTAATATGCCGTGCTCGTATTACGTGGTCAGGCACACTATATTGAAAGTTGATGAGCGTTCTCCTGGTAACTCATAAAACAGATAAATATGCCTGTTATTGCTGCAATCATCACCGCTAAAGTTCATTATCAGTATTATTATGGCCGAATCCGAAAGATTTTACTATAATTTTAGTTTCGTTTTTGAATAATCAAAAGCTTGAATCTTCAGAGCAGATTTGATACTTTATCGGCGATAAGGCTCAGCCCTGATATATCGGGATAACTGAGCATATAACAGGTTTTACTCTTTGTCTGGTTGAAGATGTATTCTTAGAATGAATTAGAAAGGGTTCAAGAATAAAACGATTTCTGACATTTGTAGTTTTAGCCGCCTTACTATACTGCCTTACGGGCTGTACTCAGTATTGGTACCAAGAAGGCAAAACCTATAGAGAATGTGCAGACGATCTGAAGGTATGTCGAGAAGAAATGCTCAAATACGTAGATTTAAAAACAATAAAAATTGGCGGGTACGATGCCAGATTCATTGAAGAGTGCATGAAGGAAAAGGGGTACAAATCTGTTACCGAGAACGATTTGCCATTAAGAGTTAAACGCAAAGATCCACCCAAGTGGTATATGCATGGTGTCGCCGGGATCCTTGAGGAATAATATATAAAGAATCGAACAACTACAAACCATAAGCTGACAACTAAAGATAAAAATATAAACGCCGTTCGTATCCGATATTAAAAGATAATCCCCGGACGGCATCAATTTCCACAAACAGATTCATTGCTCACTTTTGCGTGTTTTGCGGCGCAATATCATAATTGTCCTGCCTTAATCGCTGTTGGATTATAGTTCAGCTCTTTTTTGAGCAGTGAGACAAAGACGGCGGCGGGCTTTTTTCCCAGGCTTGCCTTTTTGGCGTAGTCCAGGGCCCTGTCGAAGATTTGCTCATTGAATTTGTCCGCCGCACAGCCGACCATAAGCCAGCTTGTAATATTGTGAAAGCAGGTACGGTCGGATTGATTTCTCGGTTCGATAATGCTCATCAATGCCTCGTTGAAGTGAAGTGCGCGGATGTGACAGTCCTTATCGGGTCGAGGTCGAACCGAATTCGCAACCGAAGAAGATTGCTCTGTCGTATTCGAATACGAATAATCTTTATTTTCCTTTTCGATTACGTTTCCTTTCGTTTTCGTTGGTTGAAGCGGCGCTGTAACCTCGGCTGAACCGCGGTTAAGACGTTGTTGTCTTTTTTTTGCGCTTGCAAGTCCCGCTTTACGCTGGCGTTGTATAAATTTCTTTGCTCTTGTTAATTCTTTTGTTACACGTTTATGTTTAATCACGCCGCTGCGTGTCTGAAACTTTTTTGAGACGCCCTGCCAGATTTTTTCAAATGCTTTAGGGTTTTTGTTGCAGAGCTGACTCAATACGGGAATATCAAGGTCACATTTGCCGTTGTTGCAATAAAGACAGAGAATCAAAGTAAAATAGGCCCCTCTTTGCTCGAGTGTCATTGCTACAAAGTCCAGGTCTGTCAAAAATGCTTCGGATTCCATTTGAACGTATTTTATTTTCATTTTCGTGCCCTCTTATAGATAACTTCCGTCGTTCCCGACAGTTCCGTAGATATCAGAACATCCGGCGACAAATCGAGCAGTATGTCATTGTGACTGGAGGCCAGGATGAATATCGTGTCGGTACGTTTGGCAAATTTGTAAATGTTGTATGAAATCACAGCAGCGGTAATGCGATCCAGCACTGAGCAGAATTCGTCGGCGAAGATGAATTTTTTATTAGCGGCTAATGCCATTGCCAGACGGAAGCGGTACTTTTGGCCGTCGCTGAGATTCCGTGGCTGATTTAGGATACAAAAACAATCGTTCAGGCCGGCGGTGCTGAGCATTTTAAGGCTGTCCAGCAAATCGCCATCGATACAATCGATAAGCGTTTTGTCGTTCGGCAGCTTTATTCGGTCAAGGTTCACCCTGTCCGAGGGAGGAACGGATTTTTCCAGTTCTCTCAGCAGGACGCTTTTGCCGGCCCCCGACGGACCTGAGATATAAACTATATCACCGGTGTTGATTTGAAGCTGACAGCTATAACTGACTTTCCTTTCAGTCAATCTGTCGATTGTCAGCCCGAACATTCTGCAAACTAAAGCGACTTTATCAGTAATTGTTCCCTTCCAGTTGAAACTTTTTGAAACACTGTATGTCGGCATAATTCTTACCTCTTTATTTTGTGTTGGCGTATTCACATTCTTTCAGGATGCTTTTTATTTTTTTTATGGTTTCAGTAACGCAATAACGACTGCGATGTCGCTTTAAGGCAATTTTTTTTATCGACAAACCCGTCAGGAAGTAGTCCTTTGCAATGGCCATCTGGTGTATGTTAAATTTGCGACGGTTGCGTAGGCAGGTTATATATATTCCATCCAACATCCGCTTTGTCAGTCCGTTTATTCTTCGAGCGATACGTGTCCGGCACAGACCAGTCAATCGAGATATCTGACAAGTGTTGTTGCCGTTCTCCAGATATACTGTCATCAGGAGCTTGTCTTCTCCATCGAGGTGACTGAGCCTGCTGCGCAGTAAGTCGATTTGGGCCCGATTCTTATTTTTGTCATCAAGATTTTTTTGTGAAACATTTGAGTGAATTGTTTTCATCGCTTAGCCTCCTCTATACCCAGATATTAGTATTAAAGGCATTGTTTGAATCCCTCTATGAATACCAGTTTGTTAGATGAACGCTTAACATGACACTTAATTTAACACATTACATAACTTTGTCAAGCATTTTGTATTATTTTTTACAAAAATTTTAGAAAATATATAAAACATCAAACATTTTAAGATAAAGCCCCCTTCTTTAAATTTGTGTTAAGGCTTGAATTGCTGGAATTTCCTGAGACTATATGGTTGTTTTGAGTGATAATATTGGACTAATGTTATGAGCAATGGTGCAGAAATGAACGGTATAGGTGATAAATATCAGCAGGAAACAAAGTATGATCCTGGCAGGATGCCAAGTCATCATTTGGTCTGGGAGTCTAAGCCGGATGTGTATAAAGAATATCCGGAAACACAAAAGATTGATCTTGCAACTTTTGAGCTAAGCCAGCCAATGAGTCTGGACCGAGCCTTTAGGCAGAGAAAGAGTATCCGTGATTTTCAGGCCAAACCGATTAGCCATGGCCGGCTTTCATATTTGCTCTGGGCATCGACGGGTATCCAGAGAATCGAGGAAGGATATGCATTTCGCACGGTCCCATCGGCGGGAGCACTGTATCCGATAGAGACCTATGTGGTTGTCAATAACGTACGAAAGCTTCAGGCCGGTGTCTATCATTACTCTGTGAGAAATCATCAGCTTGAGCAAATAAAGCTGGGCGAGTTTCAGCAGGCAATTGCAGCGGCGGCTTTGGGGCAGGAGATGTGTGTATCGGCGGCGGTGGTATTCGTATGGTCGGCTGTTTTCGAGCGGTGCAAATGGAAGTACGGCCAGCGGGCATATAGATATATTTATCTTGACGCCGGGCACATCACTGAGAATCTTGCATTGGCGGCTGTGAGTATCAATCTCGGGAGTTGCGAGATAGGGGCTTTATATGACGACCATGTAAACGCGATTATCGGTATTGACGGGATGGAAGAAAGTGTGCTTTGTATGGCTGTGGTCGGGATTCCAGCCTGAGTTTGCTGCGGGCTTGATATTAAATATCGGTAATTGATTTATGCGTGATATTGACGAGCTGTTTTCGGCGTTAGGTCGGTCGAGATTTCGCAGCCGGTTTCGGCTTTCCGTTAAAGAGGCGGAATATTTTAAGCAAAAGGGGATGGTGACAATTCTTGAGCACGCCCGGGATTTTGTTACGAGGCGCCTTGCGGAGGCGAATCCGGCAAACGACGGCCGACAGACGCCGATGAGGAACCATCCGGTCTTTATCTCACAGCACGCAACCGGCACATGCTGCCGTAAGTGTCTTCAAAAGTGGCATTACATCTTCAGGGGCAAATCGCTGACGGAAGAACAGATAGATTACATAATCGAAATTTTGAAATGCTGGTTTTCGGGGCAGAATATTTAAGAACCGGCTTTGCTTCGTGAAAGACTTTGCTGATATTATCTGAAAAAAAGTTTTGCATTTGCTTTTCGAGCAGTTATACTAACTATCCAACAGGAGCTGCATTTTGCAATAAGGAGCAAATGGGGCCTGAAAGGAACTTTTATAAAGGCAGGGGTTAACGAACATTATGTCAGGAAGGAGTCCTGAGGTAGTTATCATCGGCGGCACTTATATTGATATGGATATAAGGTGCGGCCAGATCCCATCACCCGGACAGAGCGTTATCGGTTCTGAACTTTCATACACACTCACCGGACCGGGACCGAACCAGGCTGTTGAAGCCGCTTTGTGCGGGTGTAATGTGCATCTTATCAGCAAAGTCGGCGGTGATCCATTTGCGCAGACGGCCAAGACGATTCTGGCTGAGTTCAATGTTGATACGGAATTTATCTATACCGCCGAGGCCAAAAACACGGGAGTTGTCGTAACGCTTGTTAATTCCGAAGGTGAAAACGCCGTGTGTTACTGCAGCGGCGCCAACAGCGCTTTAACTTCGGAAGACATTGAGGCCGCAGAGCAGATTATCTCCAAAGCTGATGTTTGCCTGATTCACGGCAAATTGCAACAGGAAGCAATAGTAACCGCCGTTCGCTGTGCCATGGTGCACGGGACAAAGGTCATCCTTAATCCCGCAGCACCTTTAGAGCAGCAAGGCCAGGAAAGCGGGGACCTGCCGGCCGATTACTTTACAGTTGATATTCTGCTTTCCAATCTTTATGAAGCCGCGGAGATTGTTGACCTTTCGGCGGCCAACGTCCGTACCGCCAAGCTGATCGGCTCGGACCTCGTTGCCCGCGGTGTCGGCTCTGCCGTGATAACAATGGGCAGGCGTGGCTGTATGGTTGTCGATAGAAGCGGCGCCGACCAGATCGCCGGCTATGAGGTGGAGCTTGTTGACCAAGCCGGCAGCGGAGATGCGTTCGCAGGGGCGCTGGCCGCCTATTACGCGGTAGAGAACGATGTAAGAGGGGCGGTCGAATTCGCATCTGCGGCAGGGGCTCTGGCCTGCACAAAATTCGGTTCCATAGAGGCATTGCCGACAAAAGCCGATATTATCGAGCTGCTGCAAAAAGAAGAAGATGAACAGATCAAGTAACGGTACAATCTGACTGGCGATTCTTCAGACAAAAGCTCTGACTGCACATTCCATTTTCCCAATTCTATATCCGCAGCAAGTGTCGATTTTCGGGGTGATTTTCGGTCAAAAACGCTCACAGTTAAAAACAAAAATCAAAATTTTCAAAAATTTTTTTATTCATTTCTCTAAAAGGACTTACGTAAAAAGCTCCCTTTAAAAATCCTGCAATTTTCGGTTCAAATGTGCACACTGCTCTAATTATAGGAGCGTTGATGTTTGACGTATGAAACCGGATGCTCGAAAGAGAATCGATAATGAGGAGTTGTAAAAAATGGGATTTGAACTTGATATCTTTCAGGATGAACAACTCGAAGCCGACTACATTGAGTGGCTCGTCGATGAACAGTCTGTCGATGTTCGAGGGCACTTTGAGAAGTTATGGGAATATTACGCGAACCCGCGGATGGAGATGAACGGGACCGGTGCCCGTGAGCAAAAGGTGAACGAATCAGGGCGTTGTTATGTGCAGGCACAGGAGTACGGGCTGCCTGTAAGAATAACAGGTCTTATACACAGCGGGCAGGTTGGCGTCTTCGGCGCACGGAGTGCCCGCGACGTGCAGCGAAAAGAAGTAGTAATTGAAAATGATGTCGCGTGGCGGGTAAACGCGGCAGTGGATTTTTTATTCGGCAAGCCGATTAGTTTTGTTTCGAAATCGCCGGACGGCCAAAAATGTGCAGAAATTGAAATGATATTAAAGGCATTATTTGCGGCCAACGGTGCTATCGGATTTTTCCAGGATATGGCGGTGCTCGGAAGTGTTTATGGTTTTGTCGATTGTTTCGTCAGGCCTGGCGAAGAAATTATCGAATGCATTTCCTCTTCCTCCCAAACCCTCTCACTCGCTTCCGGTAAAACGGGGGCAATCGAAGATGTGCTGAGATTGGCACAGACAATCGACCTCGAATTGATTGAAGCACCAAGAGCACTGCCCGTTCTGGATGAAAATGACTACAAAAAGACAAGATATTACGTTCAGCACTTTTATCAGAAGAAAAACTCACTGAGCAAAAAAAGCTCGTTTCTATCAAGAATTTTATCCGGCGGAAAACAAAGCAACAACAGCCGGCAGATAGTGGCGGTGACGGAGATTGCTTCTGCTGATGCCTGGCAGAGATACGAAGATAAACAGCTTGTCGCAGAGGCGCAAATGCCTTGGGGCTTTCTGCCGGTGGTGCATATCCAGAACATCGCTCAGCCATACTACTATGAGGGACTAAGCGATGTCGAGCCGTTGATACCTTTGCAGGACGAGCTAAATACCAGGTTGAGTGACAGGGCGAGCAGGATTACGTTTCAGTCGTTCAAGATGTATCTGGGTAAAGGGATAGAGGGCTTCGAGGACAAGCCCATCTCGCCCGGCAGGATGTGGTACACGGACAATCCGGAGGCGACTATCGAAGAGTTCGGCGGAGACAGCCAGACGCCCAGCGAGGGTATGCACATCGCTGAAATCAGAGAGGCGCTGGACAAGACCAGCGGTGTAACACCGGTGGTTGCAGGAGTTATCAAAAATAAACTCGGCAACCTTACAAGCGCGGTGGCTCTTCGGCTTACGCTTATGGGTATGCTCTCAAAGAACGACCGCAAGAAATTTACTTACAGCGAAGGATTCAAGGAAATATGCAAGATGGCCCTGGCGATACTCGATACGGCCAACATCTATAAGACCTGCGATGCGGACAGAGAGGTCGATATTATTTTTCCAAGCCCGCTGCCGGAGAACGTGATGGAGAAATTAAGAGAGGCCCAGATTAAAAAAGAATTGGGCGTTTCGACTGAGCAGGTGCTCAGAGAGTTAGGATACGGGGATTAAGAATGCAGAGAAAACAGAATTTTACATTCGGAATTAATCAGGAGGTTTTATGAGTCTTATTGAGACGCACGAGGTTTTGTCAGAAGACATAACGGGGGCAGGTGACAACGACAATATGAAACTTGTTCCGGTCGCTGAATCCATCCGCTATCGAAAGAGGGCACAGAGTGCCGAGAAAAAGGTTGAAGATTTGACGGAGCAACTTGCGGAGGCAAAATCACAGGCGACAAAGATATCCGAGCGGTTGAGTGACATTGAGGTCGAGCAAAAGCTGACCTGCAAATTAGTCGCTGCGGGAAGTGTCGATTTGGAGACGGCTGTGCTGCTTGCCAAGACCAGAATGGAAGGACAAACAAATGCGGATTTGGACGGCGTAATAGAGCAGTTGAAAAAGGAAAAGCAATATCTGTTCGGCGGTGTCCTTAGAACTGTTACAGCGAAAAAGACAGCAGGGGCAAAGGAGTCCGCGAACGGCGGAACAAATAATCAAACCGTCCTCGAAAGAGCAGCCAAGAAAGCGGCAACGACTGGCAACCGAACGGATTTGCAGGAGTATTTGAAACTGCGAAGGAATTTCTTGTAGTGTACAGAGTTTAGTGCAGAACAAAAGGAAAGGTATTCCTGCTTCTTGCAGGAATGACAAAAACAAATAAAGGAGAAGAACAGATGGCTTTTACAGGAAAAGCAACTTATTCAGCGGGCACGACTTTAGCCGAACTGGCTGAGGACGTATCGGATTTGATTGGGATAATTTCGCCTTACGAGACACCTTTGCTGGACGCTCTGGGTGATCCGATGAGGGAGGCGACAAGCACACATCATGAGTGGCTCGAAGACGCGCTTTTGCCCAACAAGGACGCTATCAACGACAGCACTTATACCGACCCGAGCACCGACACCGACTTTGTCGTTGACAACGGCAGCAGGTTCCGCGTGGGTGACCAGGTTCAGGTTGAAGGCAGCGAGGAACTGATGTTCGTGACCGCTATCAACAGTGATACTCTTACGGTGGTTCGTGGTTACGCAGGCACTACGGCGGAAAACCTGGCCGACAATCAGGTGATAAATATTCTCGGAAATGCCGCTCTCGAAGGAGCAGACAAACCGGGAGCGAGATTTACCAATCGCAGCAGGTGCGGCAACTATACGCAGATATTTACCGCCACGGTGGAAGTCAGCGGGACGGATATGGCGGCGAGCCAGTTGGGTCTGGCCGACGAGATGGATTACCAAAAGCAGGAACGGCTGCGTGAGCTGCTTCGCGATTTGGAAAATACTGTTATCAACGCCGGTGAGCCGGCGAGTAATCCCGAAGGCAGCGGCTCGGTAAGAAGGTCTATGAAGGGCGTTATTCAACATCTAGCATCTAACGTTTTCCATACAGGAGACGCGGGCTTTCCAGCGGGAACAAATCTTGACGAGGACAAGATTAATTACGTGCTCAGGCAGATTTGGGCCAGCAGCAACGGCAACGTGGACCTTATAGTTGTCAGCGGTTTTCAAAAGCGAAAGATAAACGCATTCTCAGCAGGCAGTCGAACCTATGGAGCAAACGATACGACCTTTACCGATATGATCAGCATTTACGAGAGTGACTTCGGCGTTTGCAGAATTGTTACCACTCGATGGATGCCGCAGGATGCGGCCCTTCTGCTGGATTCTTCCCGTATCAATGTGCTGCCATTGGCGGGTCGTGGTTTTCACTTCAAACCGCTGGCAAGCGGCGGCGACTATGAATGCGGTGAGCTGATTGGCGAATATACACTGGAACTCAGGAACGAGGCGGCACACGGTCTGATTCGTGATTTGAGTACCAGCTAAACTGCGGGGGCACAGCAGGCGCATTTGAATGCGTCGGGGCATAGGTGCCCAAAGAGTATTTACCTTTGGGCACCTGATAAGCCCTTTTGAGTAGGAAGGGAGCTAAAGGAAATGGTAAGTTTCTCAAACGATTCGGATATTTTGAAATATGAGCCAACACTGTTCGGAGAACTGCATCTGCCGCAGCAGGTATTAGTGACAGGGACAGGCGGGACGGTCAGCGGGACGACGTTTACCGCAAGCGGAGCGGATTTTGTAAGTGCGCAGGTCTGCAGCGGCGGCGTTATATATCTGCAATCCGCCGATGGGGCGCTGGACGGGGCTTATGAAATAATTTCAGTGGATTCGGTGACGCAGCTTAGCGTTTCGGTAATAAGGTCGGATTCGGCGATGGCAGGTGTAGCACCGCCGGCGGGGACAGACATATCATATCGTGTCAGTACGTTCGGGCCACAGACTAACGAGATCGCTTTTCAATTGACAGAATACTTCGGTATCAGCCCGGGTAATCCTGCAAGCGATATAGACGCGGCCGATATTCTGGATACCGATGTCTTAAAGAGAGCGTCTGTTTTTGCGGTCATCTCCACGGTGTATGCGATGTTAGCCAGTAAAGCAAAAGACGAGAATTTCTGGAGAAAAAGTATGCATTATCAAAAGCTTTTTGCCAGGGCAAGGGAACGGTGCCGGCTCAGTATCGATATAGGCTCTGAAGGAGTGGCTGATATTATCAAAGTAGGGGCATCCGGAAAGTTAGTGCGGGATTAGTTTGCAAAGAGAGAAAACAGATGAGAGTTACATTAGACGGACAAAATTTGTTTGACGAGCAACAACTGGAGATTGAGCCGGGCAGTATTAGTCGAGACTCGATTGAAAGAGCAGTTGCAGGGCTGGATGGTGTGCTAAGCATCGATATGGGCGGGCGCGGCAGAAAGATAAAACAGAAAGGCCTGCTGCAAGCAAAAAGCCGAATGCAAATGAACAACAGGATT
>Ga0307378_10008690_pt1 | contig 13444 bp, 14 predicted proteins | sample UN1MG_FD_202238 | JGI IMG/M metagenome (GOLD analysis project Ga0307378, IMG submission 202238) | Soil microbial communities from Risofladan, Vaasa, Finland - UN-1 | ecosystem: Environmental > Terrestrial > Soil > Coastal area > Acid sulfate soil | place: Finland: Risofladan, Vaasa | collected... | reverse complement strand
CCGACCTGTTTGTGGATAGCAATTATATCTTGCATATATTCATCGATTTCGCAAAAGAAGCTGTAATTTTAATATTCGCCAAGCATTAGCCTGGAAAACAAGATTCATGACAAGATTACCCCTAATGATTTCTGTTACACAGCATTATCAACAAGTTCCGGTTTCTGAATCGCAACATTCTGCCTGAAAATGTTTGTCAGTATTACTCTTTCCTCTTCATTCAGCAGGCTCACGTTTTCGACTGAAGCCATTGCTGCCGAGACAAGTGCTTCACGTTCAAGACCATGTCCGCTTAATTCCAAAATTCTCTTTTGAATAGCTTCTATGGTATCGGCCATAAGCCGCAGGCGTTCTTCAAGCTCAGCCAGAGTGATTCTTTGCCCTGTGCCCTGTGAGCGTGCTAGCTCCTCGATGACAATTGTTCGAATTTTTTTCCTCGAGGACAGGGGTCGCAGTTTTCCAATTGATTTTCCCAGGGCTTTTCGGACAGAGACCACGGCGATAAAACTTCCTCCAATGAATTTTCCCATGCCACAAGCGAAATAACGACAAACGTTGGTGAAACTCACGTTAACTCCCGTAACAAAATTAAAGACCTAAAAATAGATGGTGACAAGCCTTCGGTAACCTCAACTGGCCTGATTCGGTTTCCACTCGCCTCACCAACTCTTTTTTTATCCTTTCGAGTTCTCTTTCGATTGCCTCAGTTACAAAGGTAATCATTTTACGTCTTATCGGATTCATGGAGCTTATCAGCCAATTTCTATTCTGTATTTAAGCTGCATTGAAAAGCCATGCCGGTTGGGCTTAGTCTTTCAAACTGAAGTTACAAGAAAGTTCTATCACCTAAAGCCGCCGGTATTTTACGGAACATTTTGTCGTGGCATGCCCCATTCTTCGAGCAATTCCACTCGTTTCTCAAGGCTGCGCAATTCAAAAGCATGTTGTTGCTGCCGGTCTCGAAAGTACATGAAAATGATAGCCAGCACCACCACTGTAACAGCAATAATAAGCGTCTTATTACTACGAACATTCAATGTATTTCTGTTTGCCTCAGTCATAGCTTTCCCCCTTATTTTCTCTTATCCGTCAGAGTTTTCATTAACGATTAAATTATTCTTTGTTAATCTTAATCCACTCAAATGCCCAAATCGCCTGCCAGGCTCGCACTTTAAACTAAAGCGATTATAGAATTTTTTCACCACCTTTTCCCGTTGTGTTATTAAGTTGTCTGTTCTGCTGCGGCGGGCCCCATTCCTCCCAGACGTTCATTTGTGTGTCAAGACGCTGTAACTGGAGCAGGCGTTTCTGCTGCCTGTCCCGGAAGAACATGAAAATAACGGCAAGTACAACAATTGTAACAGCAATGATAATTGCATTCTTGTTACTGCCGATGAATTCATTCACATTTGTCTCAGTCATCATTATAACCCTTTCTGCTACGTTGTTTTTCAGCCACTCTTTTCCCTGCCGCCTGATTCATTTTTTTGGCGGTCTTATAGGCATCATACATTGCCCAGACGGCTACGAGGACAGTTGCAGGCCAGACAATCATTCCCAGCGCAACACCCACCGCCAATATCAGCACCCCCTTGGCTACCTGGCCCAGGTACATATGGCCGGTCCCTAACAACAACAAATTCAACAAAGAAGCAAGTGTCGGGTCTTTACGCATTTTTTACCTCCCATCAGTGTTCAAGTTCTTCATCCTCATCAGGCGAAACTACGGGTGGATATTTCAACTCTTCTATTTCTCTCTGCAGCCGACGAATCTTATCTTTTAGTTTTGACTGCTTGATTAAACCTAAAACTGAGGAAATAATTACTCCCGCCAACAGTGAAATCAGTATGATGATAATCACGGGAACCTGTTGGGCTTCCCAACTGAGGAATTGCACAGAAACCGGATTGGGATTTTGAACAGTCATCAGAACCAACACCAATGCTATTAACAGTATAATAATCAGTTGCCGAGGCATAAAAATCTCCTATGTTAATACGTCAACAAAAAGCTGTTCTTGTCTTGAGGCAAGACAGCACAGATTAGCAATCTGTTGGACACAGTATAAAAGTGGCATATGCCACCTCTTTTTTTACAAGCTCCTTTTTACCAGCGATAGATCATGGCTATATATATGCTCGATAAGAACAGGAAAATCATCATTATTGGTAAGCCGAATGAAGCATATTCCTTAAATGTCAGGCTCGTAAGATTCTGCCCGTTTTTATCAGTAGAGTTTGACCAGTCTCCGACAGCTTCAACCTGACCAAACTGTTCATCCATACCAGCCTTAAATTTATTTTGTTCTCTCATGAATCTGTCGAGCATCGTTGCGGTAACACTGCCAGCGGTAGCTCCCACAAGAGTACCACTTGAGCCGGCACAGACACCCAGTGAAAGCGACCACCAGTAAAGACTATGCGGCGCGGCACTCTCAAAGGAAAACACTATCGGCAGAAACAGGGCGGTAGTCGGCCCGGCATTGAGAAAGCAGGTAACAAATCCCCCAGCCCACATCAGCAACAAACACAGAATAAGGGTATTGCCGAAAGACAGATAAACGATGGCCCCTGAGATATAGCCGAGGGCGCCGGAGGCTTCAGCTGCTCCTACAAGAACAAAAAGACCCGAGAAAAACAATATATCCCTGATACTAACTTTCTGCAAAAGGCTGAACGGCTCACACCCTCCAAAGGCAAGAGCAATAATTCCGCCAGCTATAGCAATAACCGCTGGCGACCAATTCAGAATATCAGAGAGCAGAAATCCCACGATCACTATCGCGAGAATAATCAGCCCCCGCATTAGGATGTCCCGGCTTTTTATCGCTTGGGGCAAACGGTGGCGTATCGTATTAAGCAGTGTGTTATTGTTGCCGGCTCTGTCAGCAGGATCGGATAATTCAGGGCAATCTTCGTCGAGCGGTTCGAAATTCGGATACCCATCTGCTGATAACGAGTGCAAGGGCGCAACGGCCTTAAATAATGAAGGTTGGGCAAACCGTAAATATACCAAAAGAACAAACAGTTCCAGCAGACAAATCGGAAGCATATAAGCGGTAAACTGATAAAAGGGAAGTCCCGTCTCTGTGCCGATGAGTATATTGGGGAAATCGCCGACCATAGTGGAAGCTCCGCCAAGATTGGAGGCGACGATCATACTAATCAGGAAGGGCTTGGGATTACAATCCAGATATTTTGACATGCTCAAAACCATCGGCGCCATCAGCATAATTGTGGTAAGATTGTTGATAAACATGGAGCACCCATATGTAACCAGGCAGAAAAGCCACATTACCCGCCAGGAATTACCGCCGGTAACGAGGGTAATTTTTTGGGCTAAGTAATTCAGGGCTCCGGCTTCATCCAAAACACCGGTAACCAGTTGCATTCCCACTATGAATAAAAGGACATCGAGCTTACCAAGCAGCGCAGAGCCTATCTGGTCCTGCTCATAAAAACCCAGATGATGACCGGCTATGGCAACTACTATCGCACCGAGCACAAACAGAACAACGCGGTCAAAGACATTTTTGTACACGAAATAGTACATCAGCGAAAAAATCAGCACGACCAGCACAACTTCCCCCATGGAACCGCTGCCGGACGGGACGTACATGGGTTTATTCCAATTGAGGGTAAGAGCTTTTAGGCGTCCTTCTCTGAGAACTCGAAGCTTGATCTTGTCCGTTTGACACAGCTGCAGGGCCATTTTATAAAAGGATGACCTGTCTGTTATTCTATCACCATTGATGTCCATGACGACATCACCACGTTTCAAACCAGCGCGCTCAGCGGGTGAATTGTTCTGGATATTATTAATTACTTCCCCTCGTCCGCCCGGCACAGAAAGCCCGGTTGCAATAACCGGATTGACCGGCAGCATCTCCGCTCCCAACCAACTGCATATCAGCTCACCTGTCCCATCAGTCCACTGAGGAATCGGCAAGCGTGCCAGGAAATTCTTGCCCTGATTAACTCCAACAGCATAACTAAAAGTAGTAGGGCTACCTGCCGGCCGAACAAAAGGTAGAGCAAATCCGAGGACTTCTCCTTCAAGGTTAACCAATGGGCCGCCCGCGTTTTCCGATGTCAGCGACACATCAGTTTGAATCAAATCGCGGTATCTGACTTTTTTGATTATCAAAGACTGGTAAGGGTCGGTAATTCTGCCGGTTTTTACCGTCAATTCCCAACTGTCAGGAGTCCTTCTGCTGCCTAAAACAAAAACGGTATCGCCTCTTTTGACTCGCTTGAAATCAGCTAATTGGGCAGTTTCAAATATCTGGGCCTGTTCGTTGTTGATGGAATCTGCTTTGAGTAAAGTCAGTTGAGTTTTCTTATCCGTTGCGATTATACTGGTCTGATATTTTCTATTTTCGCTATCGATTATATAGAGAGACTCGATATCATCTGTTAAGGTTGCCGAAGTAAGGATAAGCCCTCGCGAATCGACAATCAGCCCACAACCGATTACGTTGATATGTGTTTCCAGCCCTTTCTGCTTTATGGCCCACATACTTACCACACTTGGAGACACTTGCGCAAGTGCCGGCTTCTGATCATATACCAGCTGTGCTTCAATGGGCTCGATTGTCGGAGAAGTAAACCTGTCCCAGACGATACAGAGAAGGACCACAAGAAAGAATACCGACAGAACTATTATCCAGGATTTTATATGTTTTGTACGCATATTTAATGAGTTTGTACTCTTTGTTTTTCAGTATCAGCCTTGCAGACGATTGTTATGTCTTCTAAATGTTTTATCTCCTGCCGCAGTGCGTTTCTTACCTCTGCGGCAATAGTGTTACTTTTCTCAACAGTGGTTCTGGGATTCACCAGGATTTGTATGTCCGCAAGGTAATACCGCCCCATCCCTCGTGTTCTTAGGTAATCGATGCCCTTAACACCCGGGTTAGCAATTACCAGTTTTCTGATGCGGTCGAGTTCTTTAGAATGTAAAGGCATGTCCATCAAGCCGTGGAGATTCTTCCCCAGCAATTCAAAACCTATCTTTCCGACTAAAATTCCCACGAACAGTGCCGCCAATGGGTCCAGTGAACGAAATCCAAATTGTGCGCCCAAAACTCCGAAAAAGACCGGCAGCGATGACAGGCAATCGGCACGGTTATCCCATGCCTCAGCTTCAATTGCGGCACTATTCGTGCGTCTGGCTGCACATATAGCTTGACGGAACATTAATTCATTGATTACAATGGAGATAACCGCTGCGGCCAGCGCAATGAAATGTGGTTGAGTTTGAGGAGCTTTTCTCATCAATTGGCCAATTGAAGAAACAACGATCCAGGAAGCGCCGGAAAGGAGCACCAGTCCTATAAAAGTGCCACCAATGAATTCGGTCTTGCCATGACCATAGGGATGAGTTTTATCGGGAGGTTTTTTTCCACAATGTATTGCAATCAGTGTAACTGTGGAATCTAAAACATCAGCGCCGGAATGGAGAGCATCGGCAAGTACAGCCATACTACCGCTAAGGGACCCTATAATAGCCTTGAAAATGCACAGGAAGAGATTGCCTGCCAGACAGTACCATATTACCCTGTCAGCACATTTTCTGCATTTTTCGTCAACTTTTACTACCATGCTCCTCGGTCTCGCTTAATCGGTCGGATACTAATATATATAGATAAGGTCTCCTGCCACTATACTCTTCCATCATTACCTGATAATATGACAGTTAGTGCACTGGCCACGGTAACTATGAGGGGCCTTTGCGCCTTTTGTTATGGGCGGCGGATTAGGAAGCAGGTCGCCCGCATCTGTGAGCAGTTGACCTTTGGACATGATAGCATGACAGTTAGCACACTGACCACGTTTACGATGAGGGGCCTTCGCGTTTGCTGTTATGGCCGGCGGATTAGGAAGTATATCGCCAGCGTCTGTGGCCAGTTGGCCTCCGGTCTTCATGAAAACGTGGCAGTTGGTGCACGAGCCCATGTAGCGATGCGGGCGCAGGGCACTCGGCTGGATCGGTTGCGCCGCCTCCATTTGAGCGAAGCCCAGCATGTTTGCATTCCGGGCCGTCATAACAAACGTCATCTTTTTGCCCCGACGGCTGATTCCCACCTGAGCCAGTTTTTCTTCCTGTACGCGTTCACGCTGTGTAGCCTGGAAAAATGTCTTCAGATCAGGCGTAGGCAAACCGGCAATGGACTGGACCATATCCCCGGCCAGGATACCGGACTCGGCGGCTTCGAGCGTAACCTCGTCAACCAGCACACCGGTTTCCCCTTTCGGAATCTGATATTCGGTGGCCAGTTCCGCAGTCAGCGGGATTACCTCCAGCCCCAGCCAGTGCCCTTCGATAAACTCCTTTCCTGCGGCGTTCTGCTCAAGGGGTGAGGGCAATGTTTCAGTCGGTACCATCGCGATGGTCTGAAAGAGGGACGATCCTTGATTCACATTGGCAAGTAGAGAGCGAACATTTGACGGCTGTGGTTCCAGCTTGACCGGTAATGTTTTCTTTGTATTATTTCTAAACAGGGTAACTTCTACCGTATCTGATACTTTCTTTTCCGCCAAAATCGACCAAAGCATTTCTTCATCTTTGACCCTTCTATTATCAATCCGAAAAATCATATCACCCCTGGTCAACCCGACTTTTGCCGCAGGAGAATTATCAATAACACGATTTACCAGGACTCCGTTCTGGGTCGGCAAATTCAACTCTTTTGCCACAATGCTATCGACCGGATAGCAGGATATCCCCAGCCAACACCACGATTTCACAGTGCCTTTAGCTGCCATCATTTGGAGGTTCATGGGTGCAGTTGCCCCTATATCCGGCGTGGTCATGGGTGATTGAACTATTTCTATTAAATCAGGGAAAGCCATTTTTGCTTGATTGATAGGAACTGCAAATCCAACACCGCTAAAAGCCTCAGTAGACGAATAGATAGCGGTATTGATACCAATCACCTCAGCCTGTGCATTAATCAGGGCACCACCGCTGGAACCAGGATTAATTGAAGCATCGGTTTGAATAAGTCCGTCAAAAACCTTATTTCCCGCAGTAAGGGTCCGATTAGCATTACTGACAATTCCAGATGAAGCGCTCTGTGTCAAACCAAAAGGATTACCAATTGCCACAACCTGCTGGCCAATGTATATTCTGCCGGAATCCCCCAGTGGTGCAGGCATGAAGACCTCTTTGCCGGTTGAGTTCATCTTTATAATGGCTAAATCGAGGTCCGGCCTGCTATCAAATACCTGAGCTGAATAGGATTTGGTTAGCTGGTCATAGTTGAGCGTTACGGCGATATTCTCTACTCCATTGACAACATGATAGTTGGTAAGGATATATCCAAGACGATGCACAATGATACCTGAAGCGCTCTGTGATGTTGCTCCGGTTGTATTGATAGCTACCACTGATGGCGAAACGATGCCGATAGCCCAATTGAACGACATCACTTTCGGGGTAGCACCGGTCACAGCATCAGGGTTCTGTTGGCCATGCCAGGGAGGAACAAAAACCGTTGGCTGAGCTGCGGCCTTTGCGGTTTGTCCCATCTGACCGGGCACCTTAAGCCCGCCCATTTGCATTGGGCCTCTATTGGCTTGACTTTGCCGTATATCGTCGGCAAAGTAAAAAGTCAGGATAACGGTAACAATAATCAGGACTGATATTGCAACAAGCCAAGGGCCTAACATTTTCCGAGCACATTTGTCTTCTTGCACTTTATTTATCTTTATCATGTTTTACACTAATTGCCTTAATTATTCATCATAAGATTAAACCGTTGTCCCTGGCGATAAATGTCCAGAGATATTCCTTTCCCAAGGCTGGCTTTGTTCATCACCTTTATGAAATCAGCAATGGTTTCGACTCGTTGGCCGTTGACTGCTTCAATCACATCGTTCGCCAAAAGTCCTGCGGCCGCAGCTTGAGTAGCGCTTTCAGCGACAATTAAACCCGTTACCCCTTTGGGAACACCGTAAGCCAGGGCTAATTCAGGCGACAGCTCCCCAAGTTCCATTCCCAACGCTTCTATTGCGCCAGTTTCAACCTCACTTCCCTGCAGCACGCCGGTCAATCCTGACGGCGGAACAAGCCCCGGATCAAATGGTGTAGAAGGCTGAGCCGGCACTGCCACTGCCTGGGCCTGAAGTATAGTCCCTGCCGGCTCTGGCCATAATGCAGCCGACAACTTCACACTAAGGGACATCTTTTTCCCGTCACGATATATTGTCAGCTTTATCTTGTCCCCAATCCTTTTCTTGCTACGCAAGGCCTCAAGCATTGTTCCATCTCTTACACTTCGATTGTCGGCGCGAAAAATAACATCTCCCCTTTGCAACCCCGCTGCAAGGCAGGGAGAATTATCATATACTTCCATCACAAGAGCACCATAACCCATTGGCAGGCCCAAAAACGCTCTGCTTTGCTTATCAACTGCACATACACGTATTCCCAGCCAGGGCCGAGTGGCTGTACTTGCCATTTGTTGCATCTGTCCGCCCGGTGGACACCAGGGATAAACTCCCTGACCTCGCTGGACTTGCGCCGCCGCCCTCAATGCCGGACCGCGAGCCCAATTCGGTATATTTCTTCTGAAAGCGCTAGCTGCATTTGACGTAACATCTATAAACTCAGGAAATGCCGCTTTTGCCGGATCAATCGGGCTTGCAAAACCAATTCCGCTGAAAGCCTGGGTAGGCGAATAGATAGCCGTCGTAATACCAATCACCTCGCCGTTGACATTGATAAGCGGCCCTCCGCTGGAACCGGGATTGATAGGTGCATCAGTTTGGATAAAATTAGTGAAGGTCTTTGTGCCGACCGTCAGTGTGCGCCTGGTATTGCTGACAATTCCGAACGTTACGGTTTGCTGCAAGCCAAAGGGACTGCCGATAGCCAATACTTCGTCTCCGACAGACATCTGGCTGGAGTTGCCTATCGGGGCAGGTGTAAACACTTCTCCATTGGCAACTATTTTTAATATGGCGAAGTCCAGCTCTGGTGCCTCATCAATCAGTTCCGCAGGATATTTTTTGGTGATTTGCCCAGAGGACAGGGTAACGGTGATATTTCTTGCTCCGTGTATTACATGATGATTGGTTAAGACATAACCGAGGCTGTTGACGATTACTCCCGAACCACCTCGGCCCAGCGCCTGGAATTGGTTATCTTTCGTTTGAGCTGCCAGTTGCTGGGCACCAGCCGGGACAGGACAAGCACCTGGTGCCCCTTGGCGCATCATTTGTGTTCCGCAGCTCGGACAATTGACCGTATAGGCCGACACCCCTGTTTGATGAGGTACTTGGGTGCCGCAATTGGGACAGACCAGATAACCGGCGGGGCCCATCCCCCACCCCCCCATTCTGCCCCCCCAGACATACTGCCCAAATCCTGTTGCTCCCTGTGATTGTTCTAACAACTGGTTTTGAGCCGTCTGTGGTTGACTCTGAGCCGCGAGAGGGCACGCCCCTGGTGCGCATCCATGCATCATTCGTATTCCGCAGCTTGGACAGTTTAAGCCTGATGCAGCTATACCTCTTCGGCAAGGTACATTTGTGCTACAACTAGGACAGATCCAACAACCTCCGTTTAGCGAGCCGCCCATTCCGTCTGACCAAATATTTCCCTGGCCCAGGGCCACCGGCTGAGCTTGCGTAACGGGGCCGCCTTGATTAATGAAACTGGTCGAAATATTGACACTTACAACTGATGGAGCAACCTTCGCAACAATATTTTTGTAGGAGACCTGTTTGGAAAAAGCTACCGGTTTTGCACTAAGTGCCGAGTTGACCTGCTGTTGTGACTGCGGACCCCACTCTTCCAGAAGATCTGCTTGTATTCCTGACCGAGCCCGTTGAAAGTTGCGATTGTTCTGGCGATCCCAATAGATAACCGCAACAACAACCAAAACAATTAACGTAATTAGTACGGTAATTAAGTTCTTGTTATTACCACCTTGCGAGCCTTCTTCCATTTCGACATCGCTCTTTGTGTTTTCTTCCATCTTTTCTATACCGCCTTTCCAGCTTTGACTAATCAGTCAACTGCAGGCCTTCGAGCAGATTGAGTTATTACTGAACGCCCTTGATTGTGTTTGGTAGGCCGAGAAAATTGCAAGCGTGCCAGATCCACACTATAGTTCCGGCAACACGAAACCAAATCGTCAGCCGTAAGCCGCCCGTTATACCGGACAGCTTTGCAACTACTTTGTGCGACCATTTCCTATTCCCCCGTTTGTTTTGCCCTGTACATCCTTCTTGCTGCAATAGTGATGGCCAGTCCACCCCCTATAACAAGCGCAAGAGCAATCAGCCCTTGAATGATTTCAACGACAAACCACCACCAGGAAGCCAAAGCCCAAACTCCCAATCCCAGAGCAACTGCACCAATAATTCCTATCCTCATTTTTCCTACCTTCTTTTTGTATCACTATTCATTGTTCTTTTAAAAGCGGATTGGGTAGCACACCCAACATTGAAATATCCTGCTTTTACTTCATTTGTGATTACAGCGAACGATCATTCTTCTTGCCTTGCCGTTTGTTTCGTTCTGTACATTCTTCTCATCGCAATCGCTATAGCCAGCGCTCCGCCCACGACTAGGCCAAGAGCAACCATCCCTTCAATAAGTTCTACGACAAACCACCAGCTATACTTCAGGGCCCAAATCCCAAGCCCCAGAACAACTGCACCAATAATTCCTAATCTCATTCTTGTGCTCCTTCTGTTGTGTTTAGATTGTTCGCAGGAACATCCGCCACTTCTTCTACAACTGTCTCTGGTTCTCTCATTTTCAGATCGATCAAAGGAACTTTGAGTTCCTCTTCCAAACCTATGTATGGAAGAGGCTTAAACCGATAAATAATGGCGAATATATTTCCAGGAAATGTTGATAAATATTGATTATAAATTTCGCATTCCTTGTTATATTCCTTTTTAGCCTCGGCGATTCTGTCCTCGGTATTGGACGCTTCCTTTATCAAATCCTGAATCGACTGCGTCGCTTTCAGGTCCGGATACTCCTCGGCCAAAGCGACTAATCGAGATAATGTTTTTTCCAGCAAACTAGTGGCTTGAGTTCCGGATGCTTCAGAACTTCGTATCGTCTTCAACGCCTCCCGAGCATCGGAAACATATTTGAACACACCTTGCTCGTAGGCTGCGTATTTACTTACAGCATAAACCAGGTTGGGTATTAAATTTTCCCTCCTCTGAAGTTCGCGTTCAAAATCCGCCTGGCGAGCCGCCACTTTAGTTTTCCACGCAGCAAATCTGTTGAATTGGAAAATACTCTCAGCAATAATACTCAAAACAACTAAGACAATAATAATCCTTATTATCCAAACCACCGTCCGTCGACTGCCTAAGGCATTTTTGAAATTTTCAAACCTCCTTTTCTTCCTGTTCGTTTTTGTATTCATGGCAGTACCCATATTATTGTTGACAGGTTTCACTTCTTCTCCGTACAGCTTCCTTACTATCGCACCAATATGGCTCATCTACAATTTCCACATTTCACTATAGTTTCTTTTCCTTCCCCCGAAACCCGTCGCAGCCCCTGCTATGCTCCTGCTTCTTCGGCTTCCACGGCCTTCTTGAATGCCTCCACGGCTTTGTCGTGTTGGCCCTGTCCGTCATAAATCAGACCGAGGCGATAATGATACTTGTCCACATCAGGGGCCAGCTCAACAGCCTTGTTGAGCGAGTCAATAGCTTTCTTATGTTCACCTTTCTTATCCAGGGCCACGCCCAGCGTGTAAAGAAAATCAGCCCGCTTTGGCTCGAGCTTAATAGCATTCTTGTATGAGGTAATCGCACTGTCAAGCGACCCCGTTCTCTCTAAAAGAACTCCCAGACGAAAGTGTGCACTTGCTCGGCCCGAATCAAACTTTAACACCTTTTGCAATGCATTGATCGCTTCTTCGTCTAAACACTTGCCCATATAGGCAATCCCCAACTGGTAATGAGCCTCAACATCGTTCTGGTCAAGCTTAATTGCTTTTTGACATAAGAGAATCGCCTCATCATATCTGCCGCGTTTTACACAGTTTCCAGCTTCTTTATGATAAACCTTGATCAAGTCTGCCGAATCGATTTGAAAAGCTCTCTCCAGATTGTCCAGGAACTTATTCGCGTACAGGCCCAAAATATGAAATCCGAATTTTTCTTTCATTTGTACTTATTCCTTCCTTTCAGAACGTGCATACCACGACCAACACTGTAGCCGAAAGCATACAGAACATTTTTCTTTTTATCCTTTACCTGCTTATTCTTTTCACTACTTGTTAAACAATTTCCACATTCCTCATCACCGTTTGTTGTCGGCGTCTGTTGTCGGCGGTGCTCTTTTAAGTCGGATAATGAGGACTCTTTCTTCTTACCGAAAGTCCTAAGCAGGATTAAAGCTTCCGATACTGGTATCCGGTAATGCCTTCCAACGGTCCTTATCGCTTTAATCCTGCCTTGTCTGGTCCAATTGATAATAGTGAAACGCGAAACCCCACAAAGTCTTGCCAACTCAGTCGTTGTCATGTAACCGCTCCGCCGTTTACTCTCATTGCCTCTGACAGTCTCTTTTCTTGCTACAGTAATGACACTCATTGAATTATACCCCCTTTAGCACCGAAAATAGTTTTCATCTCTTTTATCCTCACGGAATCATTCATCTCAAAAAACCTCTTTATTGCAATTACTATAGACTCCGTCCCCATCGGTTACAGTAACACCTTGTCTGGTCTTAAACATTTTGCACAAACCTGTTTTGCAGAAATTCTCAACTTAGGTTTTAAGTTTTCTGAGAAAGACTTAATTTCATTAAAGTTTTTGCCTGGCATTCACCGATAAATAAATAATAAACGCGCTATCCATTTAGGATAACCAGCTGGGTATAGGACCATCAGTCTTCGGTTCGTTGAACCAGAGGAATTCCGAAAAACTCCTGCAATCCATTGTTGGTACCCTATCCACACCTGATATTATGAGGCTGCTCATATATCGATGGATAGCGCAACATCCTCCATTGAGCTAATTTTTCAGTCTTGCTTTGAACTGGAACTGATTAACCGAAAATTTGCGGGCTTTCAACAAAAAAAGAATTTTTTTGAAAAATTTTTTTATGAATCTCACAAGAGATGCTTTTTTGACCTTACTGTCCCAATCCTGTTCGGCACAAGGATTGAGGTGTGATTTATGGGGGGAGAATTACCCAAAACTTTTTTTTGCATATTACCTATTTTAAACTTGCGCGCTGTTTACACTCCTGCTTAAATGCCTTTCATGAGCAAAAGAAGGCATAAAATAAAAGAACGTGAACTTCAAGGCTTCAAATATTTCAAAGCTATTTCAGGGTTTCTGGAGAGCTTACACAAAGCCGGCTGTCAATACGACCTGGCCGGCAACCGCAAGCTGCACATGGATCAATACATGTCCCTGCTGCTTCTGTACATGTTCAATCCGATCTGCA
>Ga0307378_10008689_pt1 | contig 13446 bp, 11 predicted proteins | sample UN1MG_FD_202238 | JGI IMG/M metagenome (GOLD analysis project Ga0307378, IMG submission 202238) | Soil microbial communities from Risofladan, Vaasa, Finland - UN-1 | ecosystem: Environmental > Terrestrial > Soil > Coastal area > Acid sulfate soil | place: Finland: Risofladan, Vaasa | collected... | reverse complement strand
GCGCCTACGGGCTAGGGTGAGGGTCGGGATTGAGAACGTAGAAAACACGGCGGCCTGCGGAGGACTCGTCCTACGGGGTCGCCCTACATTTTGGCGAAATCGGGCGGGTGTGGACACCCGCCCCTACGTACATCCGCCGCCCGAAAGCCTAAACCGACGGTTCGCCCCCGGCGGGCGGCTTCGGCGACTCGACCTCAAAGGTCGCCAGCGTGGCCCGGTCGAAATCCTCCGGCAGGGCGAAACTCTTCAGGTACTCCTCGGTTATCCGCTTCAGGTTGGCCAGCGCCTCCCCGTAGGTGGCACCCTGGCACATGGTGCCCACCTCGGGGCAGCGGGCCAGCCACGCCGCACTCCGGCGGTGGATGACGGCGGACAGCGTGACGCCCATCGGAAACCTCGCTCTCGGATAGGGGTATCGTTCAGTTTCTAAAGCGGCCTTCCGCGGAGCGGTCGCGCTCTACCCGTGTCTTTTCCCGCGAGCGTGGCCTAGAACCCCGCCTTGATGACTCCCCAGCTCACCTCTTCGACGGCCTGGTCGAACTCGATCGTGATGCGGAAGCGGTGGTAAATCATCTCCAGAATGCCTTCGTCCTCGTCGAGATACTTGTGGTAGAGCAGGCGGTAGATGTCCGTGTTCGTCACCCAGGTTTCGAGGTCGGTCCCGTTGTCGTTCATCCACCGCACTTCGATGAGGAGGTTGCCCACGCCGTCGTAGCGGAAGGGCGTGAAACCGGGGATGTCGAACAACTCGTCGGCGACGGCGTCGAGGATGAGGGGGTCCTGCTCGGAGACGAGCGCGGGCTCGTTGCCGTCGTAGTTGCCCGAGAAGGAGCTGGTGAGCTCGTCCAGCGATGTGTGGCAGAGCTTCATCTGGAATGCGTTGAACTGGGCGTTCATGGCGTCGTCGTCCGCCTGGTAGGCGACGCCGGTGATGGTCCCCGGGGCGCCTATCTCGTAATTGCGTACCAGGTCCTGGACGCGGTAGGAGTTCACTCACCCGCCGCAGAACGGCAGGGCGCAGCCGGCGTCCATCTCGCCGATGACGACCTCTTCGGCCGCCGCGGGGGCGCCCAGCGCGGTCAGTAGCAGAAGCACCGGCAATCGTTTCACTGGTTCTCCCCGTCGTGAAAGGTGCATCGTTTTCAACGATAGTAATTATAGCACCTTCGGGGCCGTTTCGTCGGGGCGGGTCTACATCAGCGGAGAGGCGCGCCTGCGGACCGGGGTGGGGGCTTCTGCGTATCCCCTCCCCCTCTGGGGGGAGGTTAGGGAGGGGAGTGAAGCGAAACCGGCGGGGTTTAGAAGCCCCGCCCTACATTTGGGGTTCAATTGAAAACGGGCGGGTGAGGACACCCGCCCCTACGGGTTGGTTGTGAATCGCGAATCAACCTTGTAGGGGCCGACCTTTAGGTCGGCCCGCGGGCGGACCTGAAGGTCCGCCCCTACGCCAGCGCAAAACGCGGCGGCCCGCGGAGGGACCGCCCTACATCATCCCAATTGCAGGGCGTGGTACGGGGTGAGGGGCGATACGTCCCCCTCTCCCTTCTAGGGAGAGGCTCGCCTACGGGTTGGGGTGAGGGTAAAATCGCCTAGTGCAGGAGCCCCCGCCCTACGTTCCCCCTCCCCCTCCGGGGGGAAGCGCGCTTACGGGCCGGGGTGGGGGGTAAAAAACGGCTGGCGGGTGTTGATACCCGCCCCTACGATGGCAACGTACGATTCCAAAACGTTGGGCGGCCCCGTGGGACGAGTCCCCTGCGGGCCGCCGCGATTAAAAAAGCGGCGGGGTCAACCGCTCAGGCGGCCGAGCACCCGACTTTCCACCCACCGGAGCTGGTCCAGGCCGAACCGGGCGTCGTCCTTCTTTTCGGGAAAGTCCTCCACGGTGGCCTGGAAGGCGTCCACGGCATTATCGTAAATTTCCCTCCCGACCGCGTCTCCGGCGGCCATGCGGGCCAGGCCCAGGTAGCCGTGGCCGAGGACGACCGAAAAATCGCCCCCCGAGGCGCACTCCGCGACGGCGCCGGATTCCCGCGCGTTCTTCACCGCGTAGTCCAGGGATTTCTCGAAATCCTCCCGGGCGGCGGTCGCATTCCCCAGCGACAGGGCGTGCATCCCGCAGGCCCAGTGGGCCATGGAGAATGGCCCGGCGGCCTTCTTCAATTCCCCCCGCCAGGCGACGCAGCGCCGGGCGAGCTCCAGGCCCTTTTCGAAGTGGCGCCGCTCGCGGGGCTCCTCGTCCCCCGGCCAGCACTCGGCCAGATTCGCCGACAGGTTGTAACTCATCATGTTGGCGTAGTCGGTGCACTTGTCCCTCGTCTCCGCATCCCCGGCCGCGGCGGCCTGGCGCAGCCCCTCGGCGATGCCCTCCTCCACGACCTCCACCAGGCCGTCGAAGTTCTTGCCGTTCCAGTCCCGCATGCTGAAGGCCTGGTTGCAGAAGGCGTAGAGCTTGCGGCGCTCGAGGTCGTCGGGAAAACCCGCGACGAACTCGATCACGGCCCGCGGGCCGCCCCGTTCCATCAGGCGCTTCATCTCCTCCCAGTGGTTCTCCGGGAACTCCTTCTCGGTCATCGTCCCTCCTTCGGGTTACTTCTCGCCGATGAATATGCCGCGGACCTTCTCCAGTTGCTCGATGCCGAATTGCGCATCATCGGCCATCTCGGGAAAATCCGCCGCCGTGCCCCGGAATGCCCCGAGGGCCCGGTAGTAGAGCACCGGCCCCATCGGGTCTTTTTGAATCCAGAGGGCCAGGCCCAGGTAGCCGTTGTTGAGAATCACGGTGAACTCGCCGCCGGGGACGCAGTCCGCCGGGAGGCCCTCCTCTACGGCGTACGTTTTCGAATACTCCAGGGCGGCGGCGAAGTCGCCCCGCGCCGATTCGACGTTCCACAGCGAGAGGTCGTGCATCCCCCGCGCCCAGTAGGCCAGCGAGAAGGCGAAGGGTCCTTTCCCCAGCTCCTCCCGCCAGGCCAGGCACCGGTCGGCGAGCTCGACGCCCTTTTCGAAGTGGCGCCTCTCGCGGGGAAGGTCGTCGCCGGGCCAGCATTCGGCTAAATCCGCCGACAGGTTGTACGCCTCCACGTTGGCCCATTCGACGAGCTCCCGCCGGGCGTCATCGTCGGCGGCGAGGTCCGCCTGTCTGAGCGCCTCCTCGATCCCCGCCTCGCCGACCGTCACCAGGTCGTCCAGGTTCTTGCCCGCCCATTCGCGGTAGGCGAAGGCGGGTCGTGCGAAACCGAAGAGCGCGAGGCGCTCCGCCGGGTCGGCGAAGCCCGCGACGTACCCGACGACCGCCTCGACGCCGCCGGTCTTCATCAGCCCCCTGAGCGTCTCCCACTCGCCCTCGGGGAAGGACGCCTCCGCGCCGACGTCCTGGGCCGGGGCTCCGAAAAGGAACAGGGTGCACAGAATCGCGACCGCCGTCTTCATCCAGACACCTCTCGTTGAACTCGTTTTATAATCGGCTCGGGGTCTTTTGCCGATTAAGGTTAACCGCCCTCCGCTCTCCGGTCAAGGGACATTGGGGGACACGGATGCGCAGGGAAGACACCGTGCGGCTCGACACGGACCGCCTGGTCCGTGAGGTGCGGGAACTGGGGCTGCGCCAGTGGGCCCTGGCCCGGCTCGTCCGGGTGAGCCGGAAAACCGTGAGCCGCTGGCTGACCGGGAAGGTCCGGTGGATCACCGCGCACAACCTGGAACGTCTCGCCGAAGCCCTGGGTTGCCGATCGGAGGAATTGACCCTGCCGGAGTCCGCTCCCCCCTTCGCCACGCGGGCCGACCAGCGCCACGCGGCCGAGCTTTCCCTGGACAGGGACCTGGTGCAGCTCCTCTCCCCCTCCGGCGACTGGGAGCTGGCCGAGGGTGTTCTGCGGGCCGCCCTGGAGCCGAATCTGCCGCCGGAGCGCCTGGGCCGGCTTCTCAACCAGCTCTCCATCACCGCCTGGCGCCAGGAGCGGTACGATGAGGGGCGCGAGCTGGCGCGGCGGGCCGCCGAGATCGGGGAGCGGATCGGCGACGAGGCTATCCGGGTCAAGGCCGCGGCCAACATGGCCACCGCGGACTCCCTGGTCGGCCGCCACAAAGACGCGCTGGAGGGGTACGAGTGGTGCCTGGAGAGGGCCGGGCACTTCGAGATGCCCCGGGACCACGCCGGGGTTCTGACCAACGTCTCCATGGTGTACCGGGACTTCGCCCGCTTCGCCGAGAGCGTCGCGGCCCAGCGCGAGGCGGTCCGCCTGTTCACCGAGCTCGAGCTGCCCTTCAACCTATCCATCGCTTACACGTGCCTGGGGATTATCCTCACCGAGTGGGGCCGGCTGGAGGAGGCGGCCCTTTCCCTGGAGGAGAGCCGCCGTTGGGCCGAAGCGGCGAATTTCGCCCGGAAGCTGGTCACCCTGAACTTCTACTCGGCCGACGTCGCCGCGCTCGGGGGCGACCCGGACGGGGCGGGGGAGCTCATCGCGGAGGGACTCCGGAGACTGGGGGAGTTCGAGCACTACGACCCGGCCTGCCTGGAAATTACGGCCCGGTGCCGACGGCTCGCGGGGGATTACGACGGGGCGGAGCGTTCCCTCGCCGAGGGCCTCGAGCGTTCCCGGACGCTCCTTCCGGCCCGCGCTCTCATTCTTCAGGAGCGGGCGCGGCTGGCCCTGGCTCTCGGGGACGCGGCCGGGGAGGAGCGTTACCGCGGCGAGGCGAACGACATCTTCGAAAAAACCGACCTGGAAAAAAGAATCCGCCGGGGGCCGGTGGCGGAGTACGGACGGATGTTCACCGCTTAGCGGTCGCCGTCATCGGTGCGACGGAGGGGTGGCGGCGGACCCGCTTTTCACCCCTTCTTCCGGCGGGCCTGGAACGCCTTCCCCAGCGTCCCCCCCAGACCGTAGTAGCTCCGGCCGTGGCCGTAGACCACCGACGCCAGGCGGTTGGAATCCACGCGGCCGTCCTCCCCCGCCACCGACCGGGCGACGTGGACCGACAGCACCTCCCCCACGAAGAGGTCGTGGGAGCCCAGGGGGAGCGTGTGGCGCAGGGCGCACTCGATGTTGACGGGGAACTCGCCGATGCGCGGCGGGGCGACCTTCTCCGAGGGGACCGGCGTCAGGCCGGTCTCTCTCCACTTGTCCACGTCCCGCCCGGAGAAGGTGCCGCAGAAGTCCACCGCGCCGACGTGCCCGGCGGCGGGGAGGTTGACCACGAACCCGCCCGCCTCCGCTATCAGGGGGTGGGAGTGCCGGTTCGGGCGGACGGCGATGGCCAGTTGGGGCGGGTCGGCGCAGACGTTGGCCGCCCAGGCCAGGGTGATGAGGTTCGCCCGCTCCCCCACGCCGCAGCTCACCACCACGACGGGGGCGGGGTAGAGGTACGTCGCGGGCGCCAGGGTCAGCTTGTCCATAGGAATGCCGCTTTCAATAATCCGCCGAAACGGGCCGTCCACAGGGGGGGCGGCTTCGGGAGTGCGCGTTTTTCCACGGAACCGCCTAGAACACGACCCGGAGCCGTCGGTGACGTCGTAGACCGCGACCCGGCGGCGCACGGCGGTGAGCGTGTCCGCCCCACGTCAGTGCAATTCGTAGCGGCCCGCAGAGGACTCGTCCTACGGGGCCGCCCTACATCACCGTAATCAGAGGCGGCCCGCAGAGGACTCGTCCTACGGGGCCGCCCTACATTCATCGCCCGACGGTCCGCTCCCGCGCTACGAGGAGCTGAGCTTCTTCAGCTTGGTCTCCGCCTCTTTCAACAGCCTCTGGAGCCGCTCTATCTCGTTGGCCATCTCCTCCCGGGACTCCAGCTCCTGCTCCAGGTTCTGCTGGCGGACCTGGAAATCCTCGAGCTGGACCGAGAAGTCCTTCATCTTCTTGTCCAGCTTTTCGGCCAGCTTGGCCCTCGACTCCATCTCCTTGAGGCTTTCGGTGAGCCCGCCCAGGGAGCTCTGGAGCGCGTTCAGGCTGCTCGACAGGTCGGTTGATTCCTGCTTGAGCTGCAGGAGAACCGGGTGGTGCTTCTCGCTGGTGGAGGTGACGAGCTCCGTGGTGGTCCTGGCCCGCTCCTCGACTTCGGCGAGCTTTTTCTCCAGCTTCTTGAAGGCCTCGACCCGGTTCTCCAGCACCGAGAGGTCGGCGTCGAGCTTGACGGAGCGCTCGGTGGCGTTTGAGATGGTTTTTATCCTCGAGTCCAGCTCGGCCAGACGGGTGCTCTTCTCGACGACGCCTTTGTCGGTCTGGTCGAGGTTTTTGTCCAGGTCGGCCAGGCGCGTCTTGAATCCCTCGAGGCGGGCCTCGTAGGCCTCGGCGGCCTCGGCGGCCTGGCGGATTTCCTCCTGACGCTCGCCGATTTTATTCCCCGCCTCCTTGAGCTGCTCCAACCGCTCGGCGTTGGCGGCGGCGAGACGCTCGGTATCCTTGACCCCCTTCAGGGACTCCTTGCGGTTCTTCTCCAGCCGCTCGCCGAGCCCCTCGATTTCCTTGGCCGCGCCGTCCAGCTCGGCGGTCTTGGCCAGCAGGGCCTCGACCTTGGTCCCCACGGTGTCCACCTCGCCCTTCGTGTGGCGGACCTCGTCGCCGGCGACGCGGCACCGCTCCAGGGAGATGGCCAGATCGGCCAGCTTGGCGTCCAGCTCGTCCGCCTTGGCCCGCTGCTCGAGCTGGGCCTTGGACCGCCCGTCCAGGTCGTCAATCATCCGGTTGAGGTCGGCAATCTTCCCCTCGAGGGTCTTGACCGTCTGGAAGCGCTGCTCGATGGTGGCCAGGTGGTCTCCGACGAGGTGCTCGCGCTCGTCGAGGCGGTCCAAGCGCGCGGCGAGCTGCTCGATGCGCTGGCGGGAGTTGTTAATCGTCTCCAGGCCGTCCAGGGCGGCCTTGGACGATTCGGTCGTCGCTCCGAGGCGCCCCTCGAGGTCGTTCACCGCCCCGCGCAGGTTCTGGATGCGGCCCTCCTGGGCGCCGATTTCGGTGAGACGGGCCTCGGCGGGCCCCAGGCGGGCGCTCAGCGCCTCGAGGCGGTCGCGGAAGGAACTGAGGTGGTTCTCCACGCTCTGAACCCGCTCGAGCTCCTCGCCCAGCCGCCCCGCGGTCGCCAGGGCGTCCTCCATGGCGGAGCGCTTGTCGAAGAGGCCCTGCAGCCGGTCGTCGAAGGAGGCGGACTCGATGCGGAGCTTGTTCAACTTCTCCTCGAACTGGCCGACCTCGGTCAGCCTGTCCCGGAGGGTGTTGACGTGGACGTCCATCTCGTCGAGCTGCTTGGCCTGTGAGGCGATCTGATGGTGCTGGCTGGCGAGCTCGCGGCGGCCCTCCTCCATCTCCTGGAGGGCCAGCTTGAACTGCTCGGCCAGCTCCCGGGCCTTGACGCCCTCGGCCTGGGCCGTCTTAGTGGCCGCCAGCACGGCCTCCACTTCGCCCTTGGCGGCCAGGATGGACTGCATCCGCTGTTCCAGAGCGTCTATGGCCTGGCGGGTCTCCGTGACCTGGACCATCTGCTGGTTGATCTTGTTGACCTGGGCCTCGATGTCCCAGAAGACCACGTTGATCCGGGCCTGCTCCGCGGCCACCTTCTCGACTATCTCGCGCTCCCGGTCCAGGCTCTTGAACTTGTTCTTGATGTACTCGACGGACTGCTTGAGCTCGTCGGCCTTGTGCTGGTAGGTGCCTATTTCGGCCAGGTCTTCGGAGATTTTCTTCGTGGCGTCCCGGGTGGCGTTGAGCTCCCCCGTCAGCTCGTTGAGCTTGGCGACGAAGCCCTCCGTCCGGCTGTCCACGACGCTCATGTTCTCCGTGATGCCGTCTATCTTCTTGGCGGACTCTTCCAGGCGGGTCTGGAGCTTGGTTATCTCCTCCCCCTCGCGCTTCAGGTCGGCCAGGTTGTCGGCGACCTCGGCGGCCTTGGCGTCCAACTGGTCCAACCGGCTGGAGACCTTGGCCAGCTCCTGGTTGGCCTTGGCGACCCCCGTCTCGCTCTTCAGGAGGCGGTCGAGCTCCCCCCGGTAGCCGGCCAGGGTGTTCTCGAAGCCCCGCAGCTTCTCCTCGGTGTCGGCGATCACGGTGTCCAGCTTGCCCGCCACGTCCCGCACGCGCTTCTTGGACTTCTCGATGACCTTCGAGGTGAGCCGGATCTCGTCCAGGTCGGCGGTTATCTGTTCCCGGGACCCGGAGACCTCGCGCAGGCCGGCGGTCAGCTCCTGTATCTCCTTGCCCTTCTTCTTGACGAGGTCGAGGTTTTCCTGCGTCCGCTTGGTCTCGTTCGCGAGATCCTGCAGGATGCCCTCGGACTTGGTGAAGAGCTCGGTGAGCTTGTCGCGGATCTGCAGGAACTGCTTGTCATCGCCCTTGGATTGGGAAAGCGACAGGCTCGATATGAGGTTTTCTTCCCACTGCTCGGGCTTTTCCGCGGGTTTTTCTTTCTTTCCCATAGGGGGCCCCCTGGTATGGTCGGCCGGTACCACAAACGCCTACAATTAAAAGATTCCGTCGGCCGTTTGTCAAGACTTAATAGAACCGATATCGTTGTCCTTGCGCCAATTCCGGCGCTCTTCGGCGCTTTCCCGACCCGGGCGGCGCTACGGTTCCTCGTAGCATCGGCCCTCGATGAAGAGGGGCACCAGTTCCGGGTCGAACTGGTCCCCGGCGTTGCCCTCCAGCTCGAGGAGCGCCCGCTCGGTGGTCAGGGGGTGGCGGTAGGGCCGCTCCGAGGTCATGGCGTCGTAAGACTCGGCGATGGCCAGGATGCGGGCCGGTAGCGGAATCTCCTCCCCGGCCAGCCGGTTGGGGTAGCCCTCGCCGTCCCAGCGCTCGTGGTGGTGGCGGATGGTGCGGGCCGCCTCCTCCAGGTAGGGGATGCCCCCCACGAGCGCCTCGCCGACGATGGGATGCCGCCGCACCACGACCCACTCCGCCTCGTCCAGGGGGGTGTCCTTGCCGATTATCTCCTCGGCCAGGCCGACCTTGCCGATGTCGTGCAGGACCGCGGCGAACGAGAGGGAGGTCAGCTCCTCGGGTCCGAGGCCCCGGGCCCGACCCAGGCGCACGGCGTAGCGCATCACCCGGTCCGAGTGCCCCCGGTGGTAGGTGTCCCGGGCCTCCAGCGCGTTGACCATGGTGCGCACCGTGGCCAGATACGAACTTTCCACGGTCGAGTGGCGGGCCAGGCGCTCCACGAAGACCGCGAGCTGGCCGTGGATGGTCTCCAGCCGCTCGAGGAGCTCCTCCGCCGCCTCGGGCCGCTTCCAGACCATAAAGACGTGGTAGTCGAAGGGGATCTCGCCGAAGGCCATCCCCACGCCGGAGTCGGGCTTCAGGTCGAAGCTCGCCTCGAAGCGCAGGAAGTGCTTGTTCTGCATGGGCTTGATCGGGGTGTGGCGGGTGGGGAGCTTGCCCAGCTTGTCGAAGGCCTCCTCGAGCCCCCGGCGTCCGGGGAGCTTGACCCCCTCGGCGCGGGCCCCCACGTCGCCGTCGGGCCGGCGCCAGAGGGCGACCGCGGCGTCGGTGCCGAAGAGCTCCCCCAGGTAGGCGACCAGATCGCCGAAGAAGGTCTCGGGGTCCAGCGCGGCCCCGAGCCGGTTCTCCATCTCCCGCAGGCCCGTGAGGGCGGCCAGCTCCAGGCGCAGGTTGGTGTTGAGCGGATTTTTGTCCGGGGCGGTGACGCTGAGCTCCGCGTAGGGCGCGAGCTGGAGCCTGAGGAGCCGGGAGAGGACGCCGAGGTCGCTCTTCGTACCGTCCCCCCGGCGGCAGATGATTATCTGCATCAGCCCCGGGACCTCGGGGTGGATGCTGAGCGCCGCGCACCCCCCGCCGCAGTCTATGACCCGGTCGTGGGACTTGGTGAGCGCTTCCAGGCAGGGCGAGTCCGCTCTGTTGGAGAACGTGGGGCAGTGGTCCTTGGGGGAGCCGAGACGCTCGATGCCGCCCTTGGTGAGGACGACGAGCTGTGTGCGGGTGGCCTGGGCGAAGTCGTTCAACATATCGGCTAGCTTCATGGGGGTCACCTGCCCGGGGCTTTCGTAATGTCTAACCCTATAAATATAGCACAGAAAAGCCGAAGTGGCTCACCGCCCCGTCAACCTTCTCCAGAACGACCGTTTCGCCGGCGGCCTCGGCCCGGTCCCGCATGGCCCGCGGTTGCGACTCGCGGCTCACTTCGCGGAGGTCCTTCGAGCCGCGGGCGCAGAGGGCGACGCGCATTTAATCGGCTTGATCCTCCAGCGTAATCTCCCAGGTGTAGCCGTCTTCGGTTACGTTAACATCCCAACGATGGTAATTCTCGTGTGATTTGTCGGTCGCATTTAGATTGTATCGGCCAATCCCCACCTCGGCAGTCACACTTTCCCCCGGCATTAAGGGGTCCTCCCCATACATGATGATGTAGTTATACCAGGGTTCCTCCCCACCTATGGGGCCATAACAGTTAAGCTCGGTTATGCTTTCCTCCAGCCCGTTGATAACCGTCAGATAGGCACACCCCGGGGCAGGACCATCATCTCCATTGTCGGTTGGAGTTCCGCAGGCCGGCAGCAGGAGGGCCGCCAGACTAATCAGGAACCACTTCATCTTTTCCTCCGAGGCGGGGAACCCCGCCGTTCGACCGTCCGGCGCCCTCCATGCCGTCCGGCATCAGGGGCGGTACGTTTCGATGGCTCGGAGGTTGTCGTGGACGGTGGCCGGGGCGTGGAAGTTGCGCGGGGCGGAGTACTCGACGACGGGGCGGTCGTCGCTGACCGGCTCGAAACCCCGCACGTAGGAGCGGAAGGCGGCGTCGTCCAGGGCCAGCCGGTCCAGGAGCGCCACGGGCCCCGGCACCCCCACCTCGGCCAGGGTGCGCACGATGTCCGGGTCGCGCGCCGCCGCGGCGAAGCGGGCCGGGTCCGCGTACAGCGGCTCGTCGGAACCCAGAAGGACGATGTCGTCCCCGGTGAGCCAGAGCTGGACGTGGGGGAAGACCCGGGCGAAGCTCGCGGCCAGCATCCGCACGTCGCGCACGGCGAGCTGGTAGAGCGGTATCCACTGGGCGCACACCCCGCCGGGCTCGAGCGTCCGCCGGCACAGCTCGTAGTACTCCACCGTGTAGAGGTTCACCACCCCGGCCACGGCGGGCGGCATCGGCTCGGCGGTGATGACGTCGTAGCGCCGGTCCGTGCATAACAGGTAGTTCCGTCCGTCGTCCACGATCACCCGGGCCAGGGGGTTGGCCAGCACGTCCAGGTTGAACTTTGCGAAGAACGGTGCGCACTCTATCACCGCCGGGGCTATCTCCACGCAGTCCACCCGTTCCACCGTGTCGTACACCGCCAGGGCGCCGAAGGTGGAACCCGAGCCGAAGCAGATGACCAGCACGTCCCTGGGATCCGGGTGGACCAGCATGGGCAGGTGGGCCAGCATCCGGTTCTTGCGCATGTCGCTCACGGCGGTGTAGGTGGCCTGGTTCCCGTCTATCACCAGCCGGCGGGTGGTCACCCCCCCGTTGGCGGGGTCGTCGGCGCGCTCGCGCACCTCCACGGTCCCCGACTCGCTCTCGTCGTAGTAGAGGAGCGTCTCGCCTTCCCGGAGGAAATTCTCGCCCAGGCGGTCGAAGGGGAGCCAGAGGGCGCCGAAGGCGAGTGTGGCGGCGCAGGAGGTCAGGGCGAGGGTTTTCTTTTCGAGCCAGCGCCACGCCGCCGCCGCGGCCACCAGCACCGACAGCCCCGTCAACGAGAGCAGGCTCCCCTGGAACCCCAGGAGCGGTATCAGCAGGAAGCCGGTCGTCACGGCGCCCAGGATGGTCCCCGCCGAGTTGGCGGCGCAGAGCTCGCCCACCCGCCGGCCCACCCCGCCCGACTCCCGGGCGTAGAGCCGGACCGCCACGGGGAAGAGCATCCCCAAGAGAAACGTCGGCAGGAGCATGACGATCAAAGTCAGGACCAGCGAGCTGGCCACGAGAGAGCCCCAGCCGGTGAGCCCCCCGACGACGGCCTGGCTCGCGCGGCCCAGCGCCAGAGGCCAGTTGAGCGCCAGCCCCGTGGTCGCCAGCGCGCTAAAGGCCACCCCGATTTCACCCCAGACGAAGGCCCGCTGTGGTTTCTTGAGCCGCTTCACCAGCCAGGAGCCGAAGGCCCCGCCCAGCGCCAGCCCCACCAGGTACACCGCCAGCATGGCCGAGAAGGTGTAGGTGACGTTGGAGAACCAGAGGATGAGCATCCGGTTCCACACCAGCTCCAGCCCGAGGGCGGCGAAGCCGGAAATCGCGTAGAGCCAGAGGAGGAGGCGTCCCCGCCTGTCGGACGGTGCAGTCCGCCGAACCGGGTGGGGCTTGAGCTCCGCCGAGGCCGCGCGCGACAGGGCGAAGGCCCCGCCCGCCGCCGCCAGGTTGATCCCCGCCGCCAGCACGGTCGAGCCCCAGAGCCCCAGGTGCTCGATCAAAAAGAAGCCGGTCACCAGCGTCCCGACCACGGCCCCCGCCGTGTTGAGGGTGTAGAGGAGGCCGGTGCGGCGGCCGATGGCCTCCCGGGTGCGGCTGGTGTGCCGGGCCAGGGCGGGGAGCGTGGCCCCCATGAGCGTGGTGGTGGGAAGCAGGACCAGGAGCGCCAGGGTGGCCCGCACCGCGGTGAAGAGGAATCCGGACCCCCCCGTGGCGCCGTAGAGCGGGACGTAGACGAGTCGGGCGAGCTGGAGTAAAAGCGGGACGAGGAGCCCGGTGGCGGCCACCCCGGCCTGGAGGAAGGCGTAGAAGGCGAGCGGCCGCCGCATCCGGTCGGCCACGCGGCCCAGAAGCCAGCTCCCCAGCGCCATCCCCCCCATGAACGCGGCCAGGACCGTCGTCGCCGCCTGGCTCGTCACGCCGAACACGAAGGAGAGTTGACGCAGCCAGACGACCTCGTACACGAGGCCGGCGGCGCCGGAGACGAGGAACAGCCCTGCCACCGCCGGAAGCTGGAACCTTTCGAGCCTGGAGGTCAAGGGGACCCGATTTGTTGGCGCTTTTTGGGGAAGGTCCCGCGACTGGCGCGGTTTGCGGTGTATTATACACCAATCCGGGTCGGCGCCGCCCCTCCCGGCGTCGTGCGAATGAGGGGCGGCCTCGTTGGGGCAGACCGACGGCGCGCCGTTCAGGTCGGCCCGTTTTTATAAGGCAGCCCTCACTCTAACCCGTATGCACCCCCCTCCCTAACCCTCCCCCCAGAGGGGGGAGGGGACACGCGGGCGACCGTGGACTCATCGCCCCTACGGGGGTTCGCCGGATATTGACGTAGGGGCGGGTCTCCTGACCCGCCCGTTGGTTTCACCACCGCCATGCGCCTGAATGTAGGGCGGGGACTTTAGTCCCCGCCGCATTTTTCAACGGTAGCCCTCACCCCCATCCCCTCTCCCACTGGGAGAGGGGGGACACAGGACGACGTTTTCACGTTCCCAACCCCGACCCTCACCCCGACCCGTCGGCGCGCCGCTCCCTAACAGGGAGAGGGGATCGCTGCACCCCCCT
>Ga0307378_10008687_pt1 | contig 13447 bp, 15 predicted proteins | sample UN1MG_FD_202238 | JGI IMG/M metagenome (GOLD analysis project Ga0307378, IMG submission 202238) | Soil microbial communities from Risofladan, Vaasa, Finland - UN-1 | ecosystem: Environmental > Terrestrial > Soil > Coastal area > Acid sulfate soil | place: Finland: Risofladan, Vaasa | collected... | reverse complement strand
GAAGAGTGACGAACTGAGTCATCGTGCGGCCCAGGTTCTGCATGCCCATGCCGACGCGGTTGACCTTCTGGGCCATCGTCGCGGACGAGGCCGCCATCTTCTTGCCGGCGGCCTCCGTCTGCGCGGCAGCACCATTCAAGCCAGCGGTAAGGCCCTTTGTATCGCTCGTGATGCGGATGACGAGTTCGCCGTAGAAGCTAGTGCCCATCAGAGCTCACCCTTCATCCGCTTCACCTTGACCTCGAGTGCCATGTCCAGCATCGGCCCAGGAGTGAGATCCTCCTGCTTCACGCCAGACTCGATCTCCATGAACGCCTGGTAGTAGCGGCGCAGACGCAGGATGCGACGACAGCGCGACGCATCCTGCCTGTCGGCCTCCTCTGGCGTGCAGTCGAACTCGCTGCAGATGACACTGGTCAGCCAATCCTCTGGCTCCTTCGCTGTCTTGTCGCCGCTCAGGTAGCGGTCGAACTCGGCCCATTCTCCAAAGGGACCGGGACTTCGCCCAGTCCGATGGCGGCGGTAATCTCGAACATCACCTGATAGGGCAGCTTGTCGATGTTCTCAGGCGTCACAGGGGCCTCGTCGCTCCAGCCGACGATGCAGGACTCGAGCGCGAGCCGCGAAAGCTCGAACCCCTGTACTTCGTCTGCGTCCTCACCTTCGCCGGCCTGTACCTTGGCCGCCTCACGGCGCATCTCACGAAGCCCGCCAATGGACAGAGAGCGGACATCGATCCAGTCCTTGCTCCCGTCGTCGTTCTGGATGTCTACGCGCTTCGTCTGATTCAGCAGTGACATTGGGGATCAGTCTCCTTCTCGTCAGGCCTCGGTGATGGTGCCGGTATAGCGCAGCGACGCCTGGTAGCCGTGGTACTCGCCAACCTCGAGCGTGCGCGTGTACTTCTCGATCCAGCACTCTCCGCTGACCGTCTTGCCGGCCTTGAGGGTGAGGACCGTGGAGCGCGTCACGGCGTGGGTGATATCCCCGATGTTGAGCACGGCGTCGGGGCCGGTCGTCGCGGTGTCGTCGTAGAAACCCTCGATGACCAGCGGATCACGCTTCTTCATCACGCCGATGATGTACTGCTCGTCCACGACACCGAACGGCGTCGCTTCCTTGGCCTCGCGGTTCACGACCACGTCGCCAATCTTGGTGATGTACTGAATGAAGCCGGTCGAGAGTGACCCACCGTCGGTGGTATCGATCTCAAATGCGACTTCGTTGCTACCTGCCTTAGCCAATGCAGGCTCCTTTCCTTATGGCGCCACGTAGACGCCGAGGACGAATGTCACGGTCGGTGAGGTGCCGCCTGAGTACGCCCAGGCCGCGGAGACGTATTCGTTGATCGTGCCGGTGAAGGTCTTGTACTCGGAGGCGATGCCGTCCTCGACGTTGGTCGGAGTGAAGGCCGCGTGCGAGTGCTTGTCGACGTAGGTGGTTCCATCAGTCGAATGACGCAGGGTGATCGTGCAGTTGGTCGGCGGCGTGCTGCCGTCCAGCGCGACGATGTGGACGACTGAGGCGCCGCCGTTGCTGCCGCCGGCAGGACACTGGACATCGTCGGCGTCGGTGTTGCCGGCGGTCGTCTCTGCCACCAGTTCGTGGACGACGGTCATGGGCTTCTTGCCGAAGTAGCAGCCGTAGCTGCCCTTGGCCTTGTGTACGTCGCCAACAGCGAGCTGCACGGTGTAGCCGACGCGGTCGACCGACTCGTAGCAGTCCATCCTCGTGCCGGCGACGTTGCCGTGCGGCGCGATCGACATCGGCAGGCTGACATCGCTGAGTTCCTTGAACGCCTCATGCGAGGAGCCCACGTCGTCATCGAACCAGCCCTCCTGCTCGATGGTCGTCTTTCGTGCGCCACTCGACCAGTAGGACTCGTCCTCCTCCCCAAGCGCGGGCGTCTCGTTCAGCTTGAGCTCGACTGTGTCCTCGAACTTGCTGTCGGAGCCGAGCAGACTGTAGGAGCCGAGCACATGGAAGCCGACATCCTTGGAGGCATACTTAGGCATTCGCCGTCACCTCCTCGACGGCCTCGTTGTCGAGCCAGGACTTCAGGATGGCCTCGTTGTAGGGCACGACCTTGTCGCCCTCCTTCGCGGACATCCAGCGGACCTTATCCATGAGCTCGTCACGGGCCGGGCCGTGCTCCATTTTGAGCGCGGCCTTCACCTTCTTCAGAGACTCGGGATCGGCGGGACAATGGAACCCGACGAGAGCCCGGTAGGTTTTCGCCATGCTCTACCTCCTGAACTCGTAGCCGCAGTCGTCGCAGACCCAGTGCTCTTTGGTTCCGAAGGTCGGCAGAGTGGTGCGGTTCTCATGCGTACAAGGTTGTGGACCGGGCTGACCCTCTGTGGCTGCCTGAGCGGGCGTTTCCGGCGCTGTCGGCTCCTCAGAAGGGTATTCCTGCATCAGTGCCACGAGGGCGCTGTCGATGGCTGTCCTGGCCGCTGCGAGAGCGGCGATCACTTGGGTATGGTCAGGCGCCGGCATAGGAGATCCTCACGTCGAGGTCACGCCTGTGCAGGCCGGTGGTCACGTCCTGGCTGCCACGCTCGTCCTCGTAGATGATCAAGAGCGAGGCGGCAGCGAAAGCGGCGCGCAGTGCGTCAGCGACGGACATGGCGCCAGCGTAGGTGTCGGCATAGATGCTGTACTGGATCCTCGGTTTCGAGATCGCGATGGCGCAGTTCATGCTCTGCTCCCGCGGCGTCGCGAACTGGTAGTAGACGATGAACGGCGTCACCACGTCGGCCGGTGCGTCGTCGGGGTACATGCGGCTGCCGATGAGCGCAGCGAGCCCAGCATCGGTGGACAGGGAGCTGTAGAGATCGGACCAGAAGCTCATAGGCCCATCCCGAACAGCGCCCGCAGCCGGCCGGCGAAGTAGTAGAGGATCGGCGCTGCCGCGGCGACGGCTCCGGTGTTGACGAACTTGTACGCCGGGTTGCCTGGATGCTGGACAGGCCCTGGGCCGAAGTACCACATGCCGGCGTTCTCCCACCAGAACTTGAGTATCCGCTGCCGGCGTGCGCTGATCGGGTGGCTGACGGAACCGAGCTCCAGCGGCTCGGCGTAGGGCAGACCCTTGCCGAAGCCGACGCTGATGCCGTTCTCCGTCTTGTAGAAGAGCCGGCCGCTGCCGTAGAGCTTGCCGGTGTCGATCAGTCCTTGCTGCGCGATGTTGGCCTGGATGCTCTCCTGAACCAACTCACCGCAGCGGTAGAGCCAGAAGGGCTTCTCGCGCTCCAGGGCGACCGCAGCGGCTCTGAACTTGGCCGCCAGCACGTCATCTCCGATGACCGTGGCGGTCACCATCAGATGTTCCCAGGCTCGATGGACTCGATCAGCAGCTCGGTGAACGTGCTGCTCGGGTCGTTGACGATGGAGATGATGGCCCACTCGAGGTCGTCGCTCGTCAGACGGACGCGATCTGAGTGGTCGATTTCGGGGTAGCTGCCGTTGAGCAGGACGCGGCGGTAGAGCGCCTCGAGGGAGAGCTTGCTCGTCGTGAACTCCTGCTTCTTCATACGGATGCTCACGTCGCCACCGACGACCATTGCGGAGAGGTTGACGTGGTCGAGCAGTGGCGCCCAGGTGTTCACCACCTCGCCGTAGTCGTCCGGCTCGCCAGAGGCACGCATGATCGTGACCTCAGCCTTGAAGAAGCCGGCGAGGCCGGCTTGTAGCGGTTTGCCGCCGATCAATGCGGAGCGGATCGCCATCAGATGCTCTCCTCCTCCTGCACCTTCCAGAACTTCTCTTCGCGCATGTCAGGGCCGTTGACGAGCTCAATGGAGAGGAACCCTGGGCCACCGTCACCGAGCTGCGCGTATTCGGCGCGCAGGGTCTTCGCCTGCGCTAGGAGCTGCTTTGCAGCGGACGCTGCATCGGTGACGATGGCTCCCATCAAGTTCACGACCTTCAGGCACAGGATCTCGTTGACCGCGATCGCCTCGAGAGCTTTCGCTGAGGCGAGCGCAACGGATCCACCGGACATGTCGAGGAAGGCTTGGTAGTCCTCGTCATCCATCACCTTGCGCGTGATGTCGGTGTCGCTGCAGTTCAGCCGCACCTTGCCGATGTCTGTGCTCGGGTCATACGTCCAGGTCATGCTGGCTTCTTCCTCGTCGTCCTACGCTTTGCAGGAGCCTTCTTGGCGGCCGGCTTCTTGGCCGCCGGCTGAGGAGCCGGCGCTGGCTCCGACAGGGTTACTGCCGGGGCCAGCGCCTTGTTGAGCTTGACGAGCTCCCCGTGGATTGCCACGAGGAGTTCCTCCGTCCCATTGATCGGGACTATGTCATTCGGGCCGCGTGGCATCAGGCTCAGGAGCCGGTGCCGTCCGAAGCCACGGTGGCACGAGGATCGATGACCACGCCGCCGTAGCAGTGACGCAGCTTGTGCTCGAGCTCGTCCTTCTCGAAGGACTCAGCCACAGTGCCACCGCCGCTGCGCGCGGCGTTCGGCACCTTGATGAACAGCTCAGGCGCCTCGTGACCACGCAGGCGGTCGAGCTGCAGTGCAGGACGGGCCGCGCCCGTGCTGGCGAACAGGAACCACGACGTGTCGGCGTTGCTTGTGGCGACCATGCCGATGTAGTCGTTGATCCGCAGCGTGAGCTTGCCGGCCAGCCAGTTGCGAGCGACGATCTGGTCGGCCTCGTTGTAAGCGCCACCGCCGGTCGCAGTGTTGATCTGGAGGGCGTTCAAGATGTTCTCGGCCGTCACCTGGAGCGCACGCGGGATGACCAGCGTGACGCCTTCGATGACGAGCGGGAAGCCGTCCACGTCGGTCTGACCTGAGAAGGCCAGGAGGCCGGCGGCGAGGCCGGCGACGCCAAGGACCGGGTTGCTCGGGATGATGTTGCCGTTGCCACCCGTGTAGACGCTGTCGTGCGGACCATCGGCGTCCACGAACATCTGGGTGATGGCGAGGGCCTCGGAGCGACGAGCGGCGAGCACGAGGCGGCTGGGGAGATCCCTCAGCGCGTCCAGGTCGTCGTTGATCATCGTCTCCCACGAGATGCCGAACCGACCGCCGTACTTGGCGACCTGGCGGTAGACCGGCTCCTCTTCACTCGGACCACGCTCGGGGTACTCAGCGCGCTCCCCGACCGCGTCCAGCACAGCACCCATGCCTTCGATGCCAAGCGCCTTGGCCTGACGGAAGTCGCGCAGGGTGCCGGTCTTGACGTAGGCGCTCCAGTCCGGCACCGAGGTGCCCCACTGGGCCATGAGCGAGCGATCGAGAATGTCGCCCATCAGATACGGGAAGTCTGCGGTGTGCGACGCTTCCTGCAGGACGAAGTTCGCCCTGCGGTCGCCGTTGTAGGCCTCACCGAGGATCTTGCTGAACTCAGCAACGGTCTTCTCTTCGACCTTGCCTTTGGCGAAGCCTTCCTTGGCCTCACCGGAGAGGAGAGTCTGCGCCTCGTTTGACGCGACGCGGGCCTCCTCGACCAGCTTCAGAATGTGATCTGCCATGTTGCTTTCCTCCTCGGCCTCAGTAGCCGATCTTGACCAGGATGGTCGAGGTGTCACCCGAGGCGACATCCTCCAGGGCGTAGCCCCAGCGGACACCGTTGGCGCTGTCGACGTTGAGCTCGTCGGTATCGAAGTAGATGATGTCGCCTGCCGTCACAGCGGCGTTGCCGCTGCCGTCCGCGCCGACGACTTCCGCGCGGATCACTCCCCTGGTCTGGCACGTCGCGGTCGTGGTCCCGGTGGCTCCGGTCGCGGTCAGGGTGTGGACGGGAAGATCTCCGACGCACATCGGGGTGCGCGCGGCGACGCTGGCGCCGACCACGAGCGGGATCTGGTCGGCCTGCTTGTAGACTTCATTCGTAGCCATATTGAGCTACCTCCTGTCAGCGGGCGCGCGCGGCCAGCTTGGCTGCGTCGTCCGAGAGGTTGAAGAACGAACCCAGGTTCTGCGCGATCGACTCGGTGACCTTCTCGGTCGCCGGCTCGCCGCTGGCGCTGCCCTGATCGGTGACCTTGCCGGCCCCGGTGATGCTCTCGATGTACTCGGCCTCGAGCTTGGCCTCAGCCTCGACGGCCTCCTTGAGGGCGTCCTTGTCGAGTTTTCCGTCCTCACCCATCTTGGGATCGGCGCTGACCTTGGTGACGATGCGCGTCTTGGCGGCGGCCGGGAGCTCGATGCTCTCGAGCAGCTTGTGGGCCTCGCCCTGCGCGTTGAGGATGGCGAGGGCGCCCGCGGCGCGGTCGGCGCGCTCGGACTCCTTCTTGGCCTTGTCGTTGGCTTCCGTCAGTTCCGTCTGGAGCTTGGTGATCTGCTCCTGTGCTTCCTTCAGTTCCATACCTTCATCCTCCTGGGATGGCTTGCTCTCGCTGACGTTGTCGTCCGCGTCTGCGTTCGCCTCCAATGAAACCACACGCGCGGCCTCATTCTGGTGCGCCCGAACGGATTCCATCAGGGCGAGCACCTTGCCGCCGGCACCTGGCTTAGTGACGAAGTCGACGCTCTCGCCCTTGGCGATCTTGGTGATGACACGGCCGGTCTTGCCTTCGACCTCGCCTTCCTTGAACGAACCGTGGGCGCGAATGGAGACGCCGATGTGCGGCGCAAGGGCGTCGATGACCTCCGAGTACTGCGGCAGGACACTGGCCCTGGCGTACAGGCCTGGTCCGGCGGCGCCGTCCTCGCGGAACTCGGGAGTGGACACGGTGACCGCAGCGAGATCGCGAACGCTACGCTCAGGCCGCTCTTTGGCTTCGGACTGGGTAGGGTGGTCAAGGTACATGTGGGTTCCCGCCGGCCACGCAGCCGGCCCGTCTTCGCGCAGCACATCGGCGCTGTAGAAGCCGCTCGAACCCCAGCCAGGCGCGATCAGCTTGAGGTCGATGGTGTTGTTCCTCCGTACCGCCTTCTCTTCGAGCGGGACGACGATCTCCGGGCCAAGGTCACCGATGGTCATCTCGGCAAGCCCGTCGGCGGGAATCTTGCCGGCGTCGATCATCTCTTGTCTCCACTGCTTGATCTCTTCTTCAGTTGGCATTTCTGTCTCCTTGGTCGAACCCAGGCGGGTAGGGTGTCCTGCCGGCGACCGTGGAGCCCCACGGCTGCACGGCGGCGTCGTCCGGGTAGGTGATGAGGGAGCAGCCGCAGTTGGGATGCTGCGGCGGTGCCATGTCTCCCGCGGGGAAGGCTTGGTTGAGCGGGATGGCGCCCGCCTCGTGGTTGTGGTCGCAGGGATCGTAGCGTGGGTGTAGCGGGCCGAGCAGCCACTCCTTGACCATCTTGTAGCCGGCCTTCTCCATGACGCCGGCCGACTCCATCTCGGCAAACGACCATGCCTTGCTCGCCTCAGTGACGGCGATCTTGCGGGCACGGGCGATGCTCATGTCATCGAAGGACGACATGATCCGCGTGGCGATCGTGTCGATGGAGTCGCCACGAGCGAAGGCGTCGGCCAGCATCTTGCCCATGCGTTCTTTCGTGTAGGTGTTCAGACCTTTGACGAGCTCGGCGCCATGCTCCCGCAGGTAGCTCTCCGCGGCGATCGAGCGGATGTCGCCGGTGATTCCGTACTTGGACAGTCCTGAATGGACGACCGCCGTTGTCAGGGCAGACAACAGGCCCGGCCGCAGGGCTATCACGTCGCGACTGAGGCGCGCGGCCAGGGCCGCGGTGATGGCGGCCAGGATGATGGCGATCGCGCGGTCGTCGTCGTCCTCCTCGTCACGCTTCGCCTCACCGAGGTCGGCGGCGAAGATGGCGAGCAGGATGTCGTACGCCTGGCCGCGGAACACGTTGAGCGCGTCGCGCTCGATCTGGTTCGTGGCCGGCACGAGGACGGAGACGCGGTGGTAGTAGAGCGTCTTCTGAAGCGCGAGCGTCAGCGTCTCCTCCAGCATCAGTAGACCTCGATGGGTCCGGCCTCGAGGACCGGGATCTCGGGGTTGTCGGTGATCTTGATGAACACGTACCAGGGCGTGTGGCTGGCGGTCAGCTCCACTTCCCCGGTGGGGCCGATGAGGCAGCGCACCATGTCCTGATTGCTGCCGTCCTCCCACGAGGCGGCGTACCACGTCGGAGTCGCCGGCAGCGTCTCCGACTGGCTGAAGGTCATCTCGACGGTGTCGCCGGTCGGGTCATAGGCCACGCCGCCCTTCTTGGCCGTGACCGGCACCTTGATGTACTCAAGGGACTGGCTGTTGATTCTCAGCATCTGTCCTCCTACCTGGGCTTCTTCGCTGACCAGCCGCGCTCTGGATCAGAAGCGAACCAGCCGGCGTCACGCCTGATTATGGATGTCCTCCAGCCACTCTCTGGCGCAGTGAGGCTGACGGTGAGGTCGTTGCCGATGTGGCCCGGCGTGACGGTGACGGCCGTTGTGGACTGCAGCGAGAGCGTGATGACCTTGTCCAGCGGCACCCAGGTCGGCTCGACCGTGACCGCCGTCGTGCTCTCTCTGGCGAGCGTCACATCGTGGACGGCGTGAGTGATGCTGCCGGCGGCGGTGACCACGCTCGCGGACTCGAGGGCCAGCGTGATCTGCCACGTCGCCTGGGTAGACGCCGGCACCACGGTGACGCTGGTGGACGACTCAAGGGCCAGCGTGACCTGATAGGTGCCAGAGGAGGCCGGCAGCACGTACACGTCGGTGGACGACTCCAGCGCGAGACTGATCTCGATGACGCGGTTGGCGGCGACGGCGACGGCGGTCGTGGACTCGCGGGCGAGCGCGACCTCCCAGACCGCCTCGGTCTTGGCCGCCGCGGCGCTGACCGCCGTGGAGCTCTCGAGCGCGAGCGAGATTTCGTGCGCCGCGTGGGTGACCGCACCGGCGGCTGCGACTGAAGTGGTGCTCTCGCGAGCCAGCGTAACCTCGTGGACCGCTTGGGTCTGCTGCGGCGCGACGCTGACCGCGGTGCGCGACTCCAGCGAGAGGGTGACGAAGGAGGCGCCACTCTTGCCGGGGACCACGGCGACCGTGGTGGCCGACTCGCGGGCGAGGCTGATCTCCCAGGTAGCGTCGATCTTCGCCGCGGTGGCCGTGACCGCCGTGCTGGACTCGCGCGCCAGGGTCACTTCATGGACGGCGTGAGTCAGCGCGCCGGCGGCGGTGACGGCGGTCGTACTCTCCAGGGCCAGCGCGACCTCGTGGACCGCCTGCACTTGCTGGGCGACGACCGTGACCGCGGTACGCGACTCCAGGGCGAGCGAGATCTCCGCACTGCCACTCTTGGCGGGAGCAGCGGCGACGACGGTGGTGGACTCCAGCGCCAGCGTGATCTCCCAGATGGCGTCTGTCTTCAGGGCGGCGACAGTGACGGCGGTGGCCGACTCAGTGGCGAGCGTGATCTCATGAGCGGCCTGCGTCTGCGAGCCGACTGCCGTGACGGCGGTGCTGCTCTCACGCACCAGCACGACCTCGTGCGTGGCGTGAACCTGCTGCCCGATCGCCGTGACGACGGTGGCCGACTCGGTCGCAAGGACAACCTCATGGATGGCCTGAACCTGCTGGGCTGCCACGGTGACGGCAGTGGCCGACTCCAGCGCCAGAGTGACCTCGTGAATGGCCTGCGTCTGCGCCGGCGCCACAGTGACGGCGGTGCGCGACTCAAGGGCGAGCTCGATCTCCTGGCTGCCGCTCTTGGCCGGTGCGACGGCGATCGCGGTGGTGGACTCGACGGCGAGCGTGACCTCGTGGGTGGCATGGACGACGGTGGGTCCGGGCGTCGTGTAGTTGACGATGAGGCGCGGGCGGTACTCAGGGTTGGTCGTCTCGAACTGCGTGTAGATGTTGCTGCCCACGCTCGTGCCGGTCTGCGTCCGCATGTTGGTCGGCGTGAGCGAGAGATACGTACTTCCGCTGCGATTGACCATAGCTGCCGCACCCGACTGAGGAGTCCAGTCCCACGTTGTCACGTCGCCGGTGTTGCTCGCGGCATCAGACAAGGCGAAGAAGTACGAGGAGTGGAGGGAGGAAATCTCCGCGCTCGTCAGGTGGTCATAGGTGGTGAAGCCGCCGGCCGACCAGTCGTTGACATGAGCCTCGAAGTCTCCAGAACCGACAGCACTGGGCCACACAGGCCGCGTCATCGCGAGGTCAATGGAGTTGATGGTGGCGTCAGACGGGATGTTGTTCGAGTCCGTCAGGAAAGCGAGATGGAAATCGTAGACCTCCCAGTAAGTGGATGCCGTGATACGGATGAACGACTGCGCGGTCTGGTCGGTCCCGTTCGCCTGCTCCTTCGTCCATAGTTCGGAGAGGGAGGACGCGCTCGTCGGCGTCTGACCGCCCGAGTTGCTGGCGTAGATGGTGACCGTGCCGCTGCTGCCGATGGCCGCCGACGTGCTCGACTCCAGCGCCAAAGTGACCTCGTGCGTGGTCCCGCCGGGAGTCTCTGAGCCGACGACCGTGACGGACGAGGTCGACTCGACCGCCAGCGTCACTTCCCAGGTGGCATGCTTGACCGCGGCCCGCGCGAGGATGCCCGCGTCGTAGTTCTCGCTGATCTCGTCGGCAGTGAGGACGCGGTTGTAGAGACGGACGGTAGCGATGGAGCCGTAGAACCCCAGGGACTGAGCGCCAGTGTGATAGCCCGAGCCGATGCAGAAGTGATCGTCAGTAATCTGTGGCGTTGCCATCCCCGTAGCGGTGTCGATGTAGTTGCCATCACAGTAGACGGCGCAAGCGCCGTTGTTGAACGCATAGACGACGTGGTGGAAGTCACCGTCGTTGATGGCTGACACCTGAGTGCTGTCGCCCGTGTTGTTCGTCCACAGGGTGATGTTGGTCGTCCCGGTGACGGTCGATGTGGCGAAGTAGTAGGAGTCGGCGTAATACTTGCCAGCGAACACATGGTTGTTCTCGGTCGTCCACGCCGCCCAGACCTCGAAGGTGAAGGTCGTGGTGATGTCGAAGACCGCATCGTCGCCGCAGTCCATCGTGGCTGTACCGTCGAGCAGCAGGGCGTAGGGACTGGCATCCGTTCCTGAGCCGACCCAGCCCTCGGTCGCGTCCCAGTCGAAACTGCCAAGCGCCTGAGCGTTGTTACTCCCGATGAGGTCATCCCACGTACTCGTCGGGTCGGTGTTGTTGCCGGGAGCGTTGTCGGTGAAGCTCATATAGAACGGGAAGGTCTGGAACTGGCTCGTGCCTGACCATGTATTTGTTGCAACCGGCCAGTTGTCGTATTCAACGGTGCCGCGATAGTTGCCGAGTCCGCTTGAGCCGTCCCAGTGCGAGATGATGCCGGTAGCCTCGTTGCCACCAGCGAAGCCGATGGCGTAGTCGTCTGGCTCCAGCCATACGGGCGCGGTGAGCGGGAAGCGAACCCATGCGCCGGGCTGGTTCAGCGCGAAGGGGATACGGGCAGAGGACGCTATCAGCGGAGTGTTTGACACCCCTTCGAGATAGATAGCCGCTTGCAGGGTGCAGGCTTGGTTCCCAGCATAGGAGTTCCCGACCCACGCCCAGACGGCATCCACATAGCCCGCCTCGGTCAGCGTGGTCTTCTGCATCAAATACCAGTCGTTGCACCCGTCGTAGATAGTAGTCCCGGCGGCAGTGACGCCAACTGTTCTCGGAGCAGCCAGCCCAGCCACGTACTCCGCGACAAGGCCGAGGCCAGTGACGTTGCGGATCTTGACGGAGGTGGTGCTCTCCAGGGCCAGCGCCACTTCGTGGGTGGCGTGAGTGACGACGACGGCCGGAACGGGCACCAGCACGACGAGGCGCTCGGCCAACTGGCTCGTTGCGCCGTAGCTACAGTTCTGAACGGTGAGTGTCCCGGCAGAACAGTTGTCGCGCGTGGCAATGCGGACTTGGTTCCCACTGTGCCGAGCGATAAAGTTGGTCGGCGGCTGCAACGAACCAGCGTTCGTCCAACCCAAGAAGAGGCCGACCGCGCATGACCCGGCTTCGACATCGGCGGTCATCGTCGGGTACTCGGAGGTCGAGGTGCCGGTATCGAAGTCGGTCGGCCCGAACGGACTACCCGCGGCAAGGCACCCACGAACGGCTACGATTGATCCCTCGACATCCTTCGAGCCGTCCCAACTGAACGTATAGGTGCTGCTGCCGGCACCCGTGAGCCTCTTCCAGAAGTGGCGCGCTGAATACTGGGAGATATTGACATAGTCGGGTCCGTAAAGAGCCGTCCACGTTCCGTCAGGAGGCGTCACCGCGCCATCAGCACCGACCTCCCAGAAGTCGTGGTACACCGTCGCGACGAGAATGTCGTCAGCTTGCGTTCCCGCTGGAGTATCAAGGGCGATGCTCGTGCCCCGAGTGCCTGATGTGTGCTCTGCGCCAACGTAGTAGGCGACGTTGCCGATGGACACGCTCGTCGTGCTCTCAAGCGCCAGCGTCACCTCATGTGTCGTCCCGCCAGGAACCTCTGTCGGAACGATCGCGACGGAGGAGGTGGACTCGACCGCGAGGGTGATCTCGTGGATGGCGTGGGTGACGACGACGCCGGGCGTCGAATACGTCGCGTGGATCTCGTCATCGGGACCCCAGGGCGACTGCCCAACCGGGAAGGTCGCGTAAGGAGTCTCGTTCCAAGTGGCCCCAGACCAGATGCCGACCTGGCCGCTCTGCGTCGACTGAGCGACGTAGATGTCGCTTCCGACTTTCCACTGGTGGACGAGCCAGTAGTTGCCCGGCTCAAGCGTGGCGTCTCCACCGATGATGTCCTCAGTGTGGACGCTGAGAGCGGAGTCGCTCGTCGTGAGAGTGTGGATGCCGGTGTAGCACTGGAGCGCGCCAGGGTAGTCGCTGCCGTCGTCGGCGTAGATGAGCAGACGACCCTCGGCGTAGGTCCCGCCTGCATACCGCGCGCGGATGCTCATCGAGGTGACGGTGCAGGACTCGCTGAGAGTGAAGCGCCGAGCCTGCAACTCGTTGCCGGCGTAGAGGCCGGTGGTCCCGCCGCCGTCAGTGGAATCATCACCAAGCACTCCAGTGCTGCCGATGGTGACCGCAGTCGTGCTCTCCAACGCGAGGATGATCTCGTGGATCGCCTGCGTGACCAGCGGCTCGACGGCCACCGAGGAGAGGCTCTCAAGCGAGAGGGTGACCTCGTAGACGGCGTGGGTGATGGACCCGGCAGCCGTGACCGCGGTCGCGGACTCCAGCGCCAAGGTGATCTCGTGGGTCGTCGTCCCAGGCACCTCAGTCGGCGCCGCGGCAACCGAAGTGGTGGATTCAAGCCCAAGCGTGATCTCCCACGTCGCGTCAATCTTGCCGACGCCAGGAGCGATCGCGTACTCCCACCACTCATCGACGTTCGGGCACCACATCTCCTTGGTGGTGGCCGCATAGGTACAGACGTCGGTGAACTGCTGCGTCGTCATCGAGGTGCCGTAGTGGGCGTTGCCGGGGTCGTGGACAAGGGCGACGACTGCCTCACCAGTGTTGACCGCGATGTCGATGAGCGCCTGCCATGTCGCGAGGGAACTCTGCTCC
>Ga0307378_10008685_pt1 | contig 13449 bp, 10 predicted proteins | sample UN1MG_FD_202238 | JGI IMG/M metagenome (GOLD analysis project Ga0307378, IMG submission 202238) | Soil microbial communities from Risofladan, Vaasa, Finland - UN-1 | ecosystem: Environmental > Terrestrial > Soil > Coastal area > Acid sulfate soil | place: Finland: Risofladan, Vaasa | collected... | reverse complement strand
GGTCCTCGCCGAGGAAAACCTTGAGGTCAAAGCCTTCCGGCTGTTGACCCTCCGTTACACCAAGGAGCAGCTCCAGTGCGCCCTGGCCCTTATGGGCATCCCTCTTCCCGAACGCATGTGACGCAACTTCTCGAGGACTTCGGCGGTTTGTCATCCTTAGAGCGGAGGTGAAAATGATCGAAGTTCAAGAGCTCACCAAGAAGTACGGGGAGCTCGTCGCCGTCCGCGACCTGACGTTCAAGGTCGAAACGGGCCGCATCTGGGGCCTCCTCGGCCCGAACGCGGCCGGCAAGACGACGACGATGCGCATCCTGACCGGTTACATTCCGGCGACGGCCGGCCGGGCCACCGTGGCCGGGTTCGACGTTTTCAACGAGCCCGACGCGGTCAAGAGATCCATCGGTTACCTGCCCGAAGTCGTCCCCCTTTACCTGGACATGACCGTTTCCGGGTACCTCGGCTTCGTCGCCGAGATCAAGCAGGTCCCGGCCGCCAAGCGCAAGGCGGCGGTCGGCCGCGTCATCGAGTCGGCGGGCCTCAAGGACGTCAGCCGCCGGCTCATCAAGAACATCTCCCGCGGCTTCAAACAGCGCGTGGGCATCGCCCAAGCCATGATCCACGACCCGAAGGTCCTCGTCCTGGACGAGCCGACGATCGGCCTCGATCCGGCCCAGATCCGCGAGATCCGCGAGCTCATCAAGAGCCTTCGCGGCGAGCATACGATCCTGCTCTCGACCCACATCCTGCCCGAGGTCACCCAGGTCTGCGACGGCGTCGTCATCATCAACCAAGGCCGGCTCATGGCCTCCGGCTCCCTCGAGGAACTGGCCGCCTCTTTCGAACGGAATGACGGCGTCATCCTCAAGCTCCGGCGCGCCGGCGCCGAGGAAGCCGCTCTCCTCAAGGGCATCCCCGGCGTCGACAGGGTCTCGGCCGAGGGCAACGAACTCCGCGTCGAGTGGGGCCGCGGCCTCGACCTCCACGACGACGTCGCCCGCCTGGCCCTCGACCGGGGTCTCGGCCTTCGGGAGATGAGGTCCGTCGCCAGCATCGAGGACCTCTACATGAAGATCGTCTCGGGAGGGCTCGAACAATGAGAAACATCTGGTCCCTGACGAAAAAAGAGATCGGGGCCTATTTCAGCTCGCCCATCGCCTACGTCGTCATCTCCGGCTTCCTCCTTCTCGTCGGCTACTTCTTCTACAGCCTCGTCTGGTGGTTCAACGCCCAGGCCATGCAGATGGCCCAGAATCCCTACTACGCCCAGCAGATCAACATCAACGAAATGGTCTTCTCTCCGCTCTTCCACAACATGAGCATCATCCTCATCCTCGTCGCCCCGCTCCTGACCATGCGGCTGCTGGCCGAGGAAAAAAAGAACGGCACCGACGAGCTCCTCTACACCTCCCCGCTTTCGGTCGGCCAGATCATTCTCGGCAAGTACTTGGCCGCCCTGGTCATGCTGGCCGCCATGCTCGGGCTGACCGCCATTCTCTCGATCTTCGCTTTCGCCTTCGGCAACCCCGAGATCGCCCCGTGGCTCACCGGCTACCTGGGGCTTTTCCTGATGGGGGCGACGTTCATCGCCATCGGCCTCTTCTTCTCCTCGCTGACCGACAACCAGATCGTCGCCGCCTTCCTGACCTTCGTCACCCTCCTGCTTTTCCTCGTCCTGAACTGGGTCGCCTCGTCCGGGAGCGGAGCGTGGCAGAGCATCCTCAGCTATCTCTCGTTCTCCCAGCACTTCGAGGACATGACCCGCGGCATCCTGGACACCAAGGATGTCGTCTATTACCTGAGTTTCTCGTTCTTCGGCCTATTCCTGGCCCACTCCGTCATCCAGTCGAGGCGGTGGAGGTAAGCCATGAAAACGCTCAAGAAATACCTCAATACCATCGCCCTGGCCCTCATCACCGCGACCGTCGTCATCGGGATCGTCTGGCCCCAAAAAAAGACCCTGGTCTTCACGATCGGCGCTCTCGGTCTCCTGGCCCTGGCCGCGCATATCGCTTTCAACTTGAAATCTCTCAAGCAGAGCTTCCGGCGCAAGTCCTTCATCTATTCGGGGAACCTCCTCCTCGTCGTCGTGCTCGTCCTGGGCATCGTCGGTCTCCTGAATTATTTCCTCTCCAAGAACCATTACCGGATGGACTTCACCGCGGCCAAGATCCACAGCCTGTCCGGCCAATCCGTTTCCGTCCTCAAGAACCTCAAGACCGACATCGCCTTCAAATGCTTTTTCCGGGAAGGCAACTACGGCCGGGCGGCCATGGAGAACCTGCTCAAGATCTACGCCTATCATTCGGCCAAGATCACCTATGAGTTCATCGACCCGGATAAGAACCCCGGCCTGGTCAAACGCTACGACGTCACCCAGGACGGGACGACGGTCATCGAGGCCGGCGACAAGGAGAGCCGGATCACCACGACCTCCGAAGAGGAGGTCACCAACGCCCTGATCAAGGCCACCCGGGCCACGAAAAAGGTCATCTATTTCCTCGAAGGCCACGGCGAGGAGTCCGTCGAAGAAGCCGGGGACAACGGCTACTCGACCGTCAAGACCGAGCTCGAAAAGCTCGGCTACGAAGTGAAGAAACAGGCCCTGGCCCTGGCCGACAGGTTCCCCAAGGACTGCGCCCTCCTCGTCGTCCCCGGGCCGCAGAAAGACCTCCTGCCGAACGAATACGAGACGATCCGGACCTACATCAAGGACGGCGGCCGTTGCCTTTTCATGGTCGACCCCGAAACGTCCACGCTGCTACCGCTCTTCCTGGCCGATTACGGCTTCAAGCTCGAGAACGACATCGTCGTCGACACCGTCTCGCGGCTTCTCGGCGGCGACTACTTCATGCCCGTCGTCAGCGAGTACGAGACGCACGCCATCACCGACAAGTTCGGTTACGCGACGTTCTTCCCCTTTGCCCGGTCCGTCGAGATCGGCGAAACCAAGCCCGAAGGGGCGACGCTCACGGCCCTGGCCAAAACCAGCCCGAATTCGTGGTCGGAGAGGCAGCTCGACCAGAAAGAGGTCAAGTTCACGCCGGACAAGGACACGCAGGGGCCGATCACCCTCGCCGCCGTATCGAGCTTCAAGATCAAGGCCGCCGAGCCCTCCCCCGCGCCCTCCGAAGCCAAGCCCGGCGAGCCGGCGCCGGATGAAACCGCCGCCAAGCCCGATGCGGCCGAAAAGGAGGCTCGCATCGCCGTCGTCGGCGACTCCGACTACGCCAAGAACCGCTACTGCGGCGTGTCTGGCAACGGCAACTTCTTCCTCAACATCGCCAACTGGCTGACCGAGGAAGCCGACCTCATCGCCATCCAGCCCAAGACGCAGATGCCGCGGACGATCCAGCTCAGCCCGTCACAGGGGCGGCTGCTATTCCTCGTCAGCGTCGTCATTCTCCCCCTGGCCGTGCTTCTCCTCGGGCTTTCCGTCTGGATTCGGAGGAGGTCGCTGTGAAATTCCGGAGGACCCTGCTCCTTTTCGCGGGCTTCGTTGTCCTTTTGGGCATCGTTGCGTTCTTCGACTCCAAGGGAGAAAAGAAAAGGACCGCCGAGGAAAACGCGAGCACGCTCATCAGCCTCAATTCCGCCGACGTCAGAAAAGCGAGCCTCGTCCGGGACGGCGTGACCCTGACCTTCGAGCGTGACGAGACCGGGCCGTGGCGGCTGACCTCGCCGCTCCAAGCGGCGGCCGACGATGCCGAAGTCGGCAGCTTCGTCGACTCCTTCGCCTCCCTGCGCATCGAGCGCGTCGTCGAGAAAGAGGCCAAAGACCTGGCCGCCTATGAGATCCCTAAAATAGAGGTTTTTCTCTGGGCCAAGGGCAAGGACGCGCCCGTGAGGCTCCTCGTCGGCATGGAGAATCCTCTCGACAAGACCTTCTTCGCCAAGCGCGAGGACGACCCGCGCGTCGTCCTGCTTTCCTCGGCCCTCAAGACGACTCTCGATAAAAAGATCTTCGACTTCCGGCAGAAAGACGTCTTCAAGTTCATGGCCGAAGACGTCAAGACCGTCCGGGTCCGGGCGAAAACCATCGCCTGGCAGGCCCAGCGCGAAGAGGCCGGCTGGTTCCTGAAGGCGCCCGTCGCCGGGCAGGCCGCCAGGGGCAAGGTCGACTCCCTCCTCGATTCCTTATCGGGGCTTCGGGCCAAGGCGTTCGTCGCCGAGGCCAAGAATGCCGAGGTCCTCAAGAAATTCGGCCTCGATAAGCCCGAATACGAGGTCAGCCTGTCCCTCCCCGCGTCCAGCCAGGAGATCGTCTTCTCGCTGCACCAGGAAGGCGAGGCCTTCTATGCGACGACTTCCCTTTCGTCCAAGATCATCGCTTTCGAGGGCGCTCTCCTGGCCGATCTCGACCGCAAGGTCGACGCGATGAGGGAGACGAAGGTCGCCGATTTCTATTCCTGGGAGGCGGACAAGGTCGTCCTCAAGAAGGGCGGCTTCGAGCTCTCCGCGGTCAAGGAAAAAGTGGGCGAGGAAGACAAGTGGCTCCTCGACCCGGCGACCAAGGATGAGGCGGACCGGGCCAAGGTCGAGGACTTCCTTCGCCAGATCGAAGGCCTTGAGGCCGCCGCCTTCATCGACAATCCCGGGCCGCCGGCCGCTTATGGTCTCGACGGCGGGACAGAGGTCAGGATAAGGACGAAGGACGCCCAAGACAAGGTCAAGGAGACGGTCCTTCTCATCGGAAAAGAAGACGCGGAGAAAAAGCAGGTCATCGTCAAGAACGCCCAGTTCGACTTTCTCTTCCTCGTCGACTCGGGCTTTCTTCAGGATCTCCCCAAGGAAAAGAAGGACTGGAAAACCGAACCGCCCAAACCGGAAGAGGGCAAGACCGATAAAAAATAGATTCAGCGAGCGGCTTCTCGCCTGGTACCGGGTCCAGAGGCGAAAACTGCCGTGGCGACGGAGCCGGGATCCTTACAAGATCTGGGTCTCCGAGGTCATGCTCCAGCAGACGACCGTCCCGGCCGTCATCCCCTATTATGAACGCTGGCTAAAAGTCTTTCCGGATATGCCAAGCCTGGCCAGGGCCCCCCTCCGGAAGGTCCTGAGAGAATGGCAGGGGCTCGGTTATTACCAAAGGGCCGGAAATCTCCATCGAGCCGCCAAGACGATCGTAAGCGAATACAACGGAAAAGTGCCCGACGACGAGAACGTGCTCCGGAACCTGCCGGGTTTCGGGCCCTATACGACGGCGGCCGTGCTAAGTCTTGCCTACGGTAAGCCGTTGCCCGTCATCGACGCCAACGTCCGGCGGGTCCTCATGCGGGTCCTTGGACTCCGCGGGACGGCCGTAGCAAGCGTCGACAAAACGCTCCATGCCTTCCTCGAGAAGGTCTTTTCCAAGGATTCGCCCGGAGAGTTCAACCAGGCCATGATGGAGCTCGGGGCGCTCGTCTGCCGGAGCCGGAACCCTCAATGCCTCGCCTGTCCGGTGCGGGAGTTCTGCCGGGCGGCGCGAGAAGGGACGCAGGAGATCATTCCCCGGCCTCGGAAACTGAGGCTCGAAAAGATCGAAGCGGCGATCGCGGTCATCGAGAAGGACGGCCGGATCCTCATCCAGAAACGTCCCGCGGGGGGATTGCTGGCCGGCCTCTGGGAATTCCCGGGAGGGAAGGTCGAGCCGGGAGAGAGCCTGAGGTCCGCGCTGAGGCGGGAGATCCGCGAGGAGCTCGGAGTCGAAGTTGAAGACGTCCGGCGCCTGACGACCGTCCGCCATGCGTATACCCGTTTCCTGGTCACGCTCCATGCCTACGCGTGCAGGATCCGCGATCAGGACTTCAGGACTGGGTCCCGGCGCCGCTGGGTCACCCTGACATCCATCCGGAAATATCCCCTGCCTTCGGGAAGCGTCAAGATCGTCGATTTCCTGGCCGGCCGGAAAAACGCATAGGACCGGGCGGTCACAGGGTGATATCCATCGCCAAATCGCCTTGCGACAACGGCCGAGAATCGGGAGACGGACCTTTTTTTAGAGCAAGCCTATTTCCCGGTGCTTCGCTGCCACCGCTTCGGCCAACTGATCGACGGCTTCCATGTCGGACGGCTTGGGCAAACCCTTGCAGATGACCGGAGGCAGCAGCTCGACCTTGAGGTTGGGCATGGAGGCCTTGACGACGTCGGCCATTTTCCCGGCCCAACCGTAGGAGCCGACGATCGAGGCGAACCGGACCTTCGGCCGAAGGGCGTTGGCCAGGACGACGGCGTAGAGGGCCATCGGGTGGGGCCCGACGTGGACCGTCGGACTGGCCACGATGAGCGTCGCCGCGTCGACGAGGCTCATAGCCAGCTGGCCGATGTCGGCCGTGGCCAAGTTAAAAGGAAAGACGGTGATGCCCCGCTCGGACAGAGCTCCGACGAGACGCTCGACCAGGAGGGCGGTCGAGCCATGCATCGTCACCCAGGGAATGACGACGGTGTTATGGGGCGCGTCGTCGGTCCAGTCCCGGTAGGCCCGGATGATGGACCCGGGATCGCGGTGGATCGGGCCGTGGCTCGGAGCGATCATCCGGATATCGAGGTCACGGATCTTCTCCAGGTTCTTTTGGACGATCTTGCGGAATGGCATCATGATCTCGGCGTAATACCGTTTCGCTTCGGCCATGATGCTATCGGCGCCGTCGACGAAAAGGTCGGTCGAGGCGATATGGGAGCCGAACCAGTCACAGCTGAAAAGGACCTTGTCCTCCTCGAGGTAGGTCGACATCGTTTCCGGCCAGTGGACCCATGGCGTGGTGATGAAGCGCAGGGTCTTCCCTCCCAAATCGAGCCTTTCCCCGTCGGCCACCGTCCGGATCCGGGCGGGATCGAGCCCGAGGTGGCCGATGAGCATGGGTTTGGCCAGCTCAGACGACAGGAGTTGGACTCCGGGATAGCGCTCGAGGACCCAGGGAATGGACCCCGAATGGTCCTGTTCGGTATGGTTGGAGATGAGATAATCGACCCGCGTGACTTCTTTCAAGCGGGCCTGGAGCACATGGAGCATCGCCGGCTCGACCGTATCGATAAGAGCGGTCTTGTCCCGGCCCCGGACGAGATAGGCGTTATAGCTCGTCCCATCGGGAAGCGGGATGAGGGCATCGAAAAGTCTCCTATCGAAATCCTGGGCCCCCACGGCCAAAACGTCGGGCACGATCTCTCTAGGTTTCATGAGCACAAATCTCCTCGTAGATGACGGCTAATTCCTACTTATTTTATAGTATTTGGCCAAAAAATTGAAGAGCTCATACGCCCGGGTATTTCCGCTTGGCGAAGTAGATGATCTCGGGGTGCTTCTTGTAGCCCAGCTTCTCGAAGACGGCCATGGAGACGGCGTTGTCGTCCTCGATGAGGCAGGCCAGGATGTCCATGCCCCGGGATTCGAGCCAGCCTTCGGCCTCGCGGACGAGAAAGGCGCCTAGCCCCCGTTTCCGCAGCGCCGCGTCCACGGCCAGCCGGTTGATCCAGCCCTTACGGCCGTCATGGGTCGCGAGCACGGTACCGATGACCCGCCCCCGCTCCCCTTCCTCGGCCACGAGAAAGAGGACGTTGGGCATCTCGATCTGCCGGGCGATTTGCTCGCGGCTGTCCCGGCCCTGCGGTTTCAGCGGCAGGCCGCCCTCGGCCCAGAGTTCCATGACTCGGTCGCAGTCCTCGATGCGGAATTTCCTGATCATGATGCCTTCCGGTTCCCTGATATCAGACATCGCAATTCCCCTTTCCGCCGCTCTTGCCTATCCCCGCCGGTTCCCCCGGTACCCGGCCGCCGTCAGCGGACGAACACGACGAAGCCCGCGATGACCACGGCTGCCGCAAAGATCCCCGCCAGGAGGGCAGCCAGCCATGACCGCTTCCGGAGGATCCGGGCGGCGAGCATGAAATTGCGGAGGGCCAGCGCAGCCGCGGCTGCGTATACGGCAAGGTAGGCCGTTTGCCAGGGCCCAGGTTTAGACAGGATGCCCACCCATTCGCCCTGGCCCATGCCCAGGGCCAGGAACGCGGCCTCTACCGCCGAAGGAACCCAGGCCAGCACAAGCGGCCAGCCCAGGGCGAGGCCGGCGAGCGCCGCGGTCGCGCCGAAACCCGGCCCTCCGCTCTCGCGGCGTCCCAGGAGTCTCATGCTCCCCGCGGAGACGAGCCAGGCCGCCAAGATCCCGGGCAGGATGAAGATCATCTGCCAGAAATAGTAGTTGTCGGGGGCGAAGCCCGCGCAGACCGGAGCCGTCGGCACGGCCCCGGTGAAGCCCAGGATGGCCGCGGCGGCGATGTAGAGCACGCCCACGCCGCCGAGGCGCGGGAGGACGCGGCGGGCCGGATGCCGGGCTTTGATGAGCTCCTGCATGGCCTGCCCGGGCTTGAAGAGCGCGTTCGCCATGTCGTCCTCCCTCAGCCCACGAACAGGTGCTTGCTCGAAAAAGTGGGGTCGGTGGTCAGGTTCGTCCCGAACCGCCGCAGGCCGGCCTCGTCCCCCGGCGTCGGGATGTGCGTGATGTGGACTTCGCACCCCTGCAGTTCTTTCATTTTTTCCAGGGCCAACTGGGCCATGGGGTTGGTGGCGGCGTTGATGCTCAGGCAGATCAGGACTTCGGACAGGTCGAGGCTGACCGACTTGGCCCCGAAGATGTTCTTCTTGAGGGCGGCCACGGACTCGATGATCGAGGGCGAGAGGAGATGGATCCTGTCCGGGATCTCGGCCAGCTTCTTGACCGCGTTGAGGACCAGAGAGGACGAGGCGTGCATGAGGGGCGAATTCTTGCCCGTGACGATGGAACCGTCCCGGAGCTCCATGGCCGCGCCGACAAAGATCCCCTTGTTCCCCTTGCCCGTCGCTTCGGCCTCCGCGGCCGCCCGGCGGGCCGGTTCGACGACGCTCCTGTCTTCGAGTTTGACCCCGAGCTCCTTCATCAGGAGCTCGGCCCGTTGGACCGTCTCCTTTTCGACGAAGCCCAGCGTGTACTCGCAGGAGTAACGGAAATAACGCCGGATGAGCTCCTGCTTGGCCGCGTCGCGGACGACACCGTCGTCCTTGATGCCGAAGCCCGCGGAGTTGCAGCCCATGTCCGTCGGGGACTTGTAGAAGGAGGGGCCGCCGGTGATCTTCTCGATGATCCGCCTCAGGACCGGGAAGACCTCGACATCGCGGTTGTAGTTGACGGCGACCTTGCCGTAGGCCTCGAGGTGGAAGGGATCGACGAGGTTGAAGTCTCCGAGGTCGGCCGTGGCCGCCTCGTAGGCGACGTTGACCGGATGCTTGAGGGGCAGGTTCCAGATGGGAAAGGTCTCGAACTTGGCGTAACCCGAGGCCAAACCCCTCCGGTATTCGTGGTAGATCTGGGACAGGCAGGTGGCCAGCTTGCCGCTGCCCGGCCCCGGGCCGGTGACGATGACGAGAGGATGCTCGGTCTCGATGTAATCGTTGGCCCCGTAGCCCTCGTCGCTGACGATGACGTCGACGTCCGTGGGATAGCCCTTGGTGAAACGGTGGGTGTACACACGGATGCCCTGCCGCTCGAGCTTGTTCTTGAAGACGCGGGCGGAGGGCTGGTTGTCGAACCGGGTGATGACCACGGCCCGGATCTGGATGCCCCACTCCCTGAGGTCATCGATGAGCTTCATGGCGTCGACGTCGTACGTGTGGCCGAAATCGGCCCGCATCTTCTTCCGCTCGATGTCCCCCGCGAAGATGCAGAGCAGGAAGTCCGCCTGGCTGCGGAGCTCCCGGAGGAGTTTCATCTTGACGTTCGGGTCATAGCCGGGCAGGACCCGGGCGGCGTGATAGTCAAAGAAGAGCTTGCCGCCGAATTCGAGATAGAGTTTGTTGGGAAAGCGGACCATCCGGTCAAGGATGGCCTTTTTCTGTTCCTGGAGGTAGTCGTCGTTGTCGAAGCCGGTCGCGTGGTTCATCTTGAGTTTCAGCCCTTCCGTATTGGGATTTAGCGCCAGGTGCCCTTCACTACCTTGAAATCGTCGAAAAGCCCGTAATCGACGGAGCTGTATTCCGAGCCGGGAGGCAACCCCCCCTTGGCCCCTTGCTGGAAGGCCCCAGGCCAGGCGCGGCCGAGGGGCGGATTGTTATGGAATGGTCCGAGCGTGTTCCTGAGCGTGCCATAGACGACGACGGAAACTTCGTTGGGACCTGGGACGAGGGCGTCCGTCAGGTCCACTTCGTAGGGAGCGAAAGCGGCCGTGCCGACGCGCTTGTCGCCGACGAAGACCTCAGCCGTGGCCCCGAGCCAGGAACCGAGCCGGAGCCGGAAGGCGGGCCGGGGCTCGTCCGGGGAAACGTTATAGGTTTTCCGGTAGCGGACCGCCGCCCCGTAAAAGGGCCAGCCTTGGGCCTTCCAGGAGCCGGGCGCGAGGGGCGCCGGCGGGTGAAGCTCGAAGCCGCGGGCGGCAGCGGCGAGGCGGAAATCCCCGAGGAGGGTGACCGGTTCGAGCTCGGAGTGGATCGTGAACGGCCTGGCCTTGACCGTGATCTTGTTCTTACCGGAGACGACGTGGGGACCGATGGGGAAAACACCGAAGGCCCGGTCGAGCCACCATTCTCCCGGCAAGGCCTTGACCTCCTTATCGTTGATGAAGACGCGGAAGAGTCCGGGGCGCTCCACGACGGCTTTCAGGGCCGCGAAGTCCCGGGCATCCCCCTTGACCGCGCGGAACCAGAAAACCGCCTCGAAGCCGGAATTCGTCGCGAACCTATCGAGATCGACGATGTTCGTCTTGTACTGGACGGCGCTGTCCCAGGGGTTCCGCTTGAGGCCGTGGGCCTCGAACGTTTTTCTCTGGGCGTCATAAAAATACAGGTCCTTGTCGGTCCGGCCGCCGAGGACGAGGTCGCAGTAGTCCAAAGTCAGGACGTTCGGGGACAGGGGTTCGACAGCGAGAACTCCCTCGGGAGCGAGTTCCTGCCAGATGACGTCCGAAGGAGCGGCGACCGGCTTCGTCCGCTCATTCCTGATGCAGAGCAGCAGGCTCCCGCCCGGCGGAAGCGAGAAGGCGAGGTCCATTTTGCCGCCGCGACGAACGAAGGGATAAGGCCTGACCTTGCCCGTGAAGGGGTCCCATTCTTCGGCCGCCCCGCCCGCCAGAGTCATCGTTCCCGAAGCCTTTTCCGCACCGTCGGCGTTGGCCAGGAACAGGAGCTGGCCGCCATCGAACTCCCGCCGCTGGTGGAAGAGACGCGTCGCCGCCGGGCCTCCGAAGTCGACGGCCGGCGGGCTCATCATCCGGACCTTGTCCAAGCCGCCGCCCGGCCCGGAGTTGATCCAGCGATCGCCGAAGGAATCCTGCAGGAGTCGCAGATCCTCGGTGACGATGCCGTTGATGAAGTCGGGCGGCGCGACCCAAGAGACGATCTTGCCGTCGCGGATGAGGTAGTCGCGGACAAGGGCCACGGTCGAGTCCTCGAGGTTGCGCAGCCCCGGCGGAAAAACGACCAGGTTGTAGGAGCGGGAGCCGATGTTGAGTTTGGCGTGGCTGACCGAGGCGAACTCCTGGAGGGTTTTTTCACTGACGAGGTCGTACTCGACCTGTGCGGCCTCGAGGATGTGGACGAAGGCCTGGAAATCGGCGCCGACCGTCCGGAAGTCCTCCGACTCCGCGGCCGGAGAGTAATACATCCAGGCGGTCGTCGTCGGTTCGACGACGAGGATCCTGTTGACCTGCCGGCCCAGGCTCATGACGACCGAAAGCCGCCCGAAATAGTCGGCCAGGGTATTGTAGCACGGCCACCAGGGTTCGTGGTCGGAGAACGACAGCGGGTGGTCGCGTTTGCGAGCGCCCTTGATCGTGGCGTAGGACAGGTGCTGATTGAGGAAGTTCACGCCCAAGGCGTACTCCCAATCGCCGATCCGCTTCTGGTCGGCGAAGGTCAGGTCCCAGCCGCCGGCCCCGTACGTCTCCGATAGCGTCCTCGACAGTCCCATTTGATTGGCGACGCTCCGGATCTCGCGGACCGAACGCGCGTTGCCGAACTGGGCGTGGGGACCGGTCTCCCAGTCGTTCATCAGCATATCGATCCCGGGCATGTGGGCATAGGCGCCCATGGCCAGGTTGTCCGGCGAGACACGGGGCGCCGGCCATTCGTGCTCCCAATAGTGCCCGGTGAAGACGAGGTTGTTGTCCGTGGCGTAGGCGTAATAGGGCTTGGCCCAGTTCTCGATGAACAGGTCGAGAAGGGTCGAATAATAATCGTGACGGACACGGCGCCAGTTGCCGACCTCCTCGAAAAGGGAAACGAGGTTCGGCCGGAGGTCGTAGTTCCAGCGCGTCTGGAATGTTTGGAAGAGGGCCGGCGTGTAGTTCACGGCTTCCCGGCCGCCGGCCGGGGAAATCTCGGCTTCATCCTGAAAGACCCCGGGCACGGTCAGACCGAACTCGTTGCCGATGGACCGTTTATAGCCGTTGAGCGTCAGGTCGAGGAATTTCTCGGTGACGTCCTTGCGCATGATGTCCACATAGGTGAATCCGCCGTGCCAGGGCGAAGGATCGGCGCGGACGACATCGAAGACGTAATAGGCCGCGGCGTCCTCTCTCCCGGTTTGGACCTTGCCCGTCACGTCCTCGAAGCTGGTCAAGGTCTTGCGAAGGACGACGAGGGGCTCGTTGGCGGACGGCCTGGGCGGGCCCGCGAAGCGTCTCATTCGGAGCCCCGAGCGCGCGGCGTCCGGCATCTCCGCGGGCACGTGACCCCCGGCGAACCCGGAGGGATAGGAGTTCTCGTCGTAGAGCCAGATCCGAAGCCCGAGGGACTTGCCCGTCTCGACGGCGTAGGCGCAGAGCGAAAACCATTCGTCGGTGAGATAGGGCGTGATCAGGCCGGGTCGCGGATGGATGAAGGCGCCGCCGATGCCGCGCGCCTTGAAACTTTCGAGCTGACGCTTGATCTCGTCGCGGGTCATCAGGTCGTTCCAGACCCAGAGAGGAGCGGTCCGGTATTCGGCCGGCGGGTCGGCGAACAGCCGGAGGATCCCGTCGTAGGAATCGGACACGGGCTTCTTGGCGCAAGCGGACCCGGCAACCGCGAGGGCAAGGGCTAAAGTGAGAACGGTCAAGGCCGGATTTCGACGGTTCATTGTCATGGAATGTCCCCCTCGCGCTCCTGCGGGAATGCGGCATCGGGCCGGAATAGGCTTAGGAACGAAAACATACGGCCCCAAATTTAAGGGAACAGGGCCGCAAAGTCAATCCCTGGACTTCCTGGTTCCGGCCTGGCAAGGCCGGAGCCCCTGTCGACGCCGGCGAACGGGTCAAGCCGAGTGTCGGCCGTGATAAACCTCCAAAAGGGTGCTCGCCGTGTGAGGATGTCAATGGCGGAGAGGGCGGGATTCGAACCCGCGGTCCCGGTTTGAGCCAGGACAAACGCTTAGCAGGCGTTCCTGATCGACCACTCCAGCACCTCTCCGCGGTCAGGGACGTGGAGCTATTCTAGCATGACACCGGGGACAAAGCCAAACGGAGGGACTG
>Ga0307378_10008683_pt1 | contig 13451 bp, 10 predicted proteins | sample UN1MG_FD_202238 | JGI IMG/M metagenome (GOLD analysis project Ga0307378, IMG submission 202238) | Soil microbial communities from Risofladan, Vaasa, Finland - UN-1 | ecosystem: Environmental > Terrestrial > Soil > Coastal area > Acid sulfate soil | place: Finland: Risofladan, Vaasa | collected... | reverse complement strand
CTCGCTCGGTGGTGTCGGCGACCCGGTCCCGCGCGAAGACGTCATTGGTGCCGTTGGTGTCCCCCGGCACGAGGTTGGAGGCCCGGGAGGCGAAGGCCACATAGCGCCCGTCGGCGCTGATGGCAGACCATTCCGAGCCGCTGTTCCCCTCCTCCCCGGCGCTGCCCACGCTCACCCGCTCGGTGGTGCCGGTCACCCGGTCGCGGACGAAAACGTCCTCACGGCCGTTGGTGTCCCCCGGCACGAGGTTGGAGGCCCCAGAGTTGAAGGCGACGAAGCGCCCGTCGGCGCTGATGGCAGGGGTAGGCCATTCCGAGCCGCTGTTCGCCTCCTCTCCGGCGCCACCCACGCTCACCCGCGCGGTGGTGCCGGCGAGGAGAGGAGAACAGGAGAGGTAGAAGAGAACAGGCAGGCAGATCAGAATTCGCCAGTGTGACACGGAGACAGCCTCCTTCGTCCGCTCGATGAGAACGCCAGTCGGTACTCGACCGAAGGCGAGACTGTCTCTCAGCAAGATGGCTCGCGGGTGAGTGCTGCAATCGCCCAATTCAGCTATTCGCCGCTCTGAGGTAACTTCCTCGGCTGGAAGGCGGTGGAAGCGTCCGATCACTGCGGATTGGGTGCTGGCGTGGCTTTGACTGCTGATTGGACACGAGGCACTGGGCCTAGAATGCCGGTTCTGTGCCTACCCCTGGAACGCTCTCAGGGCGGTCCTATCGGCGCTCGACACGGGCATCTGCCCGCACGTTTGCGATCAGTACCTGTAGAAGGGGGTCGGAAGGGCTGACGTCGCTGGGGCTGTGAAGGCGGAAGACGGTAGCTCGAAGGGGGCCACGCGGAAGACTCGGGTAAGCACCCTCGTCGGAGATGGGCGCCGCGGGCGCTCTGAGGAAAGGCGAGGCCAAAGGCTGGGCCGCGCGAACGGAGCAGTTCCGCGCGGCCCCGATATGGCCCGCTCAGGCCAGCCAGGATGAGCTAGTTGGTTATTCCATGAGGCAGGGTGTGCGTGTCAGATAGCGATGGGACACCGCTGACAGCCCTGCTGGCTTGCCTGTGAGTCCTGCGCATTCTACCATATGAGAGCTTTGGGCGGCGCATCCGGGCGCCGTTCTTCCAAGGCTCTCAGGCCGGCGTTACGGGCGGTAAAACGGGGACCGTAGGGATCAGAGCCCGTCTGGGTGGCGTAGGTGGTGTCCCAAGCCTACTTAATACGCACATGTGTTCGTGCTCGTAGAGATGCTCCGTTCTCGAAACCTCCCCTACCCGGGATCTCCCCCCAACTCCCCACCGCATGCGCGCGGGTCCCATCCGTCGGCCGCACAATCCGGCCACCCTCCTGCGACGACTGAAGTCAAGCGTTCCGCAACGACTTCATGGTCCCGCTGATCCATTCGGCGAGGCACACGACGGGTCCGACGCAAGCCCTGTAGGCATCGAAACGACGCGGCCACCACCGCGCGTCCCGGTTGTTCTCATCGTCGTCTGTCTCGAATCCGTATCGCCGCAGGACGTCTGGAGTCAGTCTCTGGCCCTGCCGGATCTTCTGCGCCTGCCCGAAGCAGTGCGCGAGGGTGTGGCGGATGAGGAAGACCTCGTCCACGTTCTGGAGCTGGGGGAGCTTTTCGTCAAGCACAGACTGGCCGCACTGGTCGCAGATGGCTTTTGCCAGCCGCTTGAGAAGCCCAGATGCTAGGCCGTATTCCTTCTCAGGCTTCGGGGACAGATAGGGGCCACAGAAATCCTCGAGCGCGAAGACGTGGAAGACGATGAGGTAGGAATCATTCATGCGATGGGCCCACTGGCAGCCAGGGCGCTCTCCAAGTTGTAGGGAGAGGAGCCTGTTCACCTCGTTGATCTGATCAGAGCGCTCCTGGAACTCCTCGTATGGCGTCATGCAGGCCACCTTACCTTGAGAGTGCATCCGCGCTGCAGTTCGGCTCCGACCGCTTGCGCATGTCGAGCGCCCGTGAGACCACTTTGAGGGCACCCCGGGGCACGGATGAGTTTCCGGACAGGACGGGGTCAATTCAGCACGCCGGCTCACATCGCTGGACACCACGAGGTGTCGAGCGCCCGCGAGACCGCGTCGAGGGCACTCTGGGGCACGGATGAGTTTCTGGACATCATGGGGGAGAGAACAGCATCGGCATCACATGCCCCTGTTAAGTAGCGATGGGACACCCCTGAGCGGCTCCTCCTACCGTCGTTCCGCCGGTCGTTGTCGGGCGTCGGTGAGACCGCTCTGAGGGCACTTCTGGGCACGGATGAGTTTCTGGACACCACGAGTCCATCTCCCCTCGCCGAAGGGGTTTGCATCCCGTCCGAGCAGCGCCGATGCGTTTCTGGACACCGCGGGCGCTCTACGGCCAGGCCGTGACGCCCACCGTGGCCAGGGCCCGCTGGCCCGGACCCAGGTCCCCGATCGAGAAAGTTACCTTCCGCGCTGACTCATCTACCACAGCGACGCCGCCGACTTCTGACAGGGAGTTCCCGTTCAGAGTCAGGAACCCAGGCATGTACTGCTCTCCAGGTGGCAGAGGGAGGTACAACTTCAAGTCGTTTACGGTCTTGTCAGAGTGATTGCAGGCCCACACGGCAAGGAGCATGTGCTCACCAACGGCCACCTTCGTAGCCCTGCCGAGCGCGCCATCATTAGGAGACCAGCGAGAGACAGTCAATACCACGCTCATCGCGGCATTGGGCCGCTCGGGCAATTCCGGCGTAGGGCCGAAGCCGCCTCCTTGGGGGCTCACTTTCTCCATCCAGTCACCCAGAGACGGGCGGAGCATATCCAGTGCCTCTAACGCGATCTGCTCTGCAGCGCAGTTCAACGAGCCCGGGCCACGGGCATCCAGGTGACGAGCCGTGAGTTGGCTGCGGAAGAGCGGCCGGGCCGACGTCCGCATGCGCCATCGCGGGTAGATCACCCCCTCCATGCTACTAGCGGGAACAGTGGGTATCCATAGCATAGCATCGGCATTCGTGCCGCGGACTACGTCGTCAGCCTTAGCGTCGGTGGCTATCGCTGGTATCAGCCACACTTCGACGCGACGTTCGATTCTCAGGGAATCAAGGAGGCGCTGCAGCTTCGTGACCAACGCGAGCGACAATTCGCTTGCCACCGGAGAGTCAGCCTGCGCGCTTAGCAGCAACCGGACGTGGCCACGTTCCTTCGGCAGCGGTCGGTACTGATACCAGTGGGCAGTGCCCAGGCCGGCGAGCATCGCAACCAGCATGAGGGAGAACACCCACCATTTGCGCTTCACATCCCCTCTCTGTTCGGCCGAGAGCTTGACTACCCAGTTCCAGTACCAGACGAGCGCCATGACTCCGGCCACGACTACGACGAGCGTGGGCCAGGCAAGTTCTCTCAGAAGCTGCCACAGTATGTCACTCATCGCATGGGGTGCTCCCCGTTTCTGTACCACCCGGAATGAGACTTTTCAACCAGCTGCGACCAGTTCCTGCTTAGGTAGATCGAGGCAAGAGCCTCGGGCAGAGGAGTGCCGGACGTGGGTCTGGGGGAGCGCCTTCGTCACCCCGCGCCGCGGGTCCACAATACCGGTTCTGGGGCCAGTGCAGGAGCTGCCTGTTCAGTCCATGAGCGTCATTTGAGCGGTCTTCTCCCGCCATGGCGCGGACGGCGAGGGCCAGATGTTATCAAGGTCTTCGGTGAATCGATAGTAGTTCCGTAGCCGCTCGACGGAGTCCGCGTCGCGGGTTTCGTCAAGTCTTCGCTCGACCATCGCAGCGTTCGCGGGATCGACCTCCATGCCGACAGAGCACCGCCCTAGTTGCTTGGCGGCCACAAGTGCGGTGCCCGTGCCCGCGAACGGGTCGAGCACCAGATCGCCTGAGCTGCTCGATGACAGGATGATCCGCACCAGGAGTGCCAACGGGGCCTGCTGCTTGTGGAACCTCTCCCCCGACGGATTCCGTAAAGCCTCGTCCCCGGCGAAGTAGCCAGAAGTAAGCTCTCTGATGTCATCCCAGCAGTCAGTGACGTACAGACCATTCCGTCGCGGCTGCTTGTATCCGGGGGGCAGGGGCACGTCAATACGCAAGCGATGGAACACTCGCGCTCTCTCGCCTTTCGTGCCGAAGGCGATGATCTGGTACTGCTTGCCGAAACGATGGGTGCCGGGAACCGCCGAAGTGCTCTTCATCCAGATGACAAGGTTCTGGAAGGTCCAACCGGACTCTCGGATGCATCGCAGAACCTGCTCCGTGTTCTTCTCCCGCTGCATGAAGTAGACGGCGCCTCCGTCCGCCGTCACATCGTGAGCCTTCCGGCACACATCCGTCATCCATCGCCAGTACTCTGCTTCGGACATGGCGTCGTCGAAGTACTCGTAGTCCTTCCCCTGGTTGAACGGAGGGTCAAGGAAGGTGACACTGACCGGCATGTCCACGCCAGCGTTTCTCAGCGATGACTCGCTGAGGAGCTCGGCGCAGTCGCCAACAAGTACCTTCGACAGCATCGCCCGTGACTCCAGAAGTTGTTGCCGGAACTACGTCTGCGGCAAGCGGCCCGAGCCATGATACCATGACCGGCCGCCGGTGGGTACCGATCCCTCGAAGATCATGGCACGGGACGACCGGCGGCGAGTCAGAGATGCTTCACGCTAACCGCCTTCTCACGGCCTCTGCCAGCGTCCTGTAGAAAGCTGCACGGGCCTCGGCCACATCCGAGCGTACCGCGGTCAGAGACGCGGGGCGCAGGGCCCGTCCTGCCACGGCCCGCGCGTACCAGTCCACGTCATCCCACCCGGATGCAGGTGTGGCCTTCTCCCACAGCTTCCCGAACGCCTCTGCCATCCGATCCACCTCGGTCTGCCCAGACACGACCTGCATCGCCTCGACCGATGAACGCCAGTAGCCCCGGCGGGTGGAGAACCCGAGGTTCATCTTGTTCGGATTCACCGAGCCGATGGCGGCGGCACCATCCACCACCCACATCTTCGCATGCAGGCTGTCGAGTTCACGCCACTCGCAGTTGCCAACGGCGGTCAGGGCAGGCAGGAACTGGCTCCTGATCCGCGCCTTCAGACCGGGCTCGCCGACGCCACTGAGTCTGCCTGTAAGCAGCCTAATCTCCAGGTCTGGGCTTCCGGATGCGACACGCAGAAGGAGCTCCAGGGTCTCGGGATCAGTCAAGGTCTCGGCGCAGATCCACAAACGCGCGTGAGTGCTACCGATCATCTCATGTAGGTAGTCTCGTGCACGAGCCGCGAAGGGAAAGACGAGGAACTCTGATGGCTCCCGTGCGGCGAACGTCCCCGATCCGGTGTCTTCCAGCGGGTAATCAGTGAGTCGATAGCTGTCCACGCCCTCCTGCAGAATGGTCGCCCGCTCAGTCCCTTCCTTCACGGCCGCGCCGATCCGTTGCCAGAGGGAGCCTCTTGAGTCATGCCTCAGCAGTCGGGCGAGCTTCCCATGCCATGCTACGTACTGCTCCGCGAGCGCGGGGTCGTCGTAGCGCCAGTGCACCTCCCACTGCCTTTCATCCATCGCCGTCCGTTCGGCGGCCCGACCGGCGAACTGATGTCCGCAGTTCGCTGAGGTCATGACGACGGCGCCATCGGTCACTAGGAACTTCGCGTGCAGCGCATACCACTTGCGCCCCACCACCTCTCCCGAGCGGACATCGCTCTGGGACGTCGTTGTTCGCCTGGGATCACCGATCTCGAGATCAGCATACTCAAGGCGGCCTCTCGACTTAAGTTCCTCGTGGTATTCCTTCACTCGATCCACGGCCGCTCTATCCCGGGCGCGCACCATGTCAGAGGGAAGTGTCAACACCGATACCTTGCACCCGGAACGCGCCGCCTCGCAGAGGGCGCGAACGACCCCGAGGGATGTCAGCATGAAGGAAACGAGTACGACGCGGTCCCTGGCGCCCGCGATGCACTCGGCGAGGTAGGAGTTGCCCTGCTCTATCCGTACGTTGGTCACGATCTCCCCTCCATGAGCCATGATCCACGAATGGTCCTCCGTCTGACCTGTCGCTGGACTGAGGTTTCGACAGGCCTTGGTCACACCCTCCGCACGCTCCGCTGTGAAGGATTCCGGCGCTTAGCGACCAAGAAGAGTGGCGTGACTTAGCCAGGAGGGGCATGAGGGATGTTCAGCGTTCTTGCGGAGCCACACAGAGTCGGGCCTCCGCGTCCGGCACGCCCGCGTGCTTGCGCCGACGAGCCCTACGACAAGGTCAAGCGGGCCCTCAAAGCCGAGAGCAACGAAGAAGCCTGGGCCTCCCTGTAGGTGTCGAGGACCCGTGAGACCGCTGCGAAGGCACTTTGGGGCACGGATGAAGTTGCTGACAAGCACGGGGAGAGAGGGGTCAACGCGATGAGGGACGACGTCGTCGGCGACCTTGTCAGAGAGGTGCTCGGACCGCGTCAGGGCATCAACGAACTGCTCTCTGACAATCCTCTTGATGAGTACGTGACGGGTGTGCTCGCGCCGCTGGCTGCCGAGCGCGCACAGATCGAGGCGGACATAGAGGCGAAGCTCTCCGCTGAGGAGTACAGTGGACCCTCCGCTGAGCCCAGCGAAGATGACCTGCCTGAACCAGAGCCGCTGCCACACCCCTTCTTCGGCCCGGTACTGGACCCGCAGAGCCGTCCGCATTCCATGGGCATCTCCTTCACGGCGCAGTCAAGCACAGGCCAGCCAGGGTTTCAGCTCTGCCTGACATGGGCTCGCTACGAACCATGTGACGGAGGCTGGTCCAGAATGCCGCGAATAGCCCTGATCGGCCCCCTGCGCGCGACGCAGGTTCTGCTCTTGGGCGCTGACGGGGCGCGTCCTGCCAGCGAAGAACAGGCCGAGATCGCACTGCACCTCCTCATGCGACAACAAGAGCGCCATCAGTGGTTCGTGGCGGCATACATCGAGAACCGGGTTCGGGTCCCGGAGAACGAGCACCCGAGTGTGGAGCACCATGTCTTCCAGCCACAGATTCGCGTCAACTGCGAACCGGACACACAGGTCGTCCCCGGCGAGGAGGGTGGCACCGCCACAGAAGATGAGGAGAACCTCCGGTTCCTGTTCAGGAAGCGACCGACCATGGCGCAAGGACGTCTGTGCTCTGCCATCTGGCGAGACCTAGATCCAGAGCAGCAGCTCACGGACACCGTCCTCGGACACCATGATGCCACGGAGGGCCCTCCCTTCTGTTGGGTGGATGGAGCACTGCTTGAGGCTGATCAGCGCAAGGAATTCTCGCCGCCGGACGTCAGGACTGAGTTCGTCCCTGTCTACTCTGTGGTTTCACCGGCCCTCGGCTGGCATGAACAGTTCGGGACGCCTCCTGAGCTGAGAGCCGAGGAACTGGCCGAGACCTGGAGTCCCGATGCGCTGCGAGAACGTCTCGAGCCACTTCCGAACGGCTATAGCATGTGGATCAACTCTCTCAGGGCACAGACAGAGAACGATCCGACAGAGGCGCGGACCGTGGCTGACCGTCTTATCGCCAGGTGTGAGGTCGCAGTCGAAAGGATCCGCAGGGGCATTGAGCTGCTCGTACGCGACGAGGAAGCCAGACTGGCATTCTGTTTCGCCATGAAGGCCATGGCAGTCCAGACCCAGTGGCCAGTGGGGGCGACATACAACGACCTCACGTGGTATCCCTTCCAGCTCGCCTTCATACTCCTGTCTGTGGAGTCGATTGCCGATCGTGAATCGCCAGACCGGGCCGTGTGTGACCTGCTATGGGTGCCCACGGGTGCTGGGAAGACCGAAGCCTACCTTGCGCTAACCGCGTTCACGATAGCATTGCGTCGCCGGCGCGCTATGAAGCGGACCTCTGGCGACACGACTGGTGCGGGCGTGGCTGTTATCTCCCGGTACACTCTGCGGCTGCTGACCATTCAGCAGTTCAGGCGGGCACTGAGAATGGTGACAGCTTGCGAACTGCTGAGGGTGGACGGGCTGGGGAGTCAGCGGTCTGTCGGGTGGCGGCCCGCACAGTGTGCCCTCAGTGGCGATCTTATCTGGGGTTGCGCCCGCTTCAGCGTCGGCCTCTGGGTGGGAGGGAGTGTGACGCCCAACAGACTGAGAGAAACCTGGTCCGGCAGGCAAATGCTACCGGGAGCACTTGGTATCCTGGGCGGCCAACACGGCGCCGGCGAGCCGGCACAGATCCTTAGGTGCCCTGCGTGCGACTCCATCCTGTCCGTGCCGCAGAGAGATGATGGAGGGTTGCCTGCGGGGACATACGATATCCATTTGGTATTGCAGGGCGATGTCGCGGAGCCGGGCACCCCGACTGACCTCAATCAAGGCCAGATCGAGGTAACGGACACCAAGGTGACGGCTCTTGCGCAAGGGAACTACAGGATCCTGACAGTTCGCATCGGCAGTCCAGTGAACTTAGTCGCAGAAGAGCTCGATAGCTGGTGGCAGCACGTCCGCGAGTTGTTGGGCGACGTCCGACTGGCCGCCGCCAGGGCCTCACGCCCTGGGTATTACGTACGTTGGTACAAAGGACAGAACAGGCAGCAGATTCCTTACGATTTCGAGATCTGCTGCCCTAACCCCAGTTGTCCGCTCTGCCGCCCGTGGCTTGAGGGGCTGCCCTTCGGGTCGATGTGGGGTACTCGACCTAGCCCAGACAGCCCCTCGTCCATCGGACCGGATCTGCCCCGGCTCACCGAAGGCACGCGTTTCGCGTGCGTGAACGAGGCGTTCAAACAGCGGCAGAACTCGCTGTATATAGCCGATCGGATTCCCATACCCGCACTTACGGTAGACGAACAGGTCTACCAGCGGTGCCCGTCCATGGTGATCGCCACGGTTGACAAGTTCGCCCGACCGGCCTTTGAGCCGCGCGCTTCCGCCCTATTCGGGAACATCGACCACCACCACTGTATCGTCGGCTATTACAGGTACCCAGTCGACCTTCAGTCGCAGCACCCGGACCCCGTTGGGACTGGCCGGCGCCGGAACTACGTCAGCGTTGCGCCACTGGATCCGCCCGATCTAGTGATCCAGGACGAGCTACACCTGATAGAGGGACCGCTCGGCAGCCTGGTTGGGCTGTACGAGGCCGCCTTTGACCTGCTGTGTAGCGAGAGCAGTGGCCATCCAGTCAAGTACATAGCCTGCTCTGCAACAGTGCGCCAAGCTGAGGAGCAAGTCCGATCAGTGTTCGGCCGGGACTTGGCGACGTTCCCTCCGGCAGGCTTGACTGTCGATGACAGCTTCTTCCTCCGATCGTCGGAGCATCATCCGTTGGATGAGCATCCTCCTGGTAGGCTGTACGTCGGCATATGTGCACCCGGAAGAGGCCCCCTAACCCCAGTGGTCCGGATATGGTCACGCTTGCTACAGACAGCCTGGGAGGCCAGGACAAGCCCCGACATAGACCCGTTCTGGACATTAGTGGGGTACTTCAACGCCATCAGGGAGTTGGCAGGAGCACGAGCCCTCTATCGCCAGGACATCGTCGAGCGGATCAGCCGGATCTCGTCTGGGGATTGCAGGTCGCTGCCCGAGCACACCTGCCAGGAGTTGTCAGGCCGCACGCCCTCAACGGAGCTTCCTAGCATACTCTCCCTGCTATGCGGCGGGTACCCCAATGCGCAGGATTCGCTGTTCACGACCGCGATGTTTGGCACCGGTGTCGACATCCCAAGAGTAGGGCTGATGGTGGTCCACGGACAGCCGAAGACTACATCGTCTTATGTACAGGCCACCGGGCGGGTTGGCCGGCAGCGTGGCGCGCTGGTGGTGACGTTCCTGAGGGCCACCAGGCCGCGCGATCTCAACCACTACGAGCTTTTCTGCGGGTACCACCGCCAGTTCCAGAGGTTCGTCGAAGCTGTTACTGTGATGCCCTTCTCTCCAGGCGCTGTCGATCGAGGATGCGGTCCCGTCGGCGTCTTCCTGCTGCGGCATCGTGCGAACACTCGGTGCGTCTGGCATCCGGAAGGTGCTGCCCCTCAGATGGCGACAGAGCGGGAGATGAGTCCGGAAGTCGGAGCGATACCGTCTGAACTCGAACGGCGAGCACAAGCACAGCCTCCAGGTCGAAGGCCGGTGGCGGGTCAGGTCCAGCGCAGAGCAGAGGCAGCTCTCGACAACTGGCAGCAAGTTGCCAGGCGCCAGAATGCTCTGCGCTACGTCGAGTACGCTATGACCATCCCGCCCGCCTTCGCTGTGGTGCTCGGCGATCCGCAGCATCAGCATGCCGAGCTTGAGGTTGTGTACGAGAACGCCCCCCAGTCACTGCGTGATATCGAGGAAACGTGCGGATTCCAGACCTGAGGGTAAGCCCTTGGCACAACAGATCAGACTGACGCAGTATGTCATAACCTATGGGCCTGGCGCGATCCTAGAGGGCCCGAATGGCCCACGCGTTATTCTCGGAGCCGACATAGGGCTGTTCAATGCGAACGCAGATGTGACCCCTGAGATGGTAGAGATCTCCGATCAGCGGATGTCCGAGGGCATGCTGAGGGGGGCGCGGATCTTCAGGCTTCCCTCGAACGCCGAGCTGCGGATCCCGGAGAACCGGTACATTTACCGCACGGCGCCGTTTCCTTCCTGGAGCCTGTGCCTCAACACTAATGGACACCGCGGTGACTTCGCAGTGCTCTACCGCGAGAACCGATGTCCAGTCTGCCACACACACGGACAACGCCGCAGAGATGCAATCCGTTTCGTGAGAGCCTGTCCGTCCGGTCACCTCGACGACGTGGACTGGCGGAATGTGGTACACGGCGGAAGCAGGTGTGCCCAGGCTAGCTGGTACAGATGGCATGGCGGCGGCCGGGCCCTTAACAGAGTTGAGATTGAGTGCCCTGAGTGCCGGAGACGCGCGAATCTGGGACAGGCATACGGGCGGGCATGGCCTTGCAGTGGACGCTACCCCGAAAGAGAGCCGGATATGACGCCTGTCCGCAGCAACTGCGCCATTCCCTCTCGCATGATCCAGCGGCAGGCATCGAACCTGCGAGTCAACGACTTGGTCACACTGTTCACGATACCGCCGCGGGCCACAAGGCTGCACAATCTACTCCAGTCGGCCCAGATCCGCGCGGTGGCAGCTGCGCTAGGACCCCAAGACTTCGTGTCATCCGTAGAGCAGTGGCTTGGCAATATGGTCGCAAGGCAGGCCATTCCGCACGCGACAGCCGACCAGATCCTCGCTCACCCACGCGATGAGCTGTTGCAGGCACTTGAAGATATCCTCTCGCCGGTCGGTCCAGACACCGGCAGCCTGCTGTCGGAAGAGTTCCGCGCTCTGCTTGACGCGTCAGTCAACGGAGCCCCTTCGGTCCATGGAACGGCCTTGCACTCGCCTGTCTTGTTCGAGGTGAACCGTTCCGACGTTCGTCGCTACCCTGGCCCCGGTGGTATCGTCCTTAGGGTCACGCCTGTTTCGCGTCTCCGCACTGTGACAGTGCAACTCGGCTACAGGAGGGAAGTCAGCACGGCTAGTGCTGGACAGGCTGTCCCGGCATCTCGTGTGCCCGTGTCATTCGTGGATTCAGCCAACCGAGACTGGTATCCCGGTGCTGAGCTGCTTGGCGAGGGTGTCTTCCTCTGCCTAGAAGAAGACGACGGGTGGCACGCACCGCTAGGAGGAGCATCCGCTGCGAAATGGCAGCAAGCCTGGCAACGTAGACCGACCTTGGATCACTCAGCCGCCCTCTTCCGGACAGCTGAGATGAGAGAACTGCATCCCGTGTTCGTATGGTGGCACTCCCTCTCTCACCTCCTCATGAAGTCGATATCACTCGACGCGGGGTACTCTGCCGCCGCCATTCGTGAACGGGTGTATCTCGAACTGACTGGCGATGGCACAGGCGCACGCGGAGGGTTAGTGTTGTATGCGACCCAGCCAGGAAGTGAGGGGACACTTGGCGGCCTGATCGCGCTGGTACCGCAGTTCGATCGGATACTCGAACGTGCTGTAGCGATGGCCCGTTTGTGCTCGAACGACCCGCTGTGCATCGAGAACAAGTTTGCTCCTGGACGTTACAGCGGCCCCGCTTGCTATGCCTGTCTCCTAGTATCAGAGACATCATGCGAACACAGGAACCTCTGGCTTGACAGGGACGTTCTGCTCGCCAATCTGCCATGAGCACCGCCGAGATTCTGGTTACTGGACGAGCGTTCAGCCGCCGTGGTCTACGGGCCGTAGAGCCAACGACCGAGGCGATGATCATGTCGGCCCAACAGCAGATCCATCTGGCTGCCTACCTGATCACCGAGTCCGCATGCAGCATAGTCGATCTTCTCGAGATGGCCCTGGCAAGAGGCGTGGCGGTGAGCATCATCGTCAACAAGCTTGATGTCCAAGTGGCACCAGTGGTCGATCGACTACGCGATCTCGCGCGTCGATTCAGTCACATGAGGCTATTGAGTTTCAACGATCCGGCTGGCACTCAGCTTCATGCGAAAGTGCTCGTCGCCGACAGGCGAAGGGCCTTGATCGGGTCGGCCAACTACTCATGGGGCGGACTCGTGGCAAACCATGAGCTCGCGGTCCTCGTGGAGGGAGGCGCCGCGGAGTGTGTTGCGAACCTCTTAGAGGATCTGATGAGCAGGTTCGGGCAGCCACCCGATGGCTGATGCAGCTGGCAGGGCAGGAAGAGTCAGGCCATGCATCTTGGCGCGCTGACTGAACACGCAACGAGTGGCGAGCTGGGGTGTAGCGCCACAACGCCCCGTCGCAGTCCGACCCAATCCCGGTAGTGGCCATCGCGCCTCGGCGGGATGCAGCTCAGCTGTCAGCGGCTTCACTCCAGGGAAGAAGACATCATACGAAGCTCGAACATGTAGACGGTCCGCGAGTTCCCGAGAGCGTCGTCCTGACGTCCAGTGCTGTAGCTCGACACCCTGAACCTGCCCAGATACCGGTACTCGTTCTGCCGCAGTCGGTGGAAGACCGGTACCGCAAAGCCCTCTGTGATGCTCCTGGCAAGCACCAAGTTACCCTTCGACAGGTGCTGATCGCCGATGGGGCCCTCTCCGGTATAGATCACTCGGTCGCCTAGTATTACTCCGTTAGAGCTTTTCATCCCCGCGTGGTAAGAGCGGGGTATGACGACACGAGAGCTGGAGGCCAGTCGGAGGCGCTTGGAGGAGTTTGCCAGCGAGATGTTGGATTCGCTGCCCTATCGCAAGCAGCGCCAGTGGGCGCAGGTGTACCTGCGAGGGCTGCTGCTGGAGGGTCGGCGCAAATCCTGTCAGCCGATAGCGGAGCGACTGCCCGACGGCGATGAGCAGGCCCTGCAGCAGTTTCTCAATCAAAGCCCCTGGGAGTGGGAGCCGGTGCGAGAGGCGATCGCCAAGAAAATGACCGCGGCGTTGGGCGAGGGGGGCTGCTGGATCGTGGACGACACCGGTTTCCCGAAACAGGGGAAGCACTCGGCGGGAGTGGCTCGCCAGTATTCCGGGACCCTGGGCAAGCGAGGCAACTGCCAGATCGGGGTGAG
>Ga0307378_10008682_pt1 | contig 13453 bp, 10 predicted proteins | sample UN1MG_FD_202238 | JGI IMG/M metagenome (GOLD analysis project Ga0307378, IMG submission 202238) | Soil microbial communities from Risofladan, Vaasa, Finland - UN-1 | ecosystem: Environmental > Terrestrial > Soil > Coastal area > Acid sulfate soil | place: Finland: Risofladan, Vaasa | collected... | reverse complement strand
GGCTCATCTTTAAAAAAGCCCCCATATATTCTTTTTTTTACAAATCTGCTAAAATTACAACCTGTGCATTTATTGAAAACCTGGCTTTTAGCTGCCTAGTTTCCAACAGCCTACACAGGTTATAGTACCTAGAAAAAATCCACTGCCCTATTTAATAGGTAGGCAAGATATGCAAACGTAACACATAGTTACATTTGCGGTTATATTGGGGGATACCCCCAAACCCCCTGGCAAATTCTTATGAATTTTATGCTTTATACTTATGAGATCCAAAAGCAAATTCTTATGAATGATGAGACCTCCTCACTTTCTTTCTTCTTTAGTCTCATCAAATGAGAATAAGAAGGACGTTTACTCGGGAATTTAAAAGGCAAAGTGCAGAAGCAATAATATCAGCTAAATATTTTTCCAGTAAAGAATTTTTACTCCGGCTCAAATTTTCTAAGCATCAAAGGCAAATCCAGGTTATTTCTTTTTAAGCTAACCTTTGATGGTGGGCAGAGTTTTTTTGTCACCGAAAATCTGTTGGCATCATAGTTTTCCAGAGTAGAATGAAAAGTAGGGAACTCTCTTGTTAACAAAGCCGTTTAATTTCTTTTACTACTTCATTAATATTATTATGAATTTCGATTGCTTGGAATCTTCTAATTTTCCATCCATCCATTCTTAGATGAATATCTCGTAAAATATCAGATTCAATTTTTAAAAGAACTGGCAAGAATTGTCTGGGAAGTCCCAAGGTGCTTGCAATTGCCGATACTTTTGATGACTGGCGCTATGATGATCATATAAATAATGATTATACGGATTTCTAGACCAAATATGATTTTTAAGGGTTTTAGCCTGCTCAAAAAACAGGTTAGAAATGGCCCTGACTAAACTATTTAGGCCTTCAGCCTGCTGCCTGCTCCAAATTATTTGTTTTTAATAATCATAATAGTAGATTATGGCGTTTATTTATGCTTTTTACTTGTGATATACTTGTGAGATACAAAAGCAAATTCTTATAAATTTTGGTTCATGGTTTTTGGCCACAGAGGACCCCGAGATTTTTTGTTTTTCAGTGTCGGATTTGGCGGGTAAAATGGGTGAAATTTAGATGTTTGGGAGGACATAGAAAATGTTTAATCACTTAAATCCTAGGACGCGCGAGATAGTCAGGAAACTGTGCGAAGGTCAACCCGTAGAACTGGGCGGAAGAACTGTTGGGCCATTTGACGACGGGGCAATACAGGTACTTCGCGTCTTAGTATCTAACTTCTCAGAATTGACTGAGAAAAGTGGGCAAGAACTCGCTGAGAAATTTGTGGAACATTTTGACCGCATGTTGACCGAGCAAAACGACCGAGGAGATCAGGCACACGAAGAAAGTGAGGAAATAGCACCGGAGCAACAAACGACCGAAAAACATATCCAGGGATATAAAATTGGGCTCATTCGTGCCTGTTCTTTCCGTGGGCTAGCACCTGCTGGGCAGGAATGGGCATACGATTTTAAAGGGAAGCCTCATTTGCTTTACGGGCCTAACGGTTGTGGTAAGTCTTCACTATTAGGGGCAATAAGTTGGTGTTTAACGGGATGCATATTTCGTGACGACCGTGCACCAGCTGTCCCAGAAAATGTCAGGGCCTATTCTATCGAACAGAATAGAAGGATGATCGAGAGATCGGACGCCCTATCGCTGATTGACCAGTCGGGCAAGAATACATCGCCGAGCGATAAGTATTGGGTAGAAATGCAGTTTGTAAGTGAAAATGCAGAGGGAACCAAAGTAGAATTGTGGATACGGAGACATAACGAAGATGGTTTGAGCAAATCAGAAGATGGCATAGAGTGGACGTCGATCGGAAGTATCGCAGAAACAGACATAGATGAGTTAGATGCAGAGCTTAATATTTTAATGCCTGCCCGAGTGTCACACATACGATTTGGCAAGGATACCAAGTTAATTCACATTCTGGCTCAGATAATAGGCCTATATGACCTTGAAGCGATTGCTGGCTTGGCGGATAAGGTGTGTAGAGCACTCCGTACCGAAGCCACAAGAGTCAATAACCGGGAAATTGAGCCGGAAAAGGTGAAGATCACAGACTTTGTGGGAAGTATCAAACAAACAGATAATAACACAGTTAAAGAATTGTCTTCGTATACTGAAGTGATAGCAGATACACGGAAATTGGCAGATATAGAAATATTTGGAAAGGCTATGACTGAGGCAATTGAAAACAAGGAAAAGCAGCTTGCCAAGGACCTTGGGATTGAAATTCCTGAAGAAGATACGGCAGCGTATAAGGAACGCAAAGAAGAAGTTGCCAACCTACCAGGGCAGGTGCAAAACGCCATAGATGAGCTTCAAAAACCATTAGCCGAGATATTTGATAGCAGCATAGGATTTGATGTTCCAACAAAAGAAGCTCTCAGTGAGCTTGAAAGAAAATTAGATGCTTTTGAGAAAGATACGCGAATGAAAGTTACAGAACGGCTGAGGTGGGCGTTAGAGGAGAAAAGAGACTCAAAGGCGTCCTTAATGTTGGTAGCAGCAGGATATTTTCCAGAGGGTTCGAACGATTGTCCTGTGTGTACGCAGGATCTGAAGCCAGTCCCGCAGATTAAAAAGCAGCTTGATAAATTACGCCCATTAGCTGGACAGGCATACTTAAGGAAAGAACTGGATGATTTAGAACTGCTTCTTACGGATGAATTAGAACAGATAGCAGCGCTAACATTGAGGGAACAAGGTGAGAAAACGTTTCACGAAAGAATCATTTCGGATTGGAGCAATTTGAAGCAACAACGATTTAAAGGATTTTTGTTGCCTATCGCAGATAAGTTTGATGAAGGAGTGCAGAGTATTGCGGAGGAAACACGCGTGGAAGAAGAAATAGAGCTAGCGCCACTTGCAGAAGGCTATTATAGGGATTTTCCCGCTGCGTTTTCTAAACTCGACCAAGTTTTGTGTGCAGCTAAGAGTTATGTACAGCTATGTAAATCTGTTCTGGAAAATGTGATCAACATCAGTGGAAAGTTAGGAACATTGTTAACGGCACCAAAGACCGAAGGCGTAGAATATTCGCTGAGCGCAATTCTTGAAAGGGGTCGAGCGACAAATCAAGATATTATGTCATTGCGAGCCGTTTATAAAACAACAAAAGACTTGTGGCGAAGTATGAAAAAGGAAAAGGAACTTGGCGACAGAATTTCTAAGTATCGAACTCTAACTGACGCGGGGGAAACTACGAAAGAACTTGCTGAAACTATAAGACGAGAAGTAATTGAGGTAGTCAAAGAATTGGAAAGTCAAATGAAGGGTTATTTCTCACGTCTTTATGAGAATGAAATTCTTATCCTTGATATGCTGACAACGGGAAATCCAGCCAACCCAGACGTAAAGGATGAAATTAACGTGTATCTGCGAGCTGGAAATCAGCGTGTTCCGATCGGGCCTTTCTGTAATGCCGGCCGAATGCGAGCATTGATATTGTCATTCATTTTTGCATTATTGAAAAAATCAACAGGTTCTTTGGGAATTATAGTACTTGACGACCCGGTGCTGTCCCTCGATCACGAGCACAAGGCCCGGTTCGTAGATTACATGGTGGAACCGCTATTGGCGGAAACGCAGGTTATTATGGCGACACATTACTTGGACTTCTGTAAAGTTGCTGAAAGAGCGTTTTCTAACTCGGAGAGGTTGTGGATGCCGCCACGTCGCAGCGAGGCTGATGGTGTATCATTTGAACCCGGCGATTTGTTTAAGCGAGTTGAGAGAGCATTAAAAGAACCGAGCTGCTCTTGGCGTGAAGTGGGTAACAATTTGAGGTTTTGGGTCGAGAGAACTCTTGCAACACTAAGCGGATACTGTCCTATGCCATTTGTAATATTCAACAATATTCCTGGCAGCGTGAAGGCATATAAGAAGATAGGTGATCCACGGGTAGCCACACAGGAGCGAGACAGGATTGTGGAGGCACTTGAAAGTCCCCAAGTTGAGCGAATCAGGTACAGCCTTGCACACGATAAAGACCCTGCAGAAAGTGATGTCAGGGATGGTCTAGAGGTTTTGAAAAAGTGCGAAGGAGCAGTTCAGGCAGAAATAAAGAGGTTTAAAGACCTCTACGAACACCAACTTCTAGCCCGTGCGATTGATGCAAGACCAAGCGTAAAGATACTTTCATTGAAAGATTATATTGGAGATTGGAAGCTTAATACTGTCGGGAGAGCAGCGGCAGCCCAAGATGGGGTGGTGGTGTTCTGGGAAGAGTACGAAGTCTATCAGTTGGCGAGATGTCAGATTGCCATATTGAAGGCAGGTACAATTGCTCCTATTGGTTTGATTGGTCAGTATCTATTGCTGGATTCTGAAGAAAGGAGGCCGGAGAATTCTGACCTTGTTGTAGTTGAAACGCAAGATAAAAAAAGATATGTACGAAGGTTTTGGACAGATGAGGATAAAACGATATGGTTAGAGGCAGCAAACCCGACCAAGCCATACAAGCCTATAAAACTTTCTGACGGTGAGCATCTGATACGGCGTGTGGTCGGCGTTTTATTTGATGGGGTTAGCGTGAAACCAGCAGAGGAAGGGGATGAATGGACCCCAGGTAGATTACCGGATAAATGGACGGATGATGTAGTTGGAGTGCGCGTTGAAGGAACGAGTCTGGAACCTATCGCTAGAGAAGGGCAAATTGTTTTGGTGAGTAAGAGGGTAGGCAAGAAAGTTACAAAAGCAGACGTAGCGTGTGTCGATATAGTTGACAAAGAAGCAGTAATAAAACGCTGTTATCCATCTGAACCTGCTTGGGTACTATGTTCGATAAACCCAAATGAGGTGCAAGATCCAATATCGGTTAGTGTTCGAGAAATACGAAACGCATATCCGCTTGTGGGAGTGCTATTTGAGGTGAATTCTGCGGTAACGGTGGGCAGTTAGCATACAGCGGATAGGGAATTTCAATTTTCGATTTTTGATTTGGACCCCAGATAAAGACGTTCTGGGGTCTTCGCTACGCTACGAGGGGTGGCGGAAGACGGAATCAATTTATTATTTGAACATAGGGCGGAATTGTTAGTATAATTAGTGAATACTGAATGGCAAATGGTGATTAGTAATTGGTGAGTATTTAACCATTTAACCGAAAACAGGAGAATTTTATGTGTGAGAAATGTGGCTGCGGCGTGGATTCGACAGGCTCACCACAAGAAGGTAAGCCACAGAAAAACTTCGAGCAAAAGGTCAAAGAGGTGATTGAGTCTGTTCGTCCAAATTTGCAGAGTCACGGCGGCGACGTCGAGCTGGTCGGCACAGATAAAGATAATACGGTGAAGGTCCTGCTACGCAGGGCATGCAGTGGATGTCCCGGCGCCCGAATGACAATCAAACAAGGTATCGACGGCTGCTCAAAGAATATGTGCCGGAAGTAAAAGAGGTCGTAGCTGTAGATTAGTTCGACAGGCTCACTACAAGCAGACCGAGCAAAAGACAGCCGGTCATTCGGCAGGGGGTTTAGGCTCGACAGGTTCACTACGAACGTGCAAACGAAAGACATTAACATAGCCGCGATTGGAGCCTAACTGGGTGATGAACTCGTAAGGCCCTGTACTTCTGGGCTTTTCCAAAAAGGCCAGGTTCTCATGCAAATTCAACTGCCGGTAGGCGGTGTGAGTCGGATTAAGTCCTTCTCTGCTGGCCCAAGGTGTGAAATTTCGAACCTTTTTTTAAAGGCATTAATTAATTTAAAAGAATTATTTTAAAGATTTTAAAACTAATAATTTTTTCAAAAATATTAATTTTAGTTCTTTTCTACAATTAAATGTAAATGCTCAGCAGTGTCTCTAAATTGTTCATATTCAGTAAATATTGAATTAAATTCATTCTATAAAATAACTTACATAATGCATCATATAAAAAGTGCTTGATATAGTACTTGAGAAGAATATATATTATATTTGTAATTCACATAATATATTGTTAAGGCGAAAATATTTCGTATAAGAACGAGTTATGTATAATTTTATTAGTTGGAAATGAAGTTGTATTTTTTAGAAAAATTGTTTGACATCAACTATCGGATGGCTACCCACGAAGGGGATGCCAATAGGAGACTGGCAAGCGAGGCGGTAAAAATTCTTATCCTACCCTCGAATGAAGTTCCTTGTTCTTACAGGAAAGAATTTTCGAAATTAAGAAAACTTGTCGAGGATACCATCCGAGATTTGTCATCTCCAGGTTTGACGCCAACTAGACTTCGAGGTATTGGCAACAGAACTGCAGCGAAATATATTAAACTACTAATTGATATTGAAGAGAGTCTTCGTAATGAGTAAAATTGCAAATAGCACGGCATATACGCTAGGATATATGTCTTTGCTCTTTGTGACATTGCCTTCGGCAACGTCACAAATTATAGAAGCGTTATACAGAATCCTGTTTGTGGTGGTATAAAATGTTTAATAAAATTGAAAAATTAAATATCATTAAAAATGAGCTATTTAAATATGTTTCCTCTAATCAATTAGATCCTTTATTTTTACTACCAGATATACAAGATAAAAGAATACAACCATATTTTAATTATTTGAAAGAATCAATAGATAAAATTCCTTTAAAAATATTTAAGAATACATTAAACGATCCTAATTTAAAGCATATTTTAAATTTAAATAATCCTTTAGGAAAATATTTTGAAGCTGGATTATATATTTTGACTTCATATTTCCAAAAGAAAATACCAATTGAAAAATATAATATTCTTACTCATCAAGATAAGATAGAAAGACCAGCTCCATATAATCATGATGCTATAAGTGACATTCAAATTGATGAATTTTTTTTAATTGAATTAAGACACTTCAATCCAGTTCCTGGAGGTTTTGAAAGAAATGGATATATATTTACTATTATACCTCCAGTACCCGCTTCAAATGCCTGTTATTGGCTTCATAATTTTCTAAAATATAATGAACTATATAAGAGAATTAAAGTACGCCTTGACCCTTTTAACTTTGCGAAAGTAGATAAATTTATTGTAATAGAATATAAAATGTGGGTTTGGGGGAAACCTCTTGATTGGAATCGCATTATAAATTTAAGACAACCTGAACATGGAAAATGGATGCCAGACTTTCTATCAAGAAATGATATTCATTTTACTGATTATATATGGAATCCACATAATAATGAAATAACTTTTACTTGTGAAGAAATACCAAATTCTCAAAATAATATCTTGAGAGGTTCAAGATATTTTCATGGAATTTACTCTAAAAAATGTAATGATATTATTCATTGTGATGGTGCAATTCGCTTTACGTCTAAAGATGAATTACAGAAAAGAATGAATGGCCATGTAAAAGATGAGAATATAAGGAAAATTGGTAAAAGGATTAAAATTTTTATAAATACGCACAAATTAAGCCTTTTTGAATTTTGTGGTTTAGCCTCATCTTTTTTTGTATGGAACAATGATGTTATTAGTTATTTTCAAGGCGAAAACTTTGTATAACATAGTGCAGCGAATGTTGGATAAGCTTCATATTATAGAGTAACTTCTCTTTTGTCTATTATATGAAAAAGTAAGTAATATTGAAAAAGTTATAAAATTACTCCTTTTATATAGAGTTCCCCTTTTTATTTTAAGTGTTTTACTTTTGACAAGGGATACTACAGTATTAATGAAAGTACCAGTAATGCAATTATGGGCAGTTATAATCTCACTTGCAGCATGGTTTATTATTTTAACTGAAATTTATTGGAATAAAGGACAAGTTCCCATTAGTTATTTATATCTTATATTTTTCTTAACACTGATTATAAACACGATATCTTATTCTGTAGGTATTCTGATTGGTTATTGGAGGATAAACCTTAATGAATAAAATTACAAATCGTATTAGAAGATTGCGTTTTGATAATAATGAAATGACACAGGAAGAACTTACCAATCTTGCCGGATGCACCCGGCAAACAGTTATTGCTATTGAACAGGGTAAATATGTTCCTTCTCTTGATCTTGCTTTCCGTTTTGCACAAGTTTTCAGGGTACCTCTAGAGAAAGTTTTTCAATGTGAAAATAATTTAACTTAATTGACTGCCCCAAGGTGTGAAATTTCGAACCTTTTTTTTATAGAATTAAATAAAATTAAACAACTTTTCCTGCAAAAATAATTATTATTCCTTTAAAAATAAATTTTTTAATTTCTTTACTATAAATATATTTGATATAAAATATCTTCATATTATTCATTTTTTAATATTTTTTTATTCTATGAAAAATATTTGCCCTCTTTACTCAGCAGAAAAGAGACTAGATGATTGCTTAAAACTCTGGAAAACCGCAAAGTATAATTATTTTAAGCCAAATTCTTTTATTCTAAACCTAAACAATCTAATCCAATCTTTAAGAAGTGTTACTTTTATTCTACAGAAAAATAAAAACTCTTTACCGAATTTTGAAAATTGGTATCAAGAGTGGCAAGAAGTTATGAAAAAAGATGATATATTAGTATGGTTAAAAAAAGCTAGGAATTATATTGAAAAAGAAGGTGATTTAGAAACTCTAAGTAAAGTTCGTCTTTCAATAATAAATTCTTATTTTGAACCACCAATATTTGAAACAGTAATATCTCCTTTCATTAGAACTGAAGAATTCTTAAGGATAATTACAAAAATAAAACCAAAAGAAATTAACCTTGAAAAAGGATTTTTAAGGGCGGAGCGATTATGGGTTGATTCCCAATTAGAGTCAAGAGAATTAATAGAAGCTAATGCTTATGTTTTTATTTTCTTGTTAAATCTAATAATTGATGCTCATGATAAATTATTAAATTCTGATTTCAATTGTCAATGGTATTCCAGAAAATTAATATCTATGCAAGAAATAATTAATATGCTTGATCAGAAGTGGGAACGTACTATTTGGATGGATTTATCAACTAAAGAAATAACAGAACCAGCTTTTAAAAAAATAGAGTTAGATAATGATATTTTAGAAAAAGCTAAGAAAAGATATGGAAATCTTGATGATTTTAAACAAGAACTAAATAATGCCAAGAATCTTAAAGAACAAGCTTCAATACTTTTTAAATCTGCAAAACTTTTACTTTCGAAAGATGGTACACATATTTCAATGGTCTATTTGGGTTATGCAAATGGCGAACTAGTTCCATTTCCATATTTTTTTACAAAAAGAGAAGAAAAGTATATGTTTTTTAGAATGTTTGCATCTATTGTTAAAGATACTTTTGCAATCTCAATAATAGCAATAAATGAATGTTGGATTGCTAGCGCGGTGGATAAAACAAAACAATTTATTTTTCCTAGTGATGATCCTAATCGAAAAGAAGGTCTTCATCTTGTGGCTGCAAATTCTTCTGGTGAAATAATTTCTTTCTTTGTTCAGTTTAATAGAAATAAAAATGGAAAAATAATTCTTGGAAAAGAGTTTATAATCGATGACGATATGAAAGATAGAAACATTTTTCTGGAACCAGTATTTGAAGTTTGGAAAAAAAAACAATAGTTTTATAGTTGGTTGCCCCAAGTAGTGAAATTTCGAACCATTTTTTAAAAGAGATAATTAAAATTAAAAATATAATATTTGTTTAGTTTTTATATATAATTTACAATTTATTAAACCTGTTTAAAACACTAATAACTTTAACAACTTAACTTATAGCATTTTATAATAAGTTAGCGTAAGACAATAAGATGAATTTGGAATATAAACTTATATATTTAGAAATACCAGGAAAAATTATATGAGGTCAATAGAAGGAAAATTATCTGATAAGATATTAAGGGCAATTGGATCTAAAACTGTCGATAGAGCTCCTGCTTATAAAGTTAGTACTTATAGTGAATTGATGAATAATGTATCAGAACTTTCTTACTTAAATAAGGATTATCTTATTTTTTTTCGAGGACAAGGGAAGGATTATAAAAGCAAGATAGGGGGTTCCACCTTTTATCCATCTATCTATAGAGATGAATACTTATCACAACAAGAAATTAATTATAGATTTGATATTCTTAATGAAGCATCTAAATTATTGATAAATACTTTTTCAAATGAAAACATTCATGGCTGTGAAGAAATTCGAAGGAAGATATTTATTCAATGGAGTATTCTACAACATTATGGTGTTTGCCATACTCCACTACTTGACCTTACGCATTCAATTCATGTCGCTTGTTCATTTGCACAATTACAAAGTGAAAGCAATAGCTCATATATTTATTTATTTGGTTTACCTTATTTCACAAATAGGATTTCAATTAATTCTGAACACGATTTAGTAAATATTCGATTGTTAAGTATCTGCCCGCCAGATGCGATGAGACCATACTATCAAGAAGGATATCTCGTGGGAACAGATGATATAACGACTGATTATGATTCAAAAACTGAGCTTGATTTTAAAAATAGACTTATTGCAAAATTTAAAATACCATCAGGCCATGATTTCTGGGATTTAAATTTTTCTACTATCCCTAAAACTGTACTATATCCTCCTAATGATAAAATTGACAAGATATGCAAATCTTTGAATATAAATCTTAATAGAAAACTTCGTCCTGGAGAAATTGGGGAATTTTTAGAAGTATGGGCAGAATTGGAGGATCAACTTTTAAAACATTCAAAAGCCAAGACTGATCGTGTTTTTTCAGTTCGTGCGGCAATTAATTCTCTTGCTAATATCAAATTAATACCAAAGAAATTTATATATGAAATAGATACTATTCGACAATTCAGGAATCAATTAGTGCATAAGCCAAAATCAATCGAACCAGTAGAAGTTAAGTCATTTATTGATCGTGCTAAAAAAATACAAATTCAATTTCAAAATTTAAAAAACTTCCATTATTAAAGCATCTTGAACAAAAAACTGAAGAAGTTGCCCTAACAGATGAAATTTCGAACCAGATTTTTAGGGAAATTACAAAACTAATTTTTCTTTTTAAGAATTAAATATATTTTTTTTTAATAATTTCCAATAAGTATAATAGTTCTATATAATATTAAAGCAATCATTAAGTTTTTGTACATAGCTTATAAAAACTCATATTTTAGTAATTCAATATGAATAAAAAAAATATTAATGAATATGATTGGCGTTTACAAGCTATAACGACAATAGTAGAGGATACAATTAGCCCAACTGGAAAACCTATTAAAAAGGGTACTCCTGTGATTTTACTACATCCTTTAAAAATAAATAATAGGAGAATAGAAATTTATACTCCTAGTCCAATAGCAATGTTTTTAAATTTATCAAATAACTATTATCAAAATTCTTTGAATTTATTTAATTTCAAAGAATTTAAAGACCCCCGTAATTATAATGAAGAGCAACTTTTTAATTCTTTAGAGTGTTACATGGCTTCCATTATTTTCGCTTATACTGCTGTTGAAACTTTTTCTAATTATTCTATTCCAAATAATTATGAATTTAAAAAATTAAGAGAAGATAAAAAGTGTTTAGAAACTTATGATAAAGAAGAAATTGAAAAGAATATTAAACTTGATTTAAAAATTGACTGTATCTTGTCTGGAATCTATAAGGTAAGTACTTTTAAAGGTACATTTCTTTGGGAAAATTATTTAAGTTTGAAAAAAATAAGAGATAGAATAATTCATTTAAAATCTAAAGATACAAAATATGACCTCAAAGACCCTTGTAATCATCTTTGGAATGATTTAATAAATAATGGAGAACTTATAAACTATACAAAAAAAGCTAAAGAAATTATTGAATATTTTTATAGTGATAAAAAACCAAGATGGTTGATTAAATGTCCTTTTTAATTATAAATGCTTATTTTCGCCTTATGTGTACCTACAATAGATATAAATTGTTTAAGATATTTATGACAAAGATGTCTGAAAGTGGCTGGCCACTGTGGACGATGTTAAAACCAAGATTTTAGCATTAGATAAGGAAATTTTAATCCCAGAATTAGTTATATAGGTTTAATTTTATATACCCCACTGCGTAGCTCACTATTTATTGGCTGAAGATAGTGGACAAAGTCAGAACCAAATTGCTGAGCTTAAATGAAGATATTTTTATACCTGAATTAGTTTATTAAGCTATTATAAAACCCACAACTCTTACAAGAATAAATTGCTATTTGCCCTATATTTGTTAGAATTGAATAAGTATCATCTTTTAGTTTTTTATTATATTTTTAATATTAATTAAGATGAACAAAAGACTATGCGAAATATGTCATAATCAACAAAAACGAGAGATAAATATTTGTGCAGAATGTTTAAAAGATGAAATGTTAAGTATAATTCCCGAAAGTTGTCCTATATGCTGTGCTCCAATAATTAAAGGTTTGGAAAGTATATGTACTAATTGTAGTGAATTTGAATCACAAGGTAAAAATTATATAGATGATATTATACCCATTACCTATGGAATAAATAGAACTTTTTTTTCATATATTGTTCGAGGTCATAAATATTATAACAATAATGATTATTTTGTCCCACTTGCAAGTGTGCTATTTAAATTTCTATTGTCAAATAGTAAAAAAATAATTCAAAAGTTTGGTAATTTTGATTATTTTATATATGTTCCATCTTATAAGGATCAAAGAAAACATAATAAAAATTTAATTCATAGTGTAAAATTTGAAAAATTTAAAATTGTCGATATGTTAATAGAACCAAAGGAACATCCTAGAAAACAAGGTATGGAAAAGGCAGATAGAAAAGTTGAGGAGGATAGGTATATAATTGCTGATGGTTATAGTGTTAATAGAAAAAATATTTTATTATATGATGATGTTTGTACCAGCGGAAGTACAATTCGTTCAGCTGCTTATCCTTTAAAGCATAATGGTGCTAATATGGTAATTGGCATAGTTTTATTTAAACAAGTTTATGCTGAATTCAGAGACAATATTGTAGCATTTTCGAGAAATCATCCTTTTAATTACAATGAATGGAAATATGATATCATACAATAATTTGTCAGATGATAAAAAAATATTATATTGGGTTGCGCTAACATCGGTGGAAGGCTGGGGTCCATCTGTTATACGTAATTTATTTAAAAAATATGGAAGTCTATATAATATTCTTGAACAAATTGAAAATAAGAATCCAGATATTATCAACATTGAGAAAGCATATAATACTATATTTGTAGACAATTGTCATATCGCTAAAAATATTATCGATATAACAAATAGCTGCGGTGCAAAAATTGTTACCTTAGGTAGCAATTTATATCCGGCTAATATTAGAAATATACCAGCTATACCACCTGTTTTATATTACAAAGGATCACTTGATTTAATATCTATTAAGTCATTAGCAGTAGTTGGGACTACAAACCCTACAGAACAGGGATTATTAAATGCTAAGAGATTTGCAAATTATTGTGTTAGAAATGATATACAAGTTATCAGCGGTTTAGCACGCGGTATTGATACAGCAGC
>Ga0307378_10008681_pt1 | contig 13455 bp, 15 predicted proteins | sample UN1MG_FD_202238 | JGI IMG/M metagenome (GOLD analysis project Ga0307378, IMG submission 202238) | Soil microbial communities from Risofladan, Vaasa, Finland - UN-1 | ecosystem: Environmental > Terrestrial > Soil > Coastal area > Acid sulfate soil | place: Finland: Risofladan, Vaasa | collected... | reverse complement strand
TCACGCCGTATCTGCCAATCTCTTTGATATCCCGCACGTGTTCTATATCGGCTATGATCCCGGTTTCAGCCATGACTTGCACGAGCTCTTGCTCAAGTCGATCACACTGCACACATCCCGGTCCCAAAACCTTGATCTCCAGTCCTCCCGGGACCTCCTTTTCAAAGGGTTTCCCCAGAAATTTCTTGAATTCCCTCAGGAAGGCCTTCCCGTAATCCCCTCTTGCCTTTTCCGGGATGTAGTTCCTCTTACACAAACGATTCAGGAGTTCTTCCCAGACCTCACTATCCGGTTTATCCCCATATTCTTCGGCCATGTCCTCCAGTACGGTCTTCAGCCCTATGATGCCGACAGGAGAGTCTCCGACTCTGATCTGAGTTACATCATCTTGTGACATCTAAGCCCCCATTTTTATTAACCAGACGCAAAGTGCACAAAGTTTAATATTTTCTTTTAGTTTCTGCTCTTTGCTCCTTTGCGGTGAATCTTATCCTGCGATCCACCCGTAAGCCATTCCTGCAAGAGTGGAAAGAACGACGATTATTGTGCAAAATACCGCTGTCTTCCTAACCCCCATGACTCCCCCGATCACCAGCATATTGGGAAGCGAGAGAGCGGGCCCTGCTAGAAGGAGTGCCAGTGCCGGTCCCTTGCCCATGCCGGCGCCCAATAGGCCTTGAAGTATCGGGACCTCGGTCAACGTAGCGAAATACATGATGGCCCCGGAGACCGAAGCAAAAAGATTTGCCCAGAGGGAATTCCCTCCGACTAGGTACTGGATGTAATGCTCAGGGATCAGGGCGGAATGTCCCGGTCTTCCCAGCATGAACCCGGCTACCAGCACACCTGCACCCAGAAGCGGAAAGATCTGCTTCATGAATCCCCAGGTGGACTGAACCCAAGTTACTCTTTCGTCTTTGACGAACCAGCCCTTGAGCATGAAACCAAGGACAACGAGAAGCCCACCTGTGATGTACCACTTGGCAGCAAAGATGATCGGCCAGAGTCCGGTCGAACCTTCAGCCGGTTTTGCAAAGGCGGCAAAGATGAGGATCAAAACCAGCGTCAGCATAAAAAAGGCCTCCTGGGTGAGGGTCCGGCCTTTGTCCCCTTCCTCCGGGAGGTAGATCTGTCCTGCTGTCCGGGCCGCATCGTCTTTCCTGAAGAAGAAGGCCATAAGAAGCCCGGTCAAAATGGCAAAGAGTACAGCCCCGATGGCGCGGGCAAGACCCAGTTGCCATCCAAGAATCCTGGCTGTCAACACGATGGCAAGCACGTTAATAGCCGGACCGGAGTAAAGAAAGGCCGTCGCCGGACCGATACCGGCTCCCCGGGTATAGATCCCTGCAAACAAAGGCAGAACTGTGCAGGAACATACGGCTAAGACAGTTCCGGATACGGAGGCCACAGAGTAGGAAAGAAATTTTTTCGCTCTCGCACCGAAATACTTGAGTACCGAGGCCTGAGAAACGAACACAGCAATAGCGCCGGCAATGAAAAATGCCGGGATCAGGCAGGTCAAGACATGCTCTCTGGCATATTCCTGAAGCATCATAAAGGCCTCAAGCCCGGATTGCCGTAGAGTAGAATGACTCCAGGGAATAAAGTAGCACGCGAGGAAAATGAGCACGATGATAAGAAGCTTGATTCGTTCTTTCATAACGGTTTTTTCTAACGAATAGAGTGGTTAATATAATATTTGATCAATTAAGATAATTATATAATTATATTATTATATAACGAAAGTAAAATAATTTACTATTTTTTACGTATATCTTCTCTTCGAATATAGGGAAGCTTTTCCACAATATCTGCGATCTCTTTATCATCCTTTATCCAGTGCTTGAGATTTCCTAAAAGGCTGGCCACATATGGACTGCTGCTCCCGTCTGTAAGGTTATAATTAACCCACAACCCGTCTTTCTGGAAACTGACCAAACCGGCATCCTCAAGTAATTTAAGATGCTTCGAAACAGCAGGCTGAGAGACTTGTAATGCTTTTTGTATCTCGCAGACACACATAATTTTATGTTGTAACATCTTTATGATTTTTACTCGATTAGGATCAGAAAGCGCTTTCATGACCTTAACAAAAGCTTTCATATAAAACTCCCTACTATATTCTAATATGGTAATATAAATGCTTGCCTTTCCGTTGTCAAGGACATTTCTTAGCGCATGATTTTTTTTGCAGCGCATAGCAGACAATTGGGTATCATCACCTGGCCCGAACAATTTCGCTTGTTATTGATACATGCGGTAAAGAGCCCTTTCAACTTATTCAAATATTCAACCACCTAGTTTAGAAACTAAGTGTATGGTGTCTGGCATCGGAGATGGATAACGAGGCTAAAATAAATGGAACACACCGCAGTCTTTATATGAATATCTTTGCAATCATCCAGACTGATAAGGCTATCAGAATGGTGGCCAATATCACTCGCAATTTTGGTAAGCCGGTCCTGAGTGACAGGATTGGCCCTAGCCTTGCTCCACCAAAGGCAGCGGCGGCCAAGGGCAGCGCCAGCCAGATGTGGAAAGGGTCGCCACCGAGCAGATGTCCTATAAACCCAGGCATGGCTGACAGACCATTAAAGGTTGAGGTGATGCCAATGGCGATTCGTATCGGACACCCGAACAAGAGCACCAACAATGGCAGCACAAAAAGTCCGCCTCCTACCCCTATCATTCCAGCGACAAAACCTACCAGGGCTACGGTTGGGATAACCAAGAGGGATACCCGATATTGATAATCGCCGCAACGCCTATCCCATAAGCCCCATTTAGGAAGAAATCCCGGGCTTTGCCCCTCTTCCCTTGCCGGCCGAAGCATAAATATAGCGGCGGTAATGAGCATCACGGTGAATATGATCTTCAGGATGGGCACACTCACCCATTGGGCAACATACCCTCCTAGGAAGGAGGAAAACAAAGAGGGTATAGCAATAGCGAAAAGCAATTTCCAGTCAATCGTCCTTTTGTGCCCAAAAACCAGAGTTGCAGAGATGCTGGCCAGCATAATCATGAACAGACCTGTGGTAGAAGCCTCGCGCATAGACATACCCGCCGCCAACAGGACAGGAACATAGCTAGACCCTCCCCCTTGACCAACCATAGAGAACAGAAACGCCACTCCTGTTATCACCAAGCATGTAACGACAATAACTTCTATTGACATCTCATATATCCTTATTAGCAGGACTAAGACCTTCTGTTTACATAACCTTTATGTCTCTATAGCCTGAACATGGAATGCAAAGGTGCTTCCCGTCCAAAATCCTGACACCAGGGGCAAACACAATTTCCCTGCATTTCTCACATTCATACCATTCATATGCACCTTTTCGAGGCTTAAAGTCTACGTCAAAGACATCTCCTACAATCAATATCTCTTCATCGGGCAAGGATGATATCTCATCAATAATTGGGTCAATAACCTCTGGCTTAATATCCTGCGGGTGTAAACCCTGAGAGCGTAATTTCTCAAACTCTGAGGTCAGGGTTTTCTTCTGAAATTCAGGTCTTAAAGTTACCCTTACCGCCTTCTTCGATTTAACATCAATAACGGTAATGGCGTTCTTACCATAATCAAGTTTTTCTATATTGCCTTTACCTAAAGTACACCCAGTAGCAAACTGTACACCATCTACAAAACACATTGATGGGTGAACGCCAGTTTCACACAGACAATATAGTTCTCTATTTTTTGCACGTTCTACGCCAAGCGCCTTCATTGCGGCAGTCCCCACACGAATACCAACAGGCCAAGCTGGATCTTTGTGTCCATGCAATTTAAATGTCATTTCAAGCAAACTTTTATCTAACATTTTTGTCCTTCCTTTAAAGAGCTTGTGACAACCAATATCTTTGTCTGGCGATAAAAGATGCCTTCGTTTCAACCTACTGATTTGGTTAAGAGCCTTAAATTTAAACACGTCATTGGCTTCATTACCCTGTTACTCCGCCGCTATGGTTTATCTTCTACACGTGATACAGCGCTCCTCAAATACCAATGTATAAGCTTGGTATGCTAATCGGAACTCCCTCTTTATCTCCTTTGGAGAAAGCGCAATTACCTCCCTCCAGCTTCGAGGGGAAAATTCCCTTCCCCATCACCTGAAGGCTGGAGGGAATCTTTGCCTTCCGATCAGTACCGAAGATTGAAGTATTCTCAGATACAGTGAAGGGCTTGCTGGAAGGAAAGGATGTAGCGGTGTGTAATTTAGTCAACTGAATGCCACTCTGGATATAATGCACTTATCTTATTGAGGGACACCTTCTTTGGTATGCCGCAGGAGGAGCCAAGAATTAAGCCACCCCTGCTGAATTTTTTCTCTGCCCGTTCTATTTCAAGCCTGATTCTATCCTCATTCCAGGCGAGAATGTCCACGTGGCCCATAAAGGCTATGTTTCCCCCGTAAACTTCCCTTAGTTTATACAAGTCAATTCCCGCTTGTGCGTCAATACAGTGAAGACAATCAAAGCCGGCATCCACAATATGCTGCAATATCTTACAAATATTACCGTCTGAATGAAAAAATGCATAGAGTCCATGTTCTTTAATAATCTTCGCGGCACTTTGATAAAAAGGATAAAGTAAATTTTCAAAATCCAGACGCGACATCATTAGCCCCTGATTTCCTGCTATGTCATCTAATATAGCTATTCCCATGAACGAATTCTCTAGGACCAAGCTTATGATATCACGTAACTTTTTTATCAACATCGATGTAACCATAGCGTAGGTTGATTGATGCATCTTTAGATCGAGCATTGCCTCCTCAAAACCCTTTAGCCTTGTTATGAGACTGAAAGGTCCTTCCAGACATCCAACAGTGAAAAAGCCCTTGAGCCTTCTGTATTCGTTCCGAGACAGAGAAAGGATAAATGAATCTTCATTCATGTCAATTCCTATCAAATCGAGTTCTAAAGATTCGCAGGCGGCCTTAAGTTGTTCGATATGATTACCTTTTCCATTCGGAAAATGACTGATAAGAAATTCCCTGCTAATAAACAATTCTCCCCTTGGCAGTCTGCTGCTTTCGTAGTGGTTAAGTGCCGCTATTACCGTTTCGATTCTGTCCATAAGGGGACCTCATCAAGCGTCCTGTTCATGAATTCTGCAATGAAAAAAGTGGCTTCACAAACTTTCAAAGCCACTTTTTCAGACGTGTGAATTGTTTCACAAGACTTCTTTTTAGACACATCCGATCGGTTTAGGCAGACCGGCCATTTTACATGCACCTCTGCCAGGTCCGGACGGGAACAACTCATAGATGTGCTTCAATTTGTAGCCGGTTACCTTGGCAAAGATCCTGACCATAGGAGGTTTTTTATGCTGCTTGTAATAGTCCTGGATTACGTTGATGGACTTCCAGTGTTCGTCGGTAAGTTCCTCAATCTCCTCGCTCCCCTTAACGTATTCAACCCATTCCGGACACCAGTCACTATAGTTAATAAGGAAACCGTCTTCATCCACCTCAAAAGTTTTTCCTTGAAATTCAACAGTTGGCATGACAATATTCTCCTTTCCCTGAAATGAACTACCCTGCAGCTTGCTGCAGGGTAGTTCATTGGCTCCTTAAAAAGACCCCTATTTAATGCAACAATGACTCAAAAGTAGGGCTTATCTCCTATAATCCCTATAGAATACTTCGCTTCTGCAACCCTATTGTGTTCTATTGAATGATCCCTCTCGACTGTGCCATTGATGCACTCATTCCTCAGGTATTTCAAAAATGTATTCACAGCAGTTGTCGCCTTTATGGAAAAACTTTGCCATTGATACTCTAATCTTGGGGTTCAGCAACTGTGCTGCCCTTTTTTCAAAGTTGATAACACCTTGAGAACATATTTTTGCACCTTCCGGGCTTGGGCGATTATACCAAGGACATTTATTTACCCGAAAACCCGCCTTATTATCTGACACGACAAAATATTCCGTGTCATAGTCCATTATGGCATCCGCTTTGGCAAACCACTCTGCGATCTCTTTTGGCCCGTCACCTTGAAAGCCCAATCTCTCAAAACTTCCAGGGAAGAACCTATCAGCCATATCTGCCCAGATTTTTCCAATCAATTTTAGCCCTTCATCTCCAAATTTTTCATAGATCGCAAGATTATAGGCGCAAATATATTTATTTAATGTGCCTACACCAGCTTTAAGCCTCATTTCAAATGGAAATTCCTTTTCGTCTAACTTATAACCCATTGCCCCTCCTTTCACTTATTATCTACTTACTAGTCAGTGGTATAGAAGCTAGAATGCTAATATAATTATGATCCACGGGCCCCTTAAAGCAGCCTTAAGGAAAGTAAAACATTCAATAGACCCTTGTTTCATGGCCCTTCCAATATTTTTCCCTTAGCTTTCTTTTTTCAACCTTTCCCGATGGAGTCATGGGTAAATCTGATACAAACTCTACGGATTTAGGGATCTTTATCTTCGAAATTTTCCCCATACAGAATTGCTTTATTTCCTCCTCATTGACATCCTGGCCTTTCTTTAACACAATTAAGGCCTTAAGGGATTCCCCCCATTTTTCATCGGGGATTCCTATTACAGCTGCATGCAATACTTTTGGGTGCTTGTATAACACGGCTTCAGTTTCAGCAGGATAGATATTAACCCCTCCACTGATCAGCATATCTGTCTTTCGATCAACCATATAATAGTATCCTTCCTTGTCACGCTTTCCCATATCCCCAACCGTAAGCCAATCTCCCCAGAAGATTTTTTTTGTCTCTTCAGGCATTTTATAATATTCCGCCATCAAGCCTGGCGCCTTCATATATAAGGTACCAACTTCTCCATTAGGTACATCTCTTCCTTCGTGATCTACCAATCTGACTTCATTAGGCAAGACCGGCTGTCCAATAGAGCCCGGTTTTCTTAGTTGGTCTTCAGGACGAAGACAGAGCATCATTCCTGTTTCGGTTGATCCGTAATAGTCGAACATTTTTGCATTCCCAAAAAGCTTGAGAATTGCCTCTTTAGTCACCATATGCATAGGAGACCCTGCTGTAGTTAATGTTTTTACTGAACTTAGATCGTAACTGTTCTTTATATCTTCCTGTAAGTTGATCATCATGTGGAACATTGTAGGAACCATGCCAACAATACTAACTTTTTCCCTTTCTATTAACTTCAAAGCTTCTATGGGATCAAAGTGCTTAAGAACGCATATGGTTCCACCGACAAAAAGTTGCTGTAAAGCTTGAACGACGAAAGAATGATAAAAAGGAGATCCACCGTAGTATATATCATGCTCTGTCAAACCGAATAGAATGGCATTGTATATGATCCACCCATCTATCATATTTTTATGAGGGATCAAGCAACCTTTGGGTCGACCGGTAGTGCCCGACGTATAGAACATAAATCCATAATCACCGTCATCTAAAATAACTTGTGGTTCTTTTTCTTCCGAATTTGAGATTAAAGATTCGAAATTCAAAGTCTTTATATCTTGCAAAGACCCTAAGTTAATATAATGATCGATTTGAGGGCAGTTTTTTCGAAGAAGATCCATTTTATCTATGAATTCTTCCTCAAATATCAGGATCTTAGCGTCAGAATGGTTGAGTATGTATTCAATTTCACTTTCTACTAAACGGCAGTTTATCGGTACGATCACCATACCCACTTTCGTCAGAGCGATATACACTTCGATGAATTGATGACTATTATGCAACAACGTAGCAACTTTGTCACCTTTTGCTAAGCCAAAATCCAACAATGCATTACCTAATTTATTAGCTCGTGAATTAAGCTCAAGGTAGGATAATGATTTTCCACTGTCGATGATGGCTTTTTTTCTAGACATCCTTGCACTATGATGCTGTATAGCTTTGCCGATATGCATGATTCTCTCCCTTCCAATAAATTTATTCTAATTGCAGCAGCGATTTTTGTTCAATCAGTTTAGCAAGCGAGGGCATGTTAAATTGTTTGCTTATTCGGTCATAGATATATTCATAAGCACTCACGCCTAACTTTTTGGCCGTCTGGGTAATGGTTAAACATGTGTCCTTGGCTTTTGTTCCCTCTTCCGTCTTGGTCTGCAAGCTGACATCTTGCCTACGTTTTTCCGCCTTTCTTTGGTTCTTTGAAGGTAATATTTATTTTACTATACACACAAGCCTATTTGCTTTGCTAGATGTTTATGGTACTGGCTTGATATCCGCAGAGCAATCGTGCAGGGCATGGACATTGACACCCTCTGGATCATAAACCTTGTCGGCTTTTCAACGGGAGGAAAAATCTGATGTTTGTTTACCGACCAAAGTCGGTACAAATAGTGGGCTTTGGCCAGAAAATGTGATAAAATGCCGTAAGGCATAGCTAGAATTTCTCCTTATTTATGATAAAATTCTTTAAGTTGCCTATCATTACTCTATGTGGTTATTCATAACACTTCTCAAAAAGCAGAGTTTTTTGAAGCGACTTCTCAAAAGTATTGGACGGAACCCACATAATCTCAGCACTTGTTTTGATTCTCTGGTACAAAACTGTTTTGATCTGCATTTCCAATTCGCTCAATTGGCGTTGATCCATTCCAGCACCATATTCTATTTTTACTTTTAAAGGCGGCAGGGCTTTCGGTGGGGGCTCCTCTAAAATTATTCTTACTTCTCCGGTAACTCTGGGAATAAATGATGAAACAGCCTCCCTAATAGCATGAGGATAAATATTATGCCCTTTAATAATCAGCATATCATCTGATCTTCCCACAAATTTTAATCTTTTTCCCTTAAATCCACAGGAGGGGCACTCCTTGGTGAACACTTGGACAATATCGCCATAAGCATACCTTATCATTGGAGATGCATCACGATCCAAGGAGGTGTGCACTGCTTCGCCGATAGCTCCATCAAAAATATCTATCGGTTCTTTGGTCTTAGGATCAATTAAATCATCCTGATATAAATTGTAATCTGGCGCATAACAATGTAATCCATGGTATTCATCGGAGTCACAAGAGAGGCCAAGGCCCAATCCCCCCGGGGACCAGAAATCATAAACTCTCCCTCCATACGCAGATTCCAGCCTCTTTCTTACGTCCATAATACCAGCACCCGGTTCTCCACAAAGCAAAAGAGCCTTTATTCCCAATTCCCTAATTTCTTTACCTATGCTCTCTGGAGCGATTTTGATTAAATACTCAGCCAAGGAAGGTGTCATTAATGCGCACACAGGCTTACATAATTCAGCAAATTCCAAAATTTCGTCCACTCCTCTTCCAACATCTACATCAATTGGGATGGCATTTATTTTCCTGATTCCCCACAATATCATGCTTGTAGCATAAATCCCTAATGTATAAGCAAAAAGAACTCTATCCCCCGGCTGGACATAAACATATTTAAACATAAAGGCCCACAACGCTGCTACCGGTCCATTGATATCACGCTTTGAAAAGGTATAGGTGAAGGTTGGTCTGCCAGTTGTTCCTGATGTGGTTGAGGTGAGTTCTATATCCTCAAGCTTAGCGCAAAGATGCATACCAAAGGGATGTCCATATTCTTCCATAGATTCTTGTTGGCTTTTCCTCTCATCTTCCTTGGTCATAAATATTGGGAGTTTCCGAAAATCTTCCAAAGTGCGAATGTCCTCAGGGTGCGCCCCTGCTTCATTAAATTTTCTTCGATAAAAATCAGAATTATTGTAGCAATATTTCAACTGCTTTCTTAGTTTCTCTTCCTGGAATTCTTTGATCTGCTCCGGTAGCATATGGTTTAGTATTTCGTTTTCAAATCTCATACGTTAAATCCCTTTATTCACCAACTATAATAGACTACTTAACTTTGCAATATAGCCTTCAAATGTCCGAACAAGCTATATTAAAACTTGTTATTTCCCCTAAGCAATTGATTATTTATCAAACCCTTCTTCTTCAAATTTCATTTTATGCTTGGCCTCCTCCTCAGCTAAAAATGAAAATAGTTTTTTCAAATCTTCATCCTTGCTTGACTCCTTTAGCTCATTATAAAGATTGACCGAAATCTCCTCCAATTTTATTCCTACTCGCAGGACATCAGCATAACCCATAACAGGCTTAGACTCTACTTCCTTAAAATAGTCCTTGACCTTAAGATAAGGAGTCCCCTCAATCCTTGATTGGGCCCCTTCTATGCTGAGATTATCAAGCAATTTTCTATGTTCCTCTTCTTCTTTGGCCAATTCCAAAAACATGTTCTTGGCACGGGGGAATCTTACTACTTTAGATGCCTTTATATAAAAATTATAAGATAGAATCTCTTTTTCAATCGCAAAATGAATGATATCACTAAATGTCTTATCGTCCATAATTCCTCTCCCTTCTAATGATTTCTTTCATAGCCCCTTTAACTCTTTTTTAATTCCTTGCAGCAGTTTGCATTACTCATTTTAATATTTTTAGGTTGAGCATCTTCCCAACGAGGCAAGGCTTACGGTGAATGGCTAAACTTGCTACTATTAGAGGTGTAGTTTGACGCTTTCCCAATTTAATGACTAGGGCAATCTGGCCTCGCATCACCATGTCATGAGGTGTTTAGTATCTGCTTCTTTTTGAAACCTGCGGAATGGGAAAACCATAGGTAGACTAACACAGATATTTGGCAGATGTTATAGGCCTTTTTGGATGGCCTGACAAAAAATTAACCCACTTAAGATAGAGGAATTTTCGTCTTTGTTGATATGCTTTCGGCTCCCATACTTAAACCTCTACTCAGCCATCCAGCTCGGTCTATTTAGGCATGGTTTTAAATCTGTGCTTTAATCAACAATAATCTTTTATTAAATAAACCTATTCTTCAGGTATTTCAAAAATGTATTCACAACAATTATCGCCTTTGTGGAAAAATTTATTCATTGAAACTTTAATTTTGGGATTGAGCAACTGTGCTGCTCTTTTTTCAAAACCGATAACACCTTCAGAACATATTCTAGCACCTTCAGAGCTAGGGGATTTAAACCAGGGACACCTGTTTACACGAAAACCCGCCTTTTTGTCTGACACGACAAAAAAGTCTGTATCATGGCCGACTATAGCGTCCGACTTGGCAAACCACTCCGCAATGTCTTTTGGTCCATCACCTTTAAAGCCCAGCTTCTCAAAACTTTTAAGAAAGAACTCATCCGCCATATCTGACCAGATTTTTGCAATCAGTTCTACACCCTCATCGCCAAGTTTTTCGTAGATTGCCAAATTATAAACAGAAAGATATTTATTTAATGTGCCTACACCTGCCTTGAAACGCATTTCAATGGGAAATTCTTTTTCGTCTAATTTATAGTTCATTTTTTTCTCCTTTCATTTTTATCCAAATGCTTTACAATGTATATGTCATATTCATCACACTTTGTGACATATTGGTCCATTAGCTGTTAAAAGATGGCATTTTGCTATCAGTAGACCTATAGACCATCTTGTTTTTGACCTCTTCATCGGGCCAAGATACTTTCCAGAGATAGCTTAGTAAACAACAATATATTGTTTTAATTTCTCTCTAATCCAATAGAATTTGCAATAAATACTTTTCTTATCCGATAATCAAAATGTAATGAACTACCCTGCAGCAAGCTGCAGGGTATCAAGCTTAAAATAATTTGAGCTGCCTGAGTTCTGCTTTGGGTTGGCCTTGTGTTTGGACATACTTCTCCACTGTGTCCCAATTGGCACGTTCGCCAACTGTTGCAACATAGTAGCCATCTGTCCAGAACTCTCCTCCCCAAAGCTCCTTTTTTACAGTGGGTTTCCTTAGGAATATTTCTCGGGCGGTGATGCTTGTGAAGATCTTCACAATTCTACCCGGTGCTACCTTAGGATGAGCACTGCAAAGCAGGTGAATATGGTCCTTATCGATACCGATTGCTTCCATTTCAATGGCATACCGTTCGGTAATGCCTTCAAGAAGCGATGGAAACTGATCATCATTCATACATTTATACCCTCTTAATCTAACATGTCACACGCTCAAATAGGATTTTTTCCCACTCATTAATATTCTTGAAAGTCAAGATGGCTCTATTTTTCATCATAGCCCACTTCTACAACATTCAACTGGTTGATTTAGGATAATCAGCAGCAGTGTAGATAGGAGTTTTGCTTTATCCATATAGTTTGTATGCTTCCCGGGCAAGTACTAGTTTTTGGATTTCAGAAGTACCCCCGCCAATTGTAAAAAGCTTTGCATCTCTCAGATACCTCTCAACTGGATATTCTTTAATCAAGCCATATCCCCCGAAAATCTGAACAGCGTCCAGGGCTGATTGCATTGCCACTTCGGAGGAAAAGTATTTGGCTATTGATGCTTCTAGGGTAATATTTTTCCCCTGTTCTGCCATCCAGATGCCTTTATAAGTGTATGTCCTTGCCAACTCTATTCCTGTAATCATATTTGCTATCTTTTCCTTAACCAATTGGAATTTTGAAATCGGACTATTAAATTGTACCCTCTGATTTGCATAAGCAATAGAGTCTTCCAGGCAAGCTTGAGCCAGACCATAATACAAAGCTGCGGTTAATATTCTTTCAATATCCAGGTGCTCCAGCATGCCTTTAAATCCTTCACCTTCTTTACCTAAGATTTGGCTTTTATGCACTCTCACGTCTTCAAAAGTGATTTCACCGGTTGGTGATGACTTTACTCCTAATTTTTTCAAAGGCTGGCTTGTTGATAAACCCTTCATGCCTCGTTCAAGAATAAAAGCAGTGGCTCCTGTTAACGATCTTTCTTCTTTTGATGTTTTCACAATTACTATAAACATATCTGCTACAGGTGCATTGGTTATAAAAGTTTTAGAGCCATTTATAATATAATAATCTCCATCCTTCACTGCGTTAGTTTTGATTCCAAAAGCGTCAGATCCCACATCAGGCTCTGTCAAAGCCCAACATGCTATTATATCACCACTAGCAATGCCTGGAAGGTACTTTTCTTTTTGCTCTTCCGTTCCCAGGTGCATTAAATTATTTCCTCCATAAAGTGAAGAACTCTGAACCGATACCCCAAATCCTGCGAGTACTCTGCTTATTTCCTCATCAATTATTGCTCTGCTCATAAAACCCATACCACCGCCCCCATATTTTTCAGGAATAAAAGAGCCAAGAAGCCCTAATTCTCCAGCCTTTTTGTAAAGCTCCATCGGGAACTCGCCCTTATCATCAACTTCATCGGCAATGGGCTTCACTTCTTTTTCGGCATATTTTCTCGCCAAATCGCGAAGCATTTTTTCTTCCTCAGTCAAATCAAAATTCATGATATCCTCCTTTTACATATAAGCTTTTTGTTGGTTATTCTCCCTTAAAAGGGGAGTCTAAAAAGCTTAACGCTATTTATTATGGTTCTTCTCCAATTTAGTTGTAGAAAGCCTGATAGATTTTCAATGTAAAATACCTTAGGTCGTGAAAACCATAGGCTTTTCGTTTAATGACTTTGATTTTGTTATTCACCCCTTCCAATTTGCCG
>Ga0307378_10008680_pt1 | contig 13456 bp, 12 predicted proteins | sample UN1MG_FD_202238 | JGI IMG/M metagenome (GOLD analysis project Ga0307378, IMG submission 202238) | Soil microbial communities from Risofladan, Vaasa, Finland - UN-1 | ecosystem: Environmental > Terrestrial > Soil > Coastal area > Acid sulfate soil | place: Finland: Risofladan, Vaasa | collected... | reverse complement strand
CGTTCCCCGGAGACCCGGAGAAGTTGGCCGACCATGGATCCCACGGCGGCTCCGATCTGGGCGATCGGCGCCTCGCGGCCGACCGACCCGCCCGAACCGATCGTGATGGCAGCCGTAATGGTCCGCAGTGCGACGGTTCTGGGTTTGATGATCCCGCCGCCCAGGGCGATCGTTTCCATCGCGGCAGGAACTCCGTCTCCCTTCGCCTCCTTCGGGAAAAAATGAATGAGCGGACCGATCAACAGGCCGCCCAGCGCGGGGAGCAGGAAGATCAAGTAGGGGGCAGGGGCCATGGCGGAGTAGAGCACACCGAAAAAGAACCCTCTGAAGAGGCGGATCAGAAGAAGAAAGCAAACAGCACCCAGGCCGGTGAGAGCACCGATGGTGGTGGCCAGAAGGATGAGGAACAACTGCGGTCCGATGCGGAACCGCTCCACCATCCGAAAGAGCCATTGCCTCGGGAGATCCATGGCCGCGAGGACCGCTGCGTGGATCTTCTTCACCATACAGGCGGCACCCACCCGTGGAATAGGTCGCCTTCCCGGACGCAAGTCGACGAGCGGAAAGGGATGGACCTGCCGGGATTCCGGGAAGAGGGGGTGGGAGAACGTAAGGATTCCGTTGTCGAATCTCCTGTTTATACCCCGGATGCTTCACGTTGCCAGGGTCCGGTGGGACCCGGTGGGGGTTTGATTTTGGGTATGATAGCCTGTATGGTGAGGAAATATTACAACGAAAAATTGGGATATTACAATCCCGGTGGGGGTTTTTTCGGCGGAGTGCGTTGAGGGGAATTACCGGTCGGACGGACCCGGGAAAGGGATCCGGAAGGGGAATCCACCATGAACGCCTCGGAACTCGCAGTAACCGTGTCGCGTGTTTCCTCGGGGGCGAAGCTGATCATGGTGTCCAACCGGGAGCCTTACATCCACGAGCGGGAGGACGAGGGGATACGGGTGGTCCGCCCTGCAAGCGGGATGGTGACTGCCCTCGAGCCTATTGTCCGGGCCGTCGGCGGAACATGGATTGCCCACGGAGCGGGCAGCGCCGATCGGCTCGTGGTGGACGAAAAAGGCCGGATCCCCCTCCCCCCGGAGGACCCGAGATTCGTTCTCAGGAGAGTATGGCTCAGCAAGCAGGAGGAAAAAGGGTATTACCACGGCATGTCCAACAACGCCCTGTGGCCCCTGTGCCACATTGTGTACAAACGCCCTTATTTTTCCCGGTCCGACTGGGAGGTATACAAGGCGGTGAACCGGAAGTTCTGCGGAGCCGTGCTGGAAGAGGCGGGGAACGATCCCGCGATCGTCTTCATCCAGGACTACCATTTTGCCCTTCTCTCCCGGATGATCAAGGACGAAAGGCCGGACATCCAGGTGATCCAGTTCTGGCACATCCCCTGGCCAAACCGGGAGGCGTTCCGCATTTTTCCATGGGAAGAGGAACTCCTGGACGGGCTCCTCGGGAACGACCTCCTCGGATTCCACATCCAGTACCATTGCAATAATTTCCTGGAGACGGTGGGGAGGGCGATGGAATCGCTCGTGGACTACGAGAATTTCCGGATATTCCGTGGCGGGCATCCCACCTACGTCAGGCCGTTCCCGATCAGCGTCGATTACGAACAGATCCAAAAGGACGTCGATTCTCCCGAGGCGGAGAAAAGGAAGCGTCGTTTTCTCAAGGAGCTGGAAGGGGAGATCCTGAACACGACACTCTACGTCGGCGCGGACAGGATCGATTACACCAAAGGGATTCCGGAGAGGTTCAAGGCATTTGACCTGATGCTCTCCCGGTATCCCGAAACGAAGACGAAGGTCACGCTGCTGCAGTTGGCGGCGCCGAGCCGGACAGCCATCGCGGCGTACCGGAAATTGAACGAGGAGCTTGACGAGCTCACCGAGGAGATCAACTGGCGCCACCAGACGGAAGAGTGGGTGCCCATCCGGTTTCTGCGGGACCACCACGATTATTACGCGGTGCTCGCCGCCTGCCGGATGGCGAACGTCCTGCTCGTCACCTCGCTGCATGACGGGATGAATCTGGTGGCCAAGGAGTTCATTTCCTCCCGTTCGGACGGGGACGGGGTTCTCCTCTTGTCCCAGTACACCGGAGCGTCCCGCGAGTTTCCGGACGCGGTCCAGGTCAACCCGTTCGATCTGGACCAGATGGCCGATGCGATGTACGCGGCGTTTCTGATGCCGGAGGAGGAACGTCGTCAGCGGATGGAGAGGATGCGCAGCATCCTCGAAAAGAATAACGTGTACCAGTGGGGGGAAAACATCTTCAGCGAGGTGGAACGGACTCCTTCCCTGGAAGGGATGCCGTGAGAAGAGGGGCAAGGTACCGGCACCTTTGGGTCTTTGATTTCGACGGAACCCTCTCTCCCATCGTCCCGGTCCGCACCGAAGCCCGGATGCACCCTGCATGCCGGTCCCTCCTTCTGGATCTGGTCCGAGCCCCGGGGGACATGGTTGCGATACTTTCGAGCAGGTCGCTCGAGGATCTCCTTCCCCGCGTGCCCGTTCCGAGGGTATTCTTGGGGGGTGGAAGCGGTCTCGAGTGGCGTCTTCACGGAGGTCAACGGATACTCCCCGGGAGGGATGAGGTATTGAGCGCGAAGAGGGGACGCACACTTATAGCCCCGGTGCTGAAGGAAATTTCGTCCATCCCCGGAACGGATCTCGAGGACAAGGGCTGGTCGATCGCCGTTCACTACCGGAAGGTCTCCCCGGACGCGCAAACGACCCTCGGACCTCTCCTGGAAAAGGTACGGAGGAAAAAGGAGATCCGCATGTTCGACGGGCCCGCCGTGGCGGAGATCCAGCTCGTGCCCGGGTGGGAAAAATCGCTGGGACTTGCGAGTCTTTGCCGTTTTCTCCGGTTCGACCCGTCGGGAGGGCGGATTGTATATGCAGGGGACGACGAAAATGACGGCACCGCAATGCGTTGGGCCATCTCCCGCAAAGGGACCGCCCTGGCAGTAGGGATTCGCCCCCGTGTTCCGGGCGCGCGGGTCGTATCGGGGCCCGCTGCGCTGGCCAACGCCGTGCGCCGGATTGCGTGTCTCTCCGGAAGAGAAGAAGAGGAGAAGAAGGGAGCTGCGTGAAGATGATACCGTTCCAGGTAAAAGATTGCGGGCTCCTTGTCCGGATGAGCGGTCTGCCACCGGCGATCAATCTCCGGGAACTCCGGGAGCGGATCGCCGCATGCAGCGAAAACGTCCTGTTCCATCACTTCTGCGAGACGCAGCTCCGCCCGGCGTTCGACCACCCCGATTACCGGAATGATTTCGCCGTCTGGGCGAAGTGGTACCTGTCGGACAGGGTGCTCGCGGAGCGGCTGGGCATCCTGGACCCCTTTTCCATGAGCTCCCTCGAGGAGCTCCGGGCCGTCACCCTGGACATCATCGACGAGAGGCTAAGCGAAGTGGCCATGATCCCTTCTGCCGCCCAGGGGGACGAATTCTTTTTTCTCGAAACCACGACCGTCGTCTTCCATACGGAGGAACAAGTCACGCACCCGCGAGATCTGGCGGAGACCATCAAGGATATGTCGAACGGGAGCGTTTACTACCATTTTCTGGAAGCACGCCGGCGCGAGCCCGTCGGAACAGACGATTTCTCCGCGTGGCTCAAGGAGGAGGAGAAAAAGAATGCAAAGTACATCCGCGCCCTGGAATCGATCGACTTCTATTTCCACAGTCTCGGCAACCTGAAGGAAGATCTCGTTGCGGCACTGAGAAAGGTGGATCGTAAACGATGAGCGATCGTCTGTCGGCGTATGAGGGGATCGTCGGTTCCTCCCGGATAACGCAACTCCGGCGCATCGGGAAGAAGCTCGGGGGGCTCCGGGTTGTTCATGTCAACTCCACCAGGCAGGGGGGGGGAGTCGCGGAGATTCTCGACTGGATGGTTCCCCTCATGCGCGAGGCGGGGCTTGACGCCACGTGGGAAGTGATCGAGGGAACGGACGATTTCTTCGAGGTTACGAAAAACATCCACAACGGTCTTCAGGGAAGGCCCGTGGACCTCTCTCACAGAGGCTGGAAGATCTTTCAGGAAGTGAACGAAATGAACATGGAGAGGCTGCGTCCAACGCTTACGGACGCGGACATCGTCGTCATTCACGATCCCCAGCCGGCGTTCCTCCTGCCGCTTTGCAGCGAGAGGAAAGGGAAGTGGGTATGGAGGGGGCATATCGACATCAGCCGCCCGTTCCGCCCGGTATGGAAGGTTCTTCGGACCATGTTGGAAAAGTACGACGCCAGCATCTTTTCCATGTGCGAGTTCGCGCAGGCGCTTCCCCACACCCAGTATATCGTCCCGCCGAGCATCGACCCTTTAAGTCCGAAGAACCGGGATCTCGACATGTCCGAACTGGAAAACGTAAGAGCCCGGTTCGGCCTGGACCCCGAACGTCCCCTGCTCGTGCAGGTCTCCCGTTTCGACCGTTTCAAGGACCCCGTGGGAGTGATCCAGGCATACCGCATGGTGCGGAAAGTGCTGCCGGTCCAGCTTGTGCTGGCCGGAGGGACCGCCACCGATGACCCGGAGGGGAAAGCGGTGCTGGAAGACGTCATGGAGGTTGCAGAAGAAGACCCTGACATCCACGTGCTGAATCTTCCTCCGAACGCACACGAGACGATCAACGCTATTCAGCGTCTTGCGGATATCATCCTCCAGAAATCGACAAGGGAAGGGTTCGGCCTGACGGTGACGGAGGGGATGTGGAAGGGGAAACCGGTAATCGGCGGGGACACGGGGGGAATCCGCCTCCAGGTGGTGAACCACCACACCGGATTCCTCGTGAACACACCCGAGGGGGCGGCGCACCGTATTCGCTACCTCCTCCATCACCAGAATCGCATCAGCGAGATGGGGGCGGTTGCCCGCGAGTTCGTCCGGGAAAACTTTCTGCTGACCCGGCAACTGCGGGAGTATCTTACCCTGTTCCTCGCAATCCGGCGGGAAACGGATGTACGGAAGTTGGAGGTGTGATCCGGGAGAAGCGCCGATCTCCCCTTATTTCCTGGCCTCGTAGATCCGAAGGGGCGGAAGGTTGAGCATTTCGTACTCGACCTGAACAAAAGGGAAAATTTTCTCCAGGTGCGATTTCAGGTGGTTGTTGGACTGGTAGAAGGTCTGGTAAGCCAGGAATTTCCCCCCCCGATGCAGGGCGGCGTAGGAGTTTCGCAGAATCCGGTCCTTCTGTTTGTCCGTGAGGAAGGAAAACGGAATCCCGGAAATCACACAGTCTGCGCCCGGTTTCCCGATTTCCGCCAGGGTATCGAGGATATCGGACGCGCAGCCGTTCACCACGACCGCCCTCGGATCCCGGAATTTCATCCTCAATTCCTTGGCGAAATTGGCGTTGCGCTCGATCATGACCAAAAGAGAGTCGGGCCCCATCTTTTGCAACAGATATTTCGTGAACACCCCGGTCCCCGGTCCGTATTCCACGACCAGGCCGCAGCGCGAAAAGTCGATCTTGGAGCACACTTTCCGGACCCCGAAGTCCGAGGTCGGGGTGATGGAAGCGATGTATTTGTCCGAAATGAAGTTTTTCACGTACGAAAGGGTGCTCATCGCCTACGCTCCTTCCCTAACGATCCGGCGTCCGCGCTTCTGGAAAAGAGGACCTTGCCCCGGCAAGCCGGGTATGATTTTCCGATGTACGGAATATAATAAGCAATCGATGGGCCGACCGCCAGTCGAAATTCATACCTCACGAACCGGCATCAGGGCGTCCTGATAGGTTGCCGGACGGTTCCGGCGGTGGGCAGAGGTCGAGAGGATGAACCATCGTCCGACGAATGACCGGATGTCTTCGCGTTCCTTCGCGCGGGGCCAGGAAGGGTGGAAACCATGCTTCAAGAATTCCTGAACCAGGAATATTTCCGGAACCGGGTATCGGACTATCTCGTTTTTCTGATCGTTCTGGTCGCAGGGATCGTGATCATCACGATCTTCAAGAAGGTCGTCCTTGGGCGACTTAAACGATGGGCGAAAACGACCACCTGGAATATCGACGAATTCATCATCGATATCATTCGAAAGATGCTCGTTCCGATCGCCTATTACGGGGTGTTTTTCCTGGCCGTGAAAAACCTGGTGATCCCCCGGGTTCTGGAAAGGGCCATTGAGGTGGCCGGGATGGTCCTGGTTGCCTTTCTGTCCGCCCAGGCCCTGATCGCGGTCGCGAGGTTCGGCATCCGGACCTACATTGAAACCGCGGAGAAGGGGTCGGCACGCGAGCGCGCCCTCAAGGGATTCATGACCCTGATCCGCGTGGTCGTGTGGGGAATTGCGACTGTTTTCCTCCTCGACAATCTCGGGTTCCGGATCAACACGGTCATCGCCGGTCTCGGAATCGGCGGCATCGCGGTCGCCCTAGCGGCACAGAACATTCTCGGAGACCTCTTTGCCTATCTGAGCATCATGTTCGACAGGCCTTTCGAAATCGGCGACTTCATCATCGTCGGGGAGTACATGGGGGTGGTCAATCATCTCGGGGTGAAGACGACGCGCATCGGCAGCCTGGGCGGGGAGCAGATCATCATGTCCAACAAGGACCTCACCGATTCCCGGGTGCGGAATTACAAGAGGATGGAGAAAAGGAGGGTATTGTTCCGTCTCGGCGTCACGTACCAGACGCCTTTCGCGAAGTTGCAGGAGATACCGGAAATCATTGCCGGCGTCATCCGGGGAGTCGAGGACACCGTCTTCGACCGGGCCCATTTCTTCTCCTATGGGGATTTCAGCCTTGTGTTCGAGGTGGTCTATTACGTCACGAGCAACGACTACACCAAGTACATGAACATCCAGCAGGAGATCAACCTAAGGATTCACGAGGAGTTCGAGAAGCGGAAGATCGAGTTCGCGTACCCGACACAGACCCTCTTCCTGAACAAGGTCGCGCAGTCATAAAGGGGACGGCGGAGGGCGAACCTGCCGCCCGTGGGAAGGCGCGCGGGATCGCTTCTCCGTCAGCTGCTCTCCCGGGACTCGAGCCATCGCTCCGCGTCGATTGCGGCCCGGCAACCGCAACCGGCCGCGGTCACCGCCTGCCGGTAGACGAGGTCGTGGACGTCGCCCGCGGCGAAGACCCCTTCCACGCTTGTCTTCGAGCCGTCCCGGACTACGATATACCCCTTGTTCAACTCGATTTGCCCTTCGAAAATCGCGGTGTTCGGGTCGTGCCCGATCGCGATGAAGACCCCGTTGGTCTCCCTCGTCTCCTCTTTTCCGTCTTTCGTATTCCGAATCTTCACCGACGTAACCTCTTGTTTCTCCGGGTCCAGGATGTCCGTGATCACGGTGTCCCAGAGAAACTGGATTTTTTTGTTCTTCCGGGCGCGGTCGACCATGATCTTGGAGGCCCGGAGCTGGTCGCGCCGGTGCACGATCGTGACCCTGCTTGCGAACTTCGTGAGGAAGGTCGCTTCCTCGACCGCGGTGTCCCCGCCTCCCACGACGATGACGTCCTTCTCGCGGAAGAAGGCGCCGTCGCACGTCGCGCACGTGGATACCCCCCGGCCAAGCAGCTTCTTCTCGGATGCAAGGCCGAGCATCTTGGCCGAGGCGCCGGTAGCGATGATCAGGGATTCCGCCTGGTAGGTGTTCTCTTCGGTCTTCACGGTGAAGGGCGGACGCTCAAGCGTTACCCCGGTTGCCCTCTCCATGCGGTATTCCGCCCCGAAACGTTGCGCCTGCTGTTTCATGATTTCGACGAGTTCCGGTCCCTGGATGCCGTCCCGGAAGCCGGGGAAGTTCTCCACCTCGGTGGTGAGAGACAACTGTCCTCCGGGCTCGTGCCCTTCCAGGACAAGGGGGGAAAGATTCGCCCGGGCCGTGTAGATGGCGGCCGTGGACCCCGCGCACCCGGACCCGAGGATGATTACCTTGTATGCCATGGTCGCTCCTCCGAAGTGGTACCTGCCATGGGCAAGTGTGGCCCCCGAGGGGAATTGTTGTCAAGCCCGGTTCCGTCTTGCCGTTGCGGATGAAACTCCGCGGAGACGGGTGCATCCCATAGATAGTATGGAAGAACGATCAAGGAAAACAGGAGGAGACATCATGTGCGAAACATGCGGGTGCGGCGGGAAGAAATAGGGTCGCCGCGAACAGGAATGGGCGCGGAGAGAGGGAATCCTCTCTCCGCTTTTTTTTTGGATGGTATGGTCCAGGCCCTTCCGGCTGGAACGGACGGGGAACCGGCAACGGGTCTTAAGCGCCGCAGGGGGGAATCCGGCCGGCGTTTCGGGAATCTAAACGACGAAGAATTCAATGGCCGTAAGGAGGGCAGTCGAAATGGAACTCACGGAACATCTGCAACCCGGAGGGATGGGGGTAATGGCGACAGCCGGTGTCGACGGAGCCGTCAACACGGCTGTTTACTCCCGTCCGCATGTGACCGATGACGGAACCGCTGCATGGGGGATGACCGAGGGACGTACCTACAGGAACGTCCGGGGGAATCCGCACGCCTCGTATCTCTACATCGCTCCCGGCGACGGATATCGGGGGGTGAGGCTCACCTTGAAGCTCAAGGAGATCCAGGATTCCGGGAATCTCCTCGAGACGATACGATCCCGTACGAAGCAATCATCGGGGGAGGGGGCGGCGATTGCCGTCAAGTACGTCGTTTTCTTCGAGATCGTTGAGAAGAGGCCGCTTGTGTGAGGCCGTCCCCCCGGGATCCGGAAGCGAAAAGCGGATTGGCCGGGAAGATTAATCCCATGAAACTGCCAAATGCCTGTTTAGCCTCCCTGTTTTTCCTCTTTTCTTTCCTGTTCGTGTCCTCCGCTGCATGTAGCGCCGATTCGCGACTCGAATCGATCCGGCTTCCCCCGGGGTTCAAAATCTCCTCGTACGCCACGAACGTTCCCGGGGCGCGCTCGATGGCCCTCGGCCCCGACGGGGTCCTCTTCGTCGGGACCCGGAAAGAAGGGAAAGTGTACGCCGTCCTGGACCGGAAGGCCAGGAACCGGGCAGACGAGGTGATCACCATCGCCCGCGGTCTTATCATGCCCAACGGCGTGGCGTACCGAGACGGCTCGCTCTACGTGGCCGAGGTCAGCCGGATTCTTCGATACGACGGTATCGCCTCCCGCCTGCGGAATCCCGGGAAACCCGTCGTCGTGTACGATCGTTTCCCCACCGCAAGCCACCACGGATGGAAATTCATCCGGTTCGGGCCGGACGGGTTGCTCTACGTTCCTGTGGGGGCGCCCTGCAACGTCTGCGAGGTGAAGGACCCCTTTGGAACGATCACGCGGATCCGTCCCGACGGGAGCGGATTCGAGATTTTTGCACGGGGAGTCCGCAACAGCGTCGGATTCGACTGGGACCCGGAGACGAAGGAGCTCTGGTTCACGGACAACGGGAGGGACTGGCTCGGCGACGACCTCCCTCCGGACGAACTGAATCACGCGCCGGTCAAGGGTCTCCACTTCGGATTTCCGTACCGGCACGGCAAGGAGATTCCCGATCCAAAGTTCGGAAACAGGAAGAGGAAAGAGGAGTTCGTTTCCCCGGCGAGTGAACTGGGACCGCACGTGGCCTCTCTCGGGATGCGCTTCTACACGGGTACGATGTTCCCGGAGAGCTACCGGAGACAGATTTTCATCGCGGAGCACGGGTCGTGGAACCGGAGCACTCCCATCGGGTATCGCATCACCCTCGTCCGGCTGGAAAACGGGCGACCGATGGGATACGAGGTTTTTGCGGAAGGATGGTTGTCGGACGGAAGGGCATGGGGACGCCCCGTGGACGTCCTCGTAATGCCCGATGGCGCTCTTCTGGTTTCCGACGACAAGGCGGGGGCGATCTACCGGATAACCTACAGGAAGAGGGAAGGCGCCAAGAAGGACTCTGCAATCCGGGATTGAATCGATGCCGGGTTGTTCATTGGCCGCAACGAAAAGGCTGTTGAGATCGACAGGGAAAAAACTGTTGGCGGACGGGAAAACCGGATTAGGATCGGAGGGAAGGCATCGAAAAACGCGTACAGAAAAGGGGAGACACGTGAAGAGAAACCTGTTTATCCCTGTTCTGGCCGTTCTCCTGGCGGGGGCTTTCCCGGGATGCAAGCCTCCCCCCGGCAAGGAGATGAAGATCGGCCTGATCACCCCTCTTTCGGGAGATGTCAAGACCTTCGGCGAATCGACAAAAAACGCATTCGAGATGGCGATCGAGGAGGCCAACGCCAAAGGGGGTGTAGTGGGCATGAAGATCGCCACCGTCATCGTGGACGACAGGAACGACCCCACCGAGGCGAGCAACGCGGCGAACCTGCTCATCAACCAGCATGGGGTGAAGGCGATCGTCGGTTCCGTCACCTCGAAGACCACCATCCCGGTATCCGATCTCGCCCAGCGCTACCGGATCCCCACGATTACGGGTACCGCGACGAATCCGAAGGTTACCGTCGCGGACGGGAAGCGGAAGGACTTCATGTTCCGTGCCTGTTACACGGACTCCTTCCAGGGGACGGTCATGGCGAAGTTCGCCCGCGAGACGCTTCACGCGGAGACCGCCGCCGTCCTTTACGACGCCTCCAATGACTACTCTCTGGGGATCGCCGAAGTCTTCCGGGACGCCTTCACCCGCATGGAAGGAAAGGTGACGGCCTATGAGTCGTACGGGAAGGACGATGTCGATTTTTCAGCGCTGCTCACCAAGGTGAAGGTCTCGAGCCCGGACGTCCTGTTTCTCCCCGACTACTACAACAAGGTCGGTCTCATCGCGAAACAGGTAAAGGAAAAAAACTTGCAGGTGACACTTATCGGTCCCGACGGCTGGGATTCCCCGGAACTGGCGAAAGTGGCCGGGAAGGCGATCGAGGGTGGATACTTCTCCAACCATTACTCCCCGGAGGATACGCGCCCCGAGGTGGTGAACTGGGTAAAGAAGTACCGGGAGAAGTTCGGTCAGACCCCGGACGCCTTGGGGACCTTGGCGTATGACGCCACCAACATGCTTCTGGCCGCGATCCGGAAGGTGAACAGCTCCGACCCCGGGAAGATCCGGGATGCGCTGGCGTCGCTCAAGGGGTTCGAGGGGGTGACCGGAAAGTTCACGATGGGCGAGAACGGCGATCCCATCAAGAGCGCTGTAATCATCCAGATGCGCGACGGGAAGCAGAAATTCCTGAAGGTCGTGAATCCCTGACCCCGGACACAAGGGGAAGAACGATCGGCCGGGCGGTCTCCGCGCCACCCGGCCGTTTTTTTTCTTTTGCCGAAAAAGGGGGCGAAGCGATACATTCCGCTTATGGATTATTTCGTCCAGCAGGTGATCAACGGTCTGCAGCTCGGGTTTGTCTACGCCCTGATCGCCCTCGGCTACACCATGGTCTACGGGATCGTGCGGCTGATCAATTTCGCACACGGGGACGTCTTCATGATCGGCGCCTTCATCGGTCTTTACACCATCGAACGGTTGCAGTGGCCGCTCGCGGCGGTGTTCGTATCCGCGGTCGTCGGGTGCACGGTCCTCGCGGTGCTGATCGAACAGTTGGCGTACCGGCCCTTGCGGCATGCCCCCAAGATCGCCTCGCTGATCACCGCGATCGGGGTGTCGCTGTTTCTCGAGTACTTCACGAGCCTAAGGCAGGTATTCGGCCCCCACTTCTACTCCTTTCCCCGCCCCTTCCCGGTGGTCAGCTGGGATTGGTACGGCATCCTGGTGACCAATATCCAGGTGGTCATTTTCCTCGTCACGACCCTTTGCGTCCTCCTGCTCCAGTTCATCGTTTTCCGCACGAAGATGGGCAGGGCGATGCGGGCGGTATCGTTCGACTACGTAACCGCCGGACTCATGGGGGTGAACGTCAACATGGTGATCTCCTTTACCTTCGGGCTCGGGGCTGCGCTGGCAGGCGTGGGAGGGGTCTTGTACGGCATCGCTTATCCCCAGGTGAACACGTTCATGGGGTTCATGCCGGGGCTCAAGGCGTTCACCGCGGCCGTTCTCGGCGGGATCGGCAACATCCCCGGCGCGGTGCTGGGGGCGCTCATCATGGGGCAATCGGAAACGATGGTTTCCGCCTACCTGTCCTCCACGTACCGGGACGGAATCGCTTTCGTGATTCTCATCCTGGTGCTCCTGTGGAAACCGACGGGAATCCTCGGGACCTCCCGGACCGAAAAGGTCTAGGCCTTGTTGCGTCTCCTCCGGAGCCTGGGCAAGACCGTCGCCGCGTACGCGCTCCTGGCAGGGAGCATTTCCTTTCTGGCAGGAGCAGGGTTTGTGAACCCCTACTGGGTCCAGATCTTTATGCTTGCATGCATCGTGGCGATTTCGGCCCAGGGCCTGAACATCATCTATGGCTATACCGGCCTGTTCTCGCTCGGCCATGCGGCGTTCTACGGGATCGGCGCCTACACGGCCGCCTATCTCATGAAGACGTACGGGGGGCAGTCCCAGGCGGTATTCCTCGCCGCGCTGCTCGCGGGAGGGGGCGCCTCGGCCGCGGTCGCCTATCTCATCGGATTGCCCACGCTGCGGCTCACCTCGGACTACCTGGGGATCGCGACTCTGGGGTTCGGAATCATCATGAAGGTCGTCTTCGACAACGCCGACAGTTTCCTCCCCGAGCTGGGGGGAGCCCGGGGGATGACCGGGATCGCGAAGATGACGACCATTCCCTGGGTGATTTTCTTCCTGATCGTCTCTCTCCTCGTTGTGCGCAACACGATCCACTCGAGCTACGGGCGGGCGATCCTCTCGGTCCGCGAGGACGAAATCGCCGCCGAGACGATGGGGATTGACACGTTTCAATACAAAATGGTCGGATTCGTAACCGGATGCGCCTTCGCCGGGGTGGCGGGGGGCCTCTACGCGCACCTGTACACCTTCCTCCACCCGAGCAATTTCGATTTTTTCAAGTCGATCGACATTCTGATCATCGTCGTTCTCGGGGGGCTGGGGAACATGAGCGGGACGCTTGTCGTCTCGTTCGGGTGGATCTTCCTCCTGGAGGGGCTGCGGGTCTTTCTTCCTCCAGGGTACGTAGAGCTTCGATGGGTGCTGATCCCCGTCCTGCTGATCGTCACCATGCTCCTGCGGCCGCAAGGCATTTTCGGGGCACATGAATTTCCGTTTCTCCGGGGAAAGGGTACAAGATGATGCTCGAGATCCGGGGGCTCACCAAGCATTTCGGCGGCATACAGGCGGTAGATGGCGTCGACCTTCATCTCGGGGAAGGGGATCTCGTCGGTCTCATCGGCCCGAACGGATCGGGGAAGACCACGGTGTTCAACCTCGTGACCGGGATCTATCGGCCCGATGCCGGCTCCATGACACTCGAGGGGGAAAACCTCGTGGGGATCCCACCTCACCGGATCAATCGCCTCGGGATCGCCAGGACGTTCCAGAACATCCGCCTCTTCCGGAACCTGACCGTCATGGACAACGTACGGATAGCCCACCATTCTCACCTGGAGTACGGA
>Ga0307378_10008679_pt1 | contig 13458 bp, 9 predicted proteins | sample UN1MG_FD_202238 | JGI IMG/M metagenome (GOLD analysis project Ga0307378, IMG submission 202238) | Soil microbial communities from Risofladan, Vaasa, Finland - UN-1 | ecosystem: Environmental > Terrestrial > Soil > Coastal area > Acid sulfate soil | place: Finland: Risofladan, Vaasa | collected... | reverse complement strand
TGTATTTGTTTTCATTATTTCTCCCCCTTTGTTATGTAAGGGGAATATTATAACAAAATCTAACTCCTTTTTACCACATTATTTCTTCAATATTAACTCCTCATAAACTGAAGTGAGTCACACCCAAAATAATTTACCCATCTTGAGAATGGTATGCCAACTCGATCCACTGGGTATACTAATAACCGGGAATTCCCACTATAAGCCGCACCCATGCAGGGGTGCCCATCACCTGCGTAACTACACAATCCTAAAAGCACGGCTATATCCTTTGGGCAGGCTCTTATATGCTTTTATTAAAAGATCAGCAATATTGATACCAGGCACAAAAAGAGAAGTGATGCATTAAACTAAGCAGTGCGTTGCACTGCGTATAACGTATTATTTTTATTCATGATTAATAACTTTGTCGGTGAAGTATGGTGAGATTTTAAAAAAAGTTATCCCGTCATTGGAGGATTAAGCATGCCAGCTCTCATTTAGAAATGGCAATAGCATCGTGATAGCTCATACGTCTACAAGTGTAAGTATCTCCCGACATTCCCGCGAAGGCGGGAATCCAGTCTTTGTGATAACAACTACTTCTGGATTCCCGCCTTCGCGGGAATGACGAGGTTGAGGTTTTTTTGGCTGGATACCTAAACTTGTAGACTTATCCGCGTGATAGCTCATGGCAATAGCATCGTAATGGCTATTGGATACGCGAGAGCATGTCATAAAAGGCGTAAATTTGCTGTATAAAATTTATCACTCAAAAAAAAGGGGGGCTTACTGCAGGTAAAGCATCTATGCTTAAAAACCATCAATTAATAAAGGCCTATCCCTCTATTAATGCAAAGTGGAGGTGATACATAAGATCACCTCCACCCACATCTTAGAATTGCATAGACGACAGCAGCTTGTTGCAGGCATCTTCGCATTGACGACAGTAGTCAGAGCACACACGACAGTATTCGTGCTTGCTGGCGTGCTCCTGACACTCCTGTCCACAGCCTTTGCAGGCCATAATACATGCCTGAAGCTGACTGCGCATCAGACTCATGGGTGGCTCCGTCTGGCGACAGAGTAATCTGCTTGTCAGGCTACAGACATCAGCACAATCCATGTTTATCCGCATACAGCGAATAAGCGGTTGGATGTCCTTCTCGCCCATACAGGCATCGGCACAACTGATACATGTTTGAGCGGTACTGCTGCAGGCCTTTATGCATGAAATGAGCGTATCCATATCCATTTTCATATTTAACTTGAATGGATGTACCTTTAACATATCGTGCATATGTGAGTTCATTGATTAATCTCCTTCCCAATTTTGTAAAACTTGGGTAAATTCAATTTCCGCGGTCATATTTTTTGATGACAAGCGGCTGAATTAAATTTTTACTTAACGTTACAAAAAAGCATTCTTGAATAAGAGCTCAAAAATAAAAGCTCAAAATTCAACTGCTCATAGTATAACGTTTCGGGTTCCCGGAGATTTTTCCTTCACACGATCACCGTAAGTGCTGATTTTAGCGTTAGTTGTGATTGTCAGGATGATTATTCTGTTCCGCGCTGATGAGGTAAGCGTTTTCCAGGTATTGGAGTATCATGCGCTGGGCATTAAAAAATGAAGCATTGAGGGCGATTGCCGAGCGCATGACCTCGGCAAACTTATTCGGCCTTCCATAAAACATGGGAATAACAACATGCTCCAGCTTATTATAAAGAAAAACATAATCTTTGGAAGGATTGCCTTCAAGCTCCCAATCATCCCCAATTGACCACCCGGTGACTCCCTCAACATGCCCCTCGATCCACCACCCATCCAAAATACTCAGGCTGGGCACTCCGTTCAGTGCTGCCTTCATCCCGCTGGTGCCGGATGCCTCCTGTGGTTTCATGGGGGTATTCACCCATAAGTCCACGCCTGCACACATTAAGCGGGCCAGGGCCATATCGTATTCCTCCAGGTAAACTACCGGCACTATCCCTTTGAGCGCATTTGCAGCCTCAAAGATGCGACTGATCAGGGCCTTGCCGCTTTCATCATGCGGATGTGCCTTCCCGCCGTAGATGACCTGCAACTGGCCAACCTGTTGGACTATCCTTTTCAGGTGATCCAGGTTGGAGAAGAGCAAATCAGATCGCTTGTACGCCGTAGCACGCCGGGCAAAACCAAGGGTCAAGACATCAGGGTTCAAGCGTACGCCGCTGCGCCGCTCCACCTCAGCCAACAGTTCCCGCTTGGCTTCTGCATGGGACTCCCTGATCTGCTCAAGCGGAATACTTATGGCATAGCGCAGATAAAGATTATCATGTCGCCATTCGGAGATATGACGGTCATAAAGGCGACAAAAGTGCTCCGATGTCCAGGTTCCGGCATGGACGCCATTGGTGATGGAGTTAATGGGATATTTGGGGAACATACTCCGGGAAATCTCTTCATGGCGCATGGAGACCCCATTGATATAGCGAGAGAAGAAAAGGGCCAAATAAGTCATATTCAAAGTGCCATTCGGGCAGCACTGAATCTTGGCCAGGAAGGTGGTTGATTCCTCACCAAGCACCTTCCTGGCCATATCCATAGGGAAAATATCATGCCCCGCGGGCACAGGTGTATGGGTCGTAAATACACACTTATGGCGAATCGCCTCTATATCCGCATCGGCAACGGTGTGAAGGCTGTCTCCATGATTGCGCTCTCTCAGTAAGGCCAGAGTGAGGAGAGCGGAGTGGCCCTCGTTCATATGATATGCCTGCACTCTTCTATGTCCCAAAGCCCGAAGCATGGCTATTCCACCCAATCCCAGTACTGCCTCCTGGCACAGGCGGTAGTGGTTATCCCCGCCGTACAGTTGATCGGTAAGGGTCTGGTCCCACTCACTATTTTCATTCAGCGCCGTATCTAAAAAGTAAACGGGCACAACGTGACCGCCCAGGCCATGTACCGTATAGCGCCAGGCGCGGATCTTCACCTGCCTACCCTCAATAGTTATCGATACAAGGGCCTGCAGTGGCTCCAGAAACTCCTCTGGCGACCAGACAGCGGCGCTCTCGGTCTGGGTTCCCTGTGCGTCAAGATGCTGCCTGAAGTAACCCTTTCGGTGCAAAAGGGTCACCCCTACTATCGGTATGCCTATATCGGCGGCAGCACGCAGTGTGTCCCCCGCTAATACCCCTAATCCACCGCTGTAGGTAGGCATAGCCGGATCAAGGCCCACCTCCATAGAGAAATAGGCAACCAGAGAGGTAAATAAATATATCTGAGACATTGGCTTAATCATACTAAAATCCCTCCTGCATCCCTGCATGCAATCTATCCGCATACATTCTGCTGCCAGATAGGCCCACCGATAGGCCCAATGAGCAATACATAAGATAATCGTCCATTTTATTTATAATGAGGTACTTACGTAATTAAAATTGCGGGATACGGGAGCCACACGGCGCAGAAGGCAACGTATCACCAAGGATCGGTAAATAATTAACTCATCGGTTTCGTCTTCTTTGGTTTAGCAGAACAGCTTCCGTAACTCAAGCAAAACGATGAGTTATTTATTTACGCCTCCTTAGTGTGCATGGTGCTATCAAAATTCCCCATAGCCCCCCTTTAGAAAAGGGAGAGATTTTGCCCTTAAGTATAAGTAAATGACATTGACCCTATAGCCTCCCCTGCCCTATGGCCCTGCCGGTGGGGGCGGATTCATGCGCATCTGCTGCGCTCTCTCAAGCAGTAGAGCTGCCTGGGTGAAATCGGGCTGCAGGCGCAGGGCCTCCTGGTACTCCTCAATGGCCTCATCGATCATTCCCTTGGTATCATAGGCAGTAGCCAGGTTAAAGTGGGCCTGGGGATAGGCAGGGGCAATCTTGACTGCCTTTTGGTAAGCGGCAATGGCCTGATCCATAGCCTGTTGACCGAAGTAGATGGTTCCGATATTCATGTAGACTTCAGGATAATCGGGCTTGGCTTTGAGGGCCTTTTGATAGGCATCGAGTGCCTTTTGCGTCTGTCCTTGCTGGCCGTAGGCCACGCCCAGGTGAAAGTGGGCTTCGGGATTATTCTGGTCCAGGGTCAGGGCCTTTTGGATTTCCATGATGGCCTGCTCTTGTTTATTGAGGCTGTAATAAGCTATTCCCAGATGAATCCTGAGCTTGGCCTGATCAGGCTGCAATTGGACAGCTTTTTGAAGCTCCTCGGCTGCCTGATCCGGCTTGCCCGTCATCAGGTACAGATCTCCCAGTTCAGCGTGAATGGATTGGTAGCCGGGTTTGATTCGAAGGGCTGTCTGGAACTCGTTGAGCGCCGACCCAAGTGCTTTCTTCTTGGAGTAAAGGAGTCCCATGTTAAAGTGAGCATCAGCAAAGTTTGGGTCCAGAGTCAGGGCTTTTTGAATTTCAGCTTCAGCCTCTTCAAACTTCTGCTTCCAGATGTAAAGGCCGCCCAGTAGGTTGCGCACCTCCTTATTGTTCGGGTTGAGGCGTCTTGCTTCCTGAAGCTCGGTCACACCCCGGTCAAGGTCTCCCCCTTGCGCATAGAGCGCGCCCAGTTGTCTATGGGCATCAAAATACGTGGGATCGAGGCGCACGGTCTCTTGATATTCCTTGATGGCCATGTCCGCCTTCTGTTGCTTTTCGTAAACCAGGCCCATCATAAAGTGAGTTGAAGTATCAGATGGATTCACCTTCAAAACATTTTGAAAGATCTCGGCAGCCTCTGCAAGTTGCCCCTTCGCGTAACACGAAAGCCCGACATCGGCCTGATCCACAATTGCGACGAAATCCTTGGGGTCCGGAAGGGTTTTTCCTTTTCCTTCATCAGTGCCCACGTTGTTGTTCCCCATATTGCTGTTTCCCATATTGCTGTTCCATACATAGCCGAGGCTTTGCAGCCTTTTCCGCTGCTCTATGCCAAGCTGCGTCTGGGTGGCAGATCCTGCATGAAAATCAGCGATGGACTTTTGAAGCTCAGATAGCCTGACCTTTAACTTTTCCTCTTGTCCCCGTAACTTTTCCTCTTGCCCCGGTTGCTTTGGCTGCCCCTGCGGTTCTGATTGCCCTGGTTGTCCCACTTGCCCTGGCTGCCCTGGCTGCCCCGACTGATCAGCGAGAAGATTATGCATTTCCGCCGGGTCTTTCTGAAGCTCGTAAAGTTCCGGTTTGGGTGCCTGAACGTATTTCCATTCCTTAGTGCGCAAGCCGAAAAGGGGGCTGAGATTGTGATTAAATCTGGGGTACAGGGACTCGGCATAAAGCTCCAGGTTTAAGACTTCCTGGTCGATGGTTGCTGCTGAATAAAGACTTACGCCCTGCACCTTGAGCCTTTCTGCTCCATTTCCGCTTTCTCCATTTCCACCTTTTCCATTTCCTGCTGCCCCGTCTCCTTCCGCCATACTCACCGGCATAGACATCGGTACATTCATTGCCTCCAGAATAGTAGGCATGATATCAATGGTCCTGACCAGGGATTTAACCGTGCGGCGACTGGGAAACCTGGCCGGATAGCGAAAAATCAGGGGGACCCGCAGGGTGGAATCATAGATAAAGAAGGCGTGGGTTCGCTCCTTATGCTCTCCCAGGCCCTCTCCGTGATCAGCGGTGAGAACGATCATGGTCTGATCGAGCAGGTGAAGCTGGTCCAATTTGTCCAATACCTCGCCCAGGCACTGGTCGGTATAGGCAATCTCTCCGTCGTACGGGTTTTTCCGATATTTGGTGCCAAATGGCTCAGGAGGGTTATAATCCGCATGCGGGTCAAAGTAGTGGAGCCACAGAAAAAATTTTTCCTGATGATGCTGATCCAGCCACTGGAGCGCCCTTTGAGTGGTCTCCTTCCCTATCCGCTCGTTATGAAGGATAGAGGGGCCGCTTTGATTCTGCGAAAAATCATCATCGTAGAACTCAAATCCCTGATCCAGGCCAAAGCTTGAGTCCAGAGTATACGAGCTGACTACGGCCCCGGTCCGGTAGCCATTTTGCTGCAACACTTCAGTCAGTGTGGTGGCGGATGGGTCCAGAATAAAGGTTCCATTGTTTCGCACTCCGTGGGAGGGCGGATAATTTCCCGTAAAGATCGATACATGCGAAGGGAGGGTAATGGGGACCGCCGTAAATGCCTGGGTAAAGAGCACTCCCTCCTTTGCCAGCCGATCGATCCGCGGGGTCTCGACCTGCGAGTCGCCGTAGCACCCCAGATGATCGGCCCTAAGCGTATCAATAGTGATCAGGAGAAGATTGGGCTGTTTCTGAGGGGATGGATGACGTGAGCAGGAAGAAAGCACAAGACAGGCCGTTAGAATGCATAGAGTGGATAGGGTGCATAAAGTGCGTAGTGCAAATTGAGCAAATTGAGCGAAAGTAAAAATACTGCGCAGAGCTAAAGTAAAAATGCTGCGCAGAGCTTTTAACCGCGTTTTCAACCGCGCTTTTAACTGAGCTTTTAACTGAATTTTTAACCGGTTTTTAATCAAGGTATCTTCTCCTCTCCGAACCCGCCTTATAGAGCACAGGGATCGTCCAGTTTCAAGGGTCTCTCGACCCAGAGTGCCTCACCATACTTAACATTGATCAATGAGCCAAAGTAGCGGCATCTTGATTCCAGATGGAATGCGTAATCGGAAATGCCTATGGTCCGTTGGGGATTATCGCCATCCGCCACAGGGTGTTCGGAAATCTGGGACCTGTAGGCGGAAACAGCCTCCATCTTCCGGGGAAATTCTGAGGTGATATCCACCACAAAGGTTGGAATAAGGGGCTGATGACAGGGGTAGTAGTAAATTTGACGGGGATAATGGGGAGGAAATCCAAGGTCGAGATTAACCAGCCTGGTCTGAAAAAAGGCCTGCTGAACGAGCTTGCCTGCCGCAGCATGGTCAGGGTGCCAGTCCTCAAAGAATGAGGTCAGGATAACCGAGGGCCGGAGTTTGCGAATAATGCGGGCTACTGCCAGAACATTTTCGTAGCTTGCAGAAAGCCGGGTATCGCCAAGATCTATATTTTCGCGCACATCCACCTCTAAAAGCCGGGATGCCTCAGCAGCTTCCTGTGCACGGATCTGCGGTGTTCCTCTGGACCCCATCTCTCCGCGGGTCAAATCCACAATGCCTGTTCTGTAGCCCTGTTTTTTCATCTTAATGAGTAACCCTCCAACGCACATCTCCACATCATCCGGATGCGCGCCAAAAGCAAGGAGATCAACCGGAGGGATAGATACCGTCTGGGATGTCTGGGGACCCGTATTCATAATTTTCTCCTGATATTCTTGTAACGACTCAGGTTCATTAGGAGCAAAGGCACAAAGGACAGGTTCAAAGGTTCAGAGACACAGAGGCACAAAGTTTTTACCCTTTGCCCCTTTAGGCCTTGGCTCCGCCCCACTGTGCCTGCCTGAGTAGTTACATATTCTCTTGATATCAACCTGATATCACCATGATATAACTCTGATATCACTCTGATATCACTCTACTATTAATTTTAATATTACCCTGACCTTACGTTGACGAAACTATGATTCTAATTTGATTTTTATTTGATAATGCACAAAATAATCCTCAATTTTCAAGGACTGGATAGCCTTTAAAAAATCCGGTCCGTAGAGATTGAGAAGATAAAAAATATTCAGTTTTCGCTCCTGGGGATAAGCATCCTGCAGCAGGTTGCTGTCGGATTTTCGGGCATCGCGTAATGTAGCGCTGAATCGGGGCAGGATGATGGGCATTTTGAGCCCAAAATATTCATACACACCTTTAATCTGAGCAAAATATCCCATTTCGCCAGGACCGGCCAGGTAAAAAAGGGTTGGAAACAGGGATTCGGAAAAAACAGGGCGCAGGTAAACATTGGGGCTGAATCGCTCCGGCTGAAGCTGAAGCAAATCCTGCAATTGCGCCGGGGAATAATCCTGATTCCGGGTACGAAAAAGTCGGTCATCCCACATTACCCCTTCACGCGTCACGCGATCCAGCGCCACTTGATCCCCTATCCCCTGCTCCATTCGCTCACCTGTCCCCTGATCCCTTGGCACTCGCTCAGGGGTCGCTCGATCACTGTGCTGGTTTTCATAGAGAAAAAAAGGGCATCGGGCAGGGGAGGAGGATGAGGGGGATGAGGAAGATGAAGAAAATGAGGAAGATAATTGACGCAGATAGCCGCGTCGCTCAAGCTCCTGGCCTGCCTGATCAACTACCCTGGGCAGGGCCAGAGGATCGGCCACTGTTTTTTGCCAGAGAGGACCAGCCAGCCGCTTGACTCTTGCATCATTAGGCTCGAACAAAACCAGCCCGCAGGGGCCGAAAAAAGTCAGCATCAGGCGGCAAAACCACTCACCCAGTGTTCCTGATCGGGTCATGGTGCTTTGCAGGGTGCTTTGAACGATGTGCTCGACTTCATGGGAATGCGTGGTAGTAGTAGTGGTGGTGGCGGCGGCGGTTCGGGAGAGCAGTGCCCCTAATTCCTGCATAAATGCACTCAACTTCTTTCCCTCCGGGTCCAGGGGAAGGAGTCCGACCGGCTGCTTGAAATGGCCCCTTCTGGGACGGATAGATAACATGCTGTAGCCGTCGCCTTCACTGTGGCTATCTTCGGGGTCAGGCCAGAAGATTGATGTGGCCTCCTCAAGATTATGGTCTTCCGAGGCGATCCAGAATATTGGGATACAGCGCCGCCCGAAAGTCTGCTCTATTCGTTGTGCTTCCCAAAGGCAGGATATGGTCTTGTAGATGGTATACATTGGGCCGGTCAGCAGGCCAGGCTGCTGGCCGGTCATGACGACCAGTGTTTGCGGATCATTCAGGCCATCGATATTGCGCAGAGTTTCCGGGGGTGCATCCATGTTCTGGTGATAATCACGCAGGTACTCAACCAATGCCTGCCGATGAGAAAACGGCTGATTCTGCAAAGAGGCAATCTTTTCACCTGCCTGACCTGGGCTGAAGTGAAAGAACTGGGGAAATCCGGCTGGGTTCAGCGCATAGTCACAAAGGAATGTGCCTTTGGGGAGAATCCGGGAAAAATCTTCCTTTTTTTCTACTTCCAAGCGATAGTTCATACATTAGCGATAGCTCATACATTATGGAAAGTTGCATGAGGAATGTGTGATGAAGGCGCATATCCCCCCTTGCCTGTTCTCAATGTACTTGCCTGGGAACCCTCAAAAACCACAAAATCCAAAACCCCGCAAATCGTAACCCGCAACCCTTAACCCGCAAACCATAACCCCGCAACCAGCACTCCCCGTAAAACCCTACGAATTTTTTCATCTTCGTGCATCTTTGGCCAGTTCAATAACCTTTCGATAAACCTCTTCGAGAAAGACGGGAACATCCTTGACCTCAAATTTCAGTGACTTTACAATATCCAGCGCCTGATTCAAGCACCATTCCCTGTTCATCCGCCAGTCTTCGGCCTCCGGGAGAGCGGGTGAAATAACCGGCTCCGGCTGATTGGTTGGAGTCACTTCCTCTGATGACCTCAAAGTAGTATTTTTGGGCTCTTTTGACTCAATGACTGTCTCTGTGCTTTTTTTTTCACTCACGATTTTTGCTGCCATGATTTTCCCTCCAAGTTTCTTGTTTTTAAGGCATGATTTTTATTATACAATGAAAAATGTACATTTGACAATAGATATAACCAATCCCTCGAATTCTTTTCGTTGGGAGATAAGGAATAATATTCGTGGAGAGATATGGAAATAGTGAAGATGACGTCGGTATAGATATTTATGAGTAGGCGCTTACCGGCCACTGCCTCCTGATAGCTGTCTCCTGTCCCCCGTTTTCCTCAGCTCTTCTCCAGAAAAGCCCGGTATGCCTTGAAGGTCTCGTAAAGATCGGCCTTACTGGCGATTTCGAAGGGAGAGTGCATGCCAAGGAGTGGGGGGCCGCAATCAACCATATCCAGGCCATATTTAGCCAGGAATTTGGCTATGGTTCCACCGCCGCCCTCATCCACTTTGCCCAGTTCTTTGGCCTGCCAGGCCACGCCATTTTCATTGAAGAGTCTACGGATTTCTCCCATATACTCTGCACTGGCATCGTTCGTGGAATACTTTCCTCTGGACCCGACATATTTGCATAAGTTTATTCCATAGCCTAAGTGGCAGGCATTGTGCTTTTCAAAAACTTCCGGGTAATTGGGATCAAATGCGGCATTTACATCCGCTGACAAAGCCTTGGAGCGAAACAGAATCTCTCGCAGAAGGTGTTCTTCAGGCTTTATTCCGGCTTTCTGGAGGAGCTGGCTAACCACCATCTCAACGAATCTGGACTGGGCACCGGTGTTTCCATCACTGCCGGTTTCTTCCTTATCCACGAAGAGGACAAGCGATGTATGTCGGGGAGGATCAGTCTGATTAAGAATAGCTTGCAGGGATGTGTAGGCGCAGATGCGGTCATCCTGCCCATATCCGCCGACCATGCTGCGATCCAGACCGACACTTCGGGCTGGCAGGGCTGGCACCACTTCTATTTCCGCGCTGATAAAGTCATCCTCGATTATTCCATACTGCTCGTGCAGCAGACAGAGGATATTCGACTTGATCCGCTCCTTTTCCTCCTTGTTATTGACCGATTCTGAGTTATTGACCGATGCCAATGGCTGATGGCCGAACAGGATGGTCAGTTTTTCTCCCTCGACCGCATCTTTCAGCTTCTTCTCATCCATGACCCTGTGGGACAAATGCGGCAGTAAATCGGTAATCGTAAAGACCGGATCACCCGGTTCCTCACCGATTCGGAATTCGATTTTACTGCTATCGGAGCGGACCACCACCCCGTGAAGAGCCAAAGGAAGAGCCACCCAATGGTACTTTTTTATTCCTCCATAGTAATGGGTGTGCAGCAGGGCCAGGCTTTGGTCCTCGTAGAGGGGGTAAGGTTTTAAATCGAGTCTTGGGGAATCGATATGGGAAATAATAAGCCGAATGCCCAGGCGAATGTCTTCGCTGCCGAGAGAGCAGAGGGCAATATTCTTGTCGCGGTTAACCTGATAAAATTTTCCACCTGCCCCTTGCTCCTGGGAAACTGCCTCTTGCTCCTGGAAAAAGATATCCTGGAACTTTTGCTCTTTGGCCTGCTTCAGAATCTCCTGAACTGCTTCTCTTTCCGTTTTGGCGATATTTAAAAAATCAATATACTTTTGGGCAAAAGACGAAACCTGCTTCTGGTCATCTTCTGTAAGCAGGTCCCAAGCCATCTTCCCTTTTGATTTTAATTTTTGGAGTAGATCATCCTGCTCTTTCATTTCACTCATGATTCAGCATCCCCTCCCCTTCCTCGTACTGGTTTCCTTAATCAGGAGTCTGTGAATTTACCTTTAGACCTGTAAAGTTACCTTTTAGATCTGCAACCGTGCCTTTAGACCCGTACAATTGCCTTTTAGACCTGCAACTTTGCCTTAGACCTGGAATGGTACCTTCAGATTAAAATCATCCGTTGCTTTATCGTAATTTTTTGATTTTTCAGCCCTGGGAGTGCACATGAAAGCTGCCTCCTCCCTAAAGTCTCCAGTAAACAGAGATATCACCTGGGAAAATAAGGGAGAAGATATTTGCTCACTTTGCGGAGCAATAATCGCTCTCGAGGATTAAGAGCAGAAGAGGTGTTTCTTCCGGGTAAAATGAACGACATGGATTTTGAAGTTACATTATGTTATTAAGGAGCCAAAAATTAACCCCAGCAATTTTACCATGTCATCAAATAAGGCTTAAAAATATTTGATGGCCTGTTTTTGATTTAATATTTTTTGCCCCATTTTTCCTCTAATTTTGCCTTTAGGATAACTCCTAAAGAACCCAAAGTTACTTCCTCTTTTCCTTTCCTTCCATTATTGGGAGGAGGGGTATACTCCTGGGCAATCTGTTTTTCTGTGGTATCCATGGCAGATTTTCGACTCAGCCGAACCTTTTCGTTTTCCATGTCGATACCCACAACCACCACGTTCATGGGTGCCCCTACCTTAAACATTTGGCTATGTTTCGCTCCCTTGGAAGTTCCCATTTCTTCGTTGGGGACAAGGCCGGTGAGACCACTGGGTAATTTGACAAAAATACCATATGGTTTGACCGATTCTACCTTCCCTTCAAAAAGATCACCCTCTTTAAATCCGAGCTCTCCATTTTTAAACGGGTTTACACGCTCAGGCTCCATAGTCAGGGAGATTCTTCGCCCCTGCTCATCTACCTTGAGAATACGTACATCTATCTTTTGTCCTATCTCTACGACCTCTTTGGGATGCTTTACGTGCTGTTCGACATTCAAATTGGAAATGTGCACCAAACCATCTACTCCGGGCTCCAGCTCAACAAAGGCACCAAACTCGGTCAGTCGCACCACGGTCCCCTGAAGCCATGTCCCTTCCTCATACCGCTGGCTGACAGTCAACCAGGGATCGACCTGGGTATGTTTCAGAGTAAGAGAGATCCGCTGCTTGTCCCAATCAATGGAAGTTATCTTGGCCTGAACCCGTTGGCCGACTTTGAGCACTTCAGAGGGGTTTTCAATTCTGCCCCAGCTCATCTCGGATACGGGGATCAGTCCATCCAGACCTCCCAGATCGATAAAAGCGCCAAAATTTTGGATGGATCGCACCATCCCTGAAATCTCCTGGCCAATCTGCAAGCTTTCTTTGAGATTAGCAATTTTCTTCCCCTGCTCTTCTTCCAGAATCTCCCGTCTGGTAAGAATAATATTTCTGCCCCCTTCTTTGTACTCAAGGATATTGAACAAGAGGCGTTTTCCAATATATTTGGAAAGATTTCCTCCCCGGCGCAGTTCTATGTGAGAAGAAGGACAAAAGGCCCTCACTCCCGAAACCTTCACTTCAAGTCCGCCCTTGATCTCGCCTACTATATATCCTTCTACAGGGATATGGCCTCGGAAAGCATCCTCAAGTTGCTTCTTGTTAGCCTTGGCTCCGCCTACCTTGGTCGTGAGAACAATTTCTCCCTCTTGCAAGTAAAGAAATTGGGCTTCAAGTTCGTCACCCTCAACGACCGTAATCTGCCCTTGCTCATCTTCTAATTCACTCTTAGCGATAACTCCTTCACTTTTGCCTCCACCAAGATCAACAAAAATCCACTCGTCAGAAATTCGAGCGATTTTGCCCTTTATTTTCTGACCTTGAGAGTACTTTTTTGGTCTGGTGTTAGTTTTTTCCAGGAGCTCGGCCATATTCTCCTCGCTCCCGTCGTTAGTAATGTTTTCCTGAGTCTTTTCTGCTTCGTTCATAGTAAAGTTTAAACCTCCGAAACGTATAAAATGATTATCCTTCTCCCGAAAGGTGTAGATTTAGCTTCTAGCCGTTTTATGAATTCATCGTCTCTAAAACGGTTAATGCTCGGATTAATCCATGTACTCTGTAATTTTTAGGTATAGGAAATTTAATAAATTGAGTTCTCATGCCTCAAAACCTATGACACTGGAAAGAATTGTCTGCATAGTGATATGATGTTCCAGAATTTTTCGTTGTGGGACTCTGATATTG
>Ga0307378_10008677_pt1 | contig 13459 bp, 14 predicted proteins | sample UN1MG_FD_202238 | JGI IMG/M metagenome (GOLD analysis project Ga0307378, IMG submission 202238) | Soil microbial communities from Risofladan, Vaasa, Finland - UN-1 | ecosystem: Environmental > Terrestrial > Soil > Coastal area > Acid sulfate soil | place: Finland: Risofladan, Vaasa | collected... | reverse complement strand
TAAATCCATCTGGGAGCGTTAAACATCCTTTAATATTTCCATTACTCTGAATACCTAAAACTGATATTCCCGCTTGGCATCCCACCCATGGATCCAACCCTAAATTTGGTATGAACCTTGAAAAATAACCGAAACAATGGGCACCAATAACTGGCAATCTTTTATAAGAATATTTTTTAACATTTATAGCAATGAATAATGCTACAGTGTAAAATTCTTCCCTCGAAATCGTTAATTCTCTTGGAAAGCGTCCGATAGGGATTGCTATCTGAATTTGCCAAGCAATATTTCGATCTAATAATATGTTCTTTATCTTATCTAACTCATTTAAATTAGTTTTACTTACTGCTGTAATAACACTAACAGGCATTTTTTCTTCTTTTAATCGGTTAATCGCATTTAGTGTTTTTTCAAATGCTCCCGGAATGCCTCTAAGATAATCGTGGACTTTAGCCGACCCCCCATCCAAACTTAGTGATACGCAATCAACTTTTAGGCTTTTTAATTTTTGAATATTTTCAATTAAAGTTAATCCGTTAGTAACAATTGATAATTCGAGCTTATTTCTTTTAATTTCTTTCGCAATTTCATACCAATCGTCTCTAATTAATGGTTCTCCTCCCATTAATGCAATTCCCTTATAACCACAATCACGGATTTCCCTAACTAATTTTAAAGATTCCTCGGTATTCAGTTCATCAAGACGAGTTTTTCCTGCTTTTGATCCGCAATGAATGCAATTACTATTACATTTTAGTGTAATTTCCCACACTGCGCAAGAGGGTTTAATTCTTTGAGATATTAGAGAAGTAATGCTTGGCATATCTTTAATTTGGATTCGATTTATTGAATGATATATTATTAAGTAAATTATTAAATGTTCCCATCCAAAATAGATGTCTATTGAAAAATTGCTTTATGACATTAGGATTACAAAATAAGAGAAAATAATGCTTTTAAAGCTTTAAGGTGCACTTTTCTAACAATTTAAAGATTGAATATTATCCGAGTTAGAGCAATTAGGATTCTGTCATTAAGTTTGGTGTGGATTATACTAAGCGAATGAAACTCGTATCTTGGGACAACCAAATTTCAAGAGATTTGAAGCACGAGATTCTAGAAAGAGGAATTTCTTTAGTTTAGCATTAGGTCGTTATATAAAGCAAAAATTTTGTGTTCCTAATTTTCCTTTTCCTTTAAATAGCTCTGTTTTATAAGTATTACATGATCAACGCTCCCGATTCAAAAATTTCTAATCAGATAAAATGTTCCATTTGCCGCGCCGACATTAAAGATCGCCACGCATTGTATCAATCAAGCATAAAAATGGGAGTGATCTGTAAGCATTGCCGAGAACGATTCTCTAAAGAAGATATCGAGATGATCATGAACATGTTTTTTGCGTTTGGTGGATATTTCGGACAGTTCGATAAATCTGAGTTTTCTTTAGACGATTTAATTGCAGAATTCGCGGAGCAGTTAGATGCAGGCAATTCAACCTTTCATATACAAAATGTGAAGATGTGGCACAAAATTTTAACCCACGGCATCGCTCCTAAAGAGTTTTTAAAAGAACTTTCCACGTACGTTGATCAAGCTTTTTAGAGAAAGGAAGAATCATAATTGATCTCATAATGTTTATATTGATTTCAATCTCAATTTTATATAAGTAAAATTAAATTATAATTCTCTAATGCTTCTCATTTTTGTTTAGAAAAAGTATATTATTAAAGTAAAGAAAATCAAAATGTCAGATGAAGAACTCAGGGATCAAATTAATAAAATAGCAGTGGAAATTGAGAAAATTGAACAGACAGCGAAACAAAAAGAAAATTATATTACAAATAAGTGTAATGAGGAATTTGATTCTAAAATCATGGACCTTGGGGAAAAGTTACTTCATCAACAAACTATATTAAATGAACTCCTCAAAAACATTAATGAATTGACGACAAAAAAGAAAGAACTACTTTCTATTACTAAGAATTTGGAGTCAGAATATAATTCTTTAATAAAAGAGAAGGATAAAATCTTACTCAATAATTTAAAAGCGATTGAAAAAGAAAGGAAAACTAAAACTAAAGATATCGATACCAAAATAAAAACACTAGAAAAAGAGTTGAAATCGGGCGAAAAAAAATAAAACTTTAGGGATATCATCCTAAATTACCATATCATAATTATAATTAAAATCATAAATTATTATGGCAGATATTATAGAAATTGAACGTACGATTAAAGAAGAAATAAATAAACTACGTAATTTAGGAGAATATGCACGAGGAGGAAGCGATCATCTTTCTTATAGATCTATTTGTGAATTCAAGTTGGGGAAACTAAAGAAAATAAAGCGTCAAGAAAATTCAGCTTTTGAAGTTATTTGTACGTATGATATTTATACTGAAACTGAATTCATGCATTCTCCAGATATGGACGAACTCTATACGGAGCATTACAAGGACAAATTTATTATTGATAGCGATTTCAGAATCTTAGAAGTTAATGATAAATAGAAGTTTATTCTAAAACTAATAAAAAAAAGAAATTTGAGAAGATAAAATCTTATTGAAGATATTCAATTGAGAGTTGGTTAAAATTTTGGAGATATCCAACTTCAAATGCATCTGAACCAGTGCTATAGCATCGTATTGAAAAATTATCAAGACCAGTGCTTTTTACATATACCGAAGACTCAATTTGATGATATGGCGAACCAGGATATTCAGATATCGCAACTCTTGCAAGGCAGTGATCATATAAATAATTTCTTAAAAGATATGCCCAATATACTTCATCAGCGTCAACATCATATAGCAGTAAGAGAAGCGTTATTTTATAAAAACCCTCCTTTAATAACTGAAAACGCGTATTATTATTGCTTACTTCAATATAATTAGAATTATTAAACTGATTATTGTCAAATTCAATAAGCCAAGAAGAATCAGTTGTGAATGGAGCGTATTCTTTATTCTTTGCAAGATCATCCCACAAGCCTACGAGAAGCAGTCCACTGTCTGGAGCAGGGGCAGCAAAAATCTCATTCTTGATGAACAGATATCCGCTAAGTCCTAGAGCTGCTATTGCGATGATCCCTAATAGAAACATCCCACCTTTTCTTTTACCCATGTTTTACTTTTCACCTTTTAATCTATTGATCTTTTTCTCTTTAAAGTTAAATTTATGGATAGATAGTAATAATTATTTATATTAATAATATTACTGAATTTCAATAGAATAATCCATCCATAATTACAATAATTACTAAAATCCATCCTATAAAGCATATAGCTGGGATATCTTATCCTTAGAGATGAATAAAAAAAAAGGTTAAAGAAGTTTTGTTTCGGTTGTAGGAGTTGGAGTTTTTATAACTAAGAATCGAAAACTTCTTTCAGATTCATTTAGTAACGTATGAACGATTTTGGCCGGGCTAAAAATTAATTGATCTTTTTTCACAGTTTCTCTTTCTTTATCAATCTCGACAATACCCTCGCCTTCAAGAACGTAAAAAGTTACATCTACAGGTGTTATATGTCTTTTAAGAGCTTCACCTGGTTTAAGTTCAATATGTACGATTGTTGCGTGCTCAAAATTAAATAATTTTTTCACAGCAACTTTATGTGGAGTGTCAGCAATTTGAACATCTTTAATATCAATAATTTTCATTGAATTTTAACCTCAATTTTCGAAATATATTACGTTAATTCTATATAAATTGAATCATAATATAAGGTTTAGAGCGAACATCTTCGAGCTGAATTAGTCAATATTTTAACGGCTAGCTAAATTGATTATAATTCTCAGCAAGTTTTTTAGAAAAATTTTTACATGAAAATGAAAAAATAAGAAAAAAAGTTTAAGGTGTTGGCAAAGATGCAAGTACGCTAGTATATGCACTTAGAAACAAAACCGCTAATCCTGCAAGAATATTCAACATTAGTGTGAGCATATTAAGTTTCTGCTTCTGTTCTGGAGTGAATTTTTTAACTCTATCCACAATTAGACTGCGGAACACACTTAAGGAGATCATAACGAAGTATAATATATGTTTGATACTCAAAAGTGTCGAGTATTCCGTTCCAAAGCTTAAGAAGCCTGTGTACAACCCAGATATTTCGGCTTTTCTTGACATAAGTAACCCGGTAATTATTAATCCAACCATACTAATGTAGGTTAACAGACTAAGTTTTTTCTTTATTAAAGCATTTAACGCTTTGGTTTCTTTGGATTTACCAAGAATTTTCTTGATTGCAGGTAAAACGGAAAATGCGAGTGCCAACATACCTCCAATCCACAACGCAGTAAATGTATCGTGGAAGAAGGAAATCAACACTGGAGCGATTACAGCACTTATAGGAACCATAATGATCATTTATTATTTTAGTTTTAATTGATATTTAATTTAATCAAATTAAACAAGTGCTAATTTTGTTTTCCTTTACCAGTAAAGTTATTTTGAAGATGACTCCTTAAAGTTAAAATCCTTTACTTTCTCTCTTTTAAAAATAAATTTTAAATTTTTGTGCTTCTAATACAATATAATTTAAAATTTTATTAAAAACTGAAAATAATGTGAAAAAATATGAGTAATCGAAATGGATTGGCAGTTTTTGCTTTACTAATTGGCCTTGGAGGTCTTGGTTTGGGCCTATATTCGGTATTTATTTTACCTAATACAATTATCGCAGAGACTACAAATAACTCGGAAATAAAGCAAATATGGACCGCGGAACAATCTGCGGTCTATTATACCACCGGAAGTTATGCTGATGTTCCAGATATGGATCTCACAATCACTGTAAATACTGGAGAGAATGTTTTGATATTATTCAATGGCCAATTTCTAGGAACGACTGGACTACTTATAGGTGAAATACGATTTACGATTGATAATGTCGTAATACCTAATTCCGTGAGACTTTTTAATATTGAAACCACTGGCGGGTCTCTTATGGGTAATAGCATATCGGCGCAAATTTTGGTAGATAATTTAGCAGCGGGTACCTATGAAATAGAACTGCAAGCATTGGGTGTTGGTGGAAGTGATCGTCTCGATGATGGATTATTAGTTATCTATACCTATATTTAACTTTTTTTTTATTTATTATTTTTTCCAGAATAACTCCCACTTCATGAATTTTTGAACGATTTTTTCTTTATAAGCAAGCGATTCTAAAGGGATGTAATCTCAAATTACAAATAGGAGTTGTTATCAAAAAAATTTCAGACTTAGATCAAGTAAAATCTATTAACGCTCGGCAAATTAAGCTCCTTGAAGAAAGTGGAATTAGCACGGCAGAAGCGTTGGCGATGTCACCACATAATATCATATCGGAAATTGATGGATTAGGAGATAAGACAGCCAAAAAACTCATTTGGAATGCAAGAAACGCCCTTGGAATGACCGAGTTCATTGCAGCAGAAGACATAGACGAGAACACAGAGTACATTACTACCGGTTCTTCGGAGCTAAACAGGATTTTAGGCGGCGGGTTCCAAACAGGAAAACTCACCGAGGTGTACGGTCCGTTTAAAAGCGGAAAGACAAATTTGGCTCATACGATTGCCGTGACCATTCAACTTTCGCAGAAACAAGGCGGTCTTGGGTCGGCAGTAGCCTATATAGATACCGAAAATACCTTTTCGAAAGAGAAAATTAAGCGGATCGCTAAAAGGTTCGGACTCGACCCAAAAAAAGTCTTATCGCAGATTTTTCACGCCAGGATTTATTCCTCCGACCACCAGATGCAGATGATTCAAAAGGCAGAGACTCTATGTAAAACAAGGAATGTACGACTTATTGTAGTGGACAGCTTAATGGCTTTGTTGAGGGCTGAATACGTGGGTATTGGAATGCTCGCCCGCCGTCAAGGAATTCTCAACAACATGATACACGGGCTTTCTCGAATTGCAGAGACTTACAATTGCGCCATTCTTCTAACCAATCAAGTTTCGACCAAGATGATGGGTATGTTTTCAGGTGACGACGCGATTGGTGGAAATATCGTTGCTCATGGCTGTCACTTTAGAGTCATGTTTAAAACTAAGGGGTTCTCCTCTAATAATTCATTAAAACGAAGAGCGATAATAGTAGACGCCCCTGACTTGCCACCAGAAGAAGCAGAATTTTTTATTACGAGCGTAGGCATTGCCGACACCGAAAAAGGAGAAGTTCCCGAAGCAAAAGGGTTAGATTTCGAAGTAGAAGCGCTATACGAAGAAGAAGATGAAGAGATTCAGGAAGACGAAATTACCGAAGATGCGACTAATTCAGGGGAATATTCTTTAGTAGATGTAAAAGGGATCGGGGATGGCACCGCAAAAAATCTTGTTAAAAACGGTATAACATCAGTCGAAGACTTACTAAATTCCGACCCTGAGACGCTCGCCACTAAGATTAGCGGTATCTCTTCTAAAATGATTAATGAATGGCAAGCGAACGCGAAAGCTCTTTTGATCGCCTAAATCCTTATTTTTTCTTTTTTTTTATTTACTCTTGTTTGTTTTAAGTTCAATCTTTTGCGAGGAAAAAATGAAATATAGTCAGTCTATTACTATTAAAATATAAAAGCCTATTCATTATTCAACTCTTTTGTTATATTATCTGTAATACTTGCCAGAAAAGTTTAAATTTCTTTAATCCTTGTAAAAAAATCTTTTGAGGGAGTTATATCTGCTTTTGTTAAAAATAGGCCAGTTACCTGTTCCCTATAGTTTGAATCTTTTTCAGCTAATTCAAACATTTTATTTAAATTTACTCCCTTATTCTCAACAAAGAATTTAGCTACGGAACGTCTCATTTTAAAACTACTAATGAAATGTTTGATATCTGGATGTTTTTTATATTTTTTTAAAGTGTTTTTAGAATAATCTTCATTTTCTAAAGCCTTAATTGCTACTTCTGCAGCCGCTTTTCCGGAATAAACTGATGCATAAATTCCTTCTCCATTTATTGGGGAAATAAATCCTGCCGCGTCTCCTATAAGCATTAAGTTATTATCATACAAACTATTTTCCAAAACTCCTACCATGGGCATAGGATAAGAACCAGACCAAATTATCTTATAACTAGAGTCTGGAATAAATTCCTTTATTTTTGAATCCCTAATAAAATCTGTATAGATATCATTTAAGTTATATCTAAGAACATCTTCACCAACAATGCCACAACCAATATTAAATCGGTTACTACCCAACGGAAAAATCCATCCATAACCCATGTATGGTTTGAAATATACATTTATAAATTCTTCATCTAGGTTATTAGCTCCTTCCATTATTGCACATTTAGCTATTCCTATTTCTTCAGTTTTCCATTTGGATCTCAATCCGGATTTAGTAGCTAATTTGGAACTCATGCCATCAGCAACTATAATTATTTTGCCATGATATTCCTTTACACCAGAAGGAGTTTTAGTTTTAATCCCTATCTTCTCCTGGTTTTTTGATATAAAATCAAATGCTAAATTTTTGTCAAAAAGTTCCGCTCCAACATCGATGGCCGTATCTCTCATTATATTATCGAGTTCTAAACGATCCATTACTGTGGAAAACAAATTATCTTTCCGTCTATATTCTACTCTATGATAGTCTGCTGAGTACAATACACCTCCTCGAATTTTTGGAATATTTAATTTTTTAATCTGAGGATAAAGCTTTAGAACTCTGGAAGAAAAAGAACCTCCACAAGGTTTCCGCCAATTCGCATCTCTCTCTATTAAAGCAACTCTATAACCTGCTTTAGCTAAGACTTCAGCACATTGAGATCCGGAGGGTCCCGCTCCTGATATTATCACATCATGCATCAATAACACATTTCAAAATTATTTATGTTAAAAAATTTATTTGAGAAAGATTTATTATTTTCTTACCAATTTGATTGCTTCAGAAATTTCAATTAATGACTTCGCAATTAAAAAGAAATTAGGTTAATATACTATATATATGTTTCACATTAATAGAGAACAAATCAGTTAAGAAATTAATTGATATGTAATTTTTATAAAGTTATTACTACTCCTTTTTTTTCATATTCTCCGACTTCCAGAGCTTCAAATAGCTTTTGAAAAAATCGTGCGGAAGACCGATAGAGTTAATTATTCTCCTATCTTTTGTCTCGTTTACCTTATTAGCTTTCTTTTTTTTAAAATTTTGTTCCCAGTCGTAATACGATACCAGTTTTTCCATATCACACGAAATAAATTTCTAACTATTAAGCGAATAGACCATATTAGATTAGAAATTTTTACTTATATAATCGTTAAAATAACCTAAAATTTTTGTCGAAGATTTGTCGAATAGATAACTTTTATAGAAAAAGTGTAAAAAAAAATTAATTGGTCCGTAGACTAACCGAATCTTTTTTTCGCCTGACCGCCCCAAAGATTGTTAAAATACCCAACATTGCTCCGACCGAAATTCCAAAAACAACTGTCCACTCTATCGGCACATAGAAGTATCCACTCGATGTCTCGTTTACTGACGGATCTGGGTCAGGTTCGGGATCTGGGACGGTTCCGTTGTTAACGGTGCTAATTTGATAGTCTTCTGCGATGGCGTAAGCAATGTTTGCTACTTCGACCTGGCAATGAATCGTAATTTTTACCGAGTAAATTCCCTCAATAGAAGTTCCAAAGTCAAAATGCATCATCGTTCCAACATTTCCTATTGTTTCGTTTTGGTAGATCCTAAACTTAATTCCGTCAGGATCGGTTACTTCATATTCCAGCTTAACTTCATTTGCAACAGTTAGGCCACCAATAGCCGAGACTCTTGCGAGGTAAAACTTGTAAGACCAATCGATTTTAAGAACGGTGTTATGCTCAAACACCATCCCACTGGTGAATTTATTAACCTGATATAGCTCCAATCGTTCTAGATATTTTAACGCGATCATATCGTATAAGCACTTATCTTGTGAGTCGAACGATATTTTTACATGTAAGTTCAAATTAAGTGCACATTCAACGGAAAAGATAAAACTATAATTCCCCGCAATTGCTGTACCAAATGGAATTTCGAACCAATCGTCGTCTTGAGAAATATTCACTTCCGTTTTGAACACTTCGTACACATCCAGTACCGGATCGACAATGGTTACATTAATTTCACAATTGTGAGGAGTAACGATCTCAAGCAACACATAATAATTGACCTTTTCGATGAGATATAAGTCGTCGAATTGTAAGGTGTCATTAGGAGCCAGAAAGGTAAATACTTTGTCGACTAAATTTTCTTCGGAGCTCGTTTTTGGTATTTCTCCACGCCCAAGAACGTTTGGAATTCGAGAACTATTTCCTAATGACCCAACAATAAGTCCTGCTATCAATAAAAAACTGATAATTACGACTTTTTTAGTATTATACCTGTTAATAGCCATACACCTGCAATTCTTTGAATTCAGAGATTAGTAATTTCACCTTCGAGCAATTGTCGTAGTCTATACAAGTAAAGCATGGCTGGTCCGACCAAAAATACGCGGGTTGATTCATCCTCTCCACGATTAAAAGCGGAAAGCTACTTTTTGGGCATTCTAACGCAGAATTACTAATCTTTCCCTTCTTCGGGATCGGATACGAAACACCGCAAGCATCGCATTTCACGAATCGTTTGTAGTTACTTGTTTTGTACATCATTAATGAGCACTGGCAGGATGGGCAAGTTCCTATTTCTTGAATCTGTTTCAGTTAAAACACCTTAAATTTATTTTTACTTTAAGGTAAAAATCGATGCTTATAAAGGAAAAAGCACTTTTTAAAAAAAAATTAGTAATTACGGGAACTGATCTTATTTAAAAAGCACGGAATTGTTTTTTATCCTTGCAATTCTCTGAAAACGCCCTAATTTATTTTTTTTGAAGGGTTAGGATTTTAATTCCTAACCTTTCTTTTTAATTAAACAAATTCTAATACTAAAAATATCATGTATTAAACAATATCACATTTATGGTATAGGAAAAAAAGATTTTTTTACCCTTATAACAGTCGCAACTATCATCATAAAATTAATAGATTAGTTTTTTTCTTTAAAAATACAGGAATAATATTCCACTATTATGGTATTATTCGATTATTTTGAAGATGTGCTTGGAGGATTCGAGTTTTGGATTGCCTTTGGCTCGCTCGTGGGAATCTTTGGACTCTTAATCGGTATTATATTAGTAATATGGGGCGGAAGTCGGCTTCGCTACAAGATGCTAGGAGTTGTAATCGCCTCATTTGTGTTGATTGCGTTTTGCGGGTTCGATACTGGTTTCAAGTACTTCAGGATTTTTAGATAAAAAAAAATATTTTTCTTTTTCTTTTAATAATAATGGTATCCTTGGGGTGATTGACCCCCTCCAAACACTAACCCTAAAAATTCGAAAGGAATTCCGGTAAGAAAAGCGCCGATCCATAGTAATAACGCACTAAGCAACATTGATTTAACATTGAATTGGTGGAAGAAGATTTTGAGAATGTTTATTACGAGCAATGCACTCCCGATCGTGAGGAAAATTTGTCCTACGCTCACAAAAATGGTTTTGAAAATCGTACCTGTCATATAACGCAAGTTGGATCCGAAAAAAGGCACGACTATTGCTACGAACCCTAAAATTCCGAGAAACATTAAAAAAGTGCGGTTTGCCTTGCGTTGTTTTCGAAGGATTATGATTCCGTCGCTATTTTTGGCCATAGATTTTTCACTTGATAAGATAAATTTGGTTTTTATCTCATATTCAAATCAAATCCTTATAAAGAAAAAGTGTGGGATGACTGATTTTTCCTTTTTATATAATTCATTACTTAAAATTGTATGGGAGTTAAACTTCAAGATTTAGTGGTTAGAAAAACGATCGATTTTTCTAAACTCGCAGGTAAGATTATAGCGGTTGACGCCCCAAACGTAATAATGAGCTTGTTTAACTTCGCCCGCAAAAACCCTGACGGCTCCCACGCAGGACTCATTCTAGATCGCACCCAAAGACCGATATCTCACCTTTATGGCTTGCTCTATAGGACAAACTTTTTCTATTCTAAGAAAATTTTCCCAATTTTTTGCTTCGACGGGCTCGACTCTGACCTTAAAAAGCTTAAAACGAAAGATAGGCTCAACGACTTCTTATTTACAGAAAAATTATACCGATCGTTAATCCAATCGGGGAAGAGAGAGAAAGCAAAACAAATCGCTTTATCCCGGGAGTACATGTGGCCCAACATTGTTAAAGAATCTAAGCAATTACTAGGGACGTTAGGAATACCATACATGAACGCTCCCGCTTCGGCAGAGTCGCAATGCGCTCAGCTTGTTAAAAATAGAGTAGCTCATTACTCTAACTCGCAAGACTTCGACTCACTTTTATTTGGGTGCCCGCGGGTAGTTCAAAACCTCTCGAAGTCGTTAAAAAGGAAGGTGCAGGGTCACTGGTCATATCAAAAAATCACTCCGGTCACCTTCGATCTCAAAGAAAACCTAAAAAGGTTAGAAATCGATCAGTTTCAACTGGTGGACATGGCGCTCCTGATCGGAACTGACTACTTTCCGGGTATAAAAAATATCGGACCAAAATACGCCTACAAATTCATCAAAAAGCACCGATCCATAGAAAATTTAATCAAAGAAGAAAAGGGAAATTACGATTTTTCCGCCTTGAGTTCCGAAATCATTACAAATATAAGAAAAATCTTTTTACTCCCCGAAGTCTTAATGCGATACACAAATCTAAGCTGGAATTACCCTAGCGAACACCAAACGCAAAACTTATTATGCGAAGATCACCACCTCAATCGAGAGCGGGTGGAAACCAACCTGAAAAAGCTAGCCTCTAATTACGAAAAGTGCCAGACATTTTTCTCCAACAAAACGAGAAATCCCCCTAAAAAACAAGAAACCTTCGACTCTATTTTTTATACCTAAAAATTTTATTTTTCTTTATAAAGTCTCAATGAATCGTTTATATGGTAATTAATATTCAATACCCACAAAACTAACGAAATTGAGAGAAGTATGGCAAGATCAACGAACAATACGATTATTCTGCAAAACGGTTTACGAGCCTATAGAAATGCTCCAAGGAAGGACCTAAACAAGGAGAAAGTGCTTAACTATTTTTTTAGGTTTGAAAGCTTTGCGAACGACAACAATGAATACAAAGATTTAACGCCTTTGCTCGTTGGGAACATTGTGAAGGAAACAAACCTACCTGATTCCGTAGTGTTAAACACTGCTTTGGAGTTTATAACCGAAGCTACTCAATTTAGTCATACTTTAAGTTTAGGGCTCATATCGTGGGGCACAGGAGAGAAAAGCGTTTTGCGGCAAGCGAAGTTTTACCTGAGAAAGATTCATAAGATCGCCCCTGTGTTTGATTACGCCCGAGCGATTATTAACTTAGAGATTTTACAAAAACTCTTAAAGAAAAACTTCTTTTGGATTCGCATCACCACTCAGCTTGCCTTAACTATATTCGTTACCGACAGAAACGACCCAACTATAACGAAAAATGAGTATATCCTGCAAAAAAATCTTAGAGCGTTTTGCGCCTGCTCCGCTTACGCCTTCCACATGGCTCGAAAGAAGCTTAATATTGACAAGACGGGGCGTGTCAGCACCTAATCTGCTTTTTTAGGATTTTTCAATTCTGGGATTTTTTGTTTAAATACTCTGTTACTAATTTTTACTTATTAGTAAAATATTGAGAGGTTTTGGAAATAAGCGCCTTAGTAGACTCAGTAGACGAATTATACCAGAAATTATTAGAACTTGGCATATCAGAAGAAGATCTGGAAAAAAAAATCAAGAACAAATTAGAAGAATACGGCGGCTTTATGTCGAAACAGGGAGTGTTGTTTATGATAGCCAGAGAAAATGGGCTTGACTTCAGATCTCCCGATATTGAAGATTATCTTTACGATGAATTGGAAGAAGAAGTCGATTACGACGAGTTCACAATAGATATCTCGGACATCAGAGAAGAAATGAGTAACATTGTGCTGTTAGGTAAGATTTTGAGTGCACAAAAGATTCGAGAGTTTGTGCGAAAGGACGAGTCTATAGGAAAAGTATGCTCTTTCTTGCTCGGCGACCCAACCGGAACCGTGAAAGTGGTGTTGTGGGACGAACGAGTCGATAATATTAATCAAGAGTATTTCAAACTAAATGAGCTCGTTCGTGTCATCGGCGGGTATTCAAAACTAGGACAGAATGAATCTATTGAAGTTCACCTTGGAAGAAAAGGCAGGTTAATTCTCTCTCCTGACATTAGTGGTAAGAAGCGAGAACAATTCGAAGCAATTACGATTGAAGATTCAGAAGAAACAACACCCAAAAGTAACTCACAAACTTTGAGACAAGCCATCCAGCAAAAAAAATACATCAGCGTTGTTAAAGGAACTGTTCAAATCGAAGATTTTAAGGAATTAGAGTTGAAGTCGGGCGATAAATCGTTTTTGCTCACCATGTTCATAGATGTGGAAAGCTT
>Ga0307378_10008676_pt1 | contig 13460 bp, 5 predicted proteins | sample UN1MG_FD_202238 | JGI IMG/M metagenome (GOLD analysis project Ga0307378, IMG submission 202238) | Soil microbial communities from Risofladan, Vaasa, Finland - UN-1 | ecosystem: Environmental > Terrestrial > Soil > Coastal area > Acid sulfate soil | place: Finland: Risofladan, Vaasa | collected... | reverse complement strand
AATAACAAGGTGAAAGTGATCAAGCGCATAGCCTACGGGTTTCGAGATCAGGAATACTTCTTCTACAAGCTCCGGGGTCACTTCACGGGTTACTAACCCATTCTCGAGCCGGAAGATCCACCTTTTGTAGCGTTGTAGTGTTAAGCCACCCGAACTGCCTGCGCATTCTATGCCAACCGTCCTCAAACGTCGATCTGCCGTGGCGGTCGATCTGCCAACAGAGTTCAGGCCGGTACGTCTCTTCGACGCTATCCAAGGGGTTCCGCAGGTCGTTCGTCAGGACGATGTAGTAGTAGTTTTCCAAGGGTAACCCGCATAGCTTTGATACTACGTGACGCAGAACTACCCGGTTTTTGAGTAAGCGTGACGTTCCTTTCCTGTCGCTCTGGTAAGGGCTGCTCAGAATCCACGAGGGTTCGGTAAGGACCGCTTGGCTGCTTTCAAAAGACGAGAGAGCGAGCGCAAGGCAGTAATCTAATTCAAGTTGCCCATTCAGCTTGCTGTTGAAGCCAAGTGTGCCTCGTTGGTCTCTTGACACACATGCATGCTCATAGGAGCTTCTCTTGGCCTCTATGATGATCACCACCTTCACTCCGTCGCCTTGCTCAACTACGACCACTGCATCCGGGTGTCCGAACCCACGGTTGCCGAAGTCGGGTTCGATGATGTATTCTACGTTGCCGGGTTTCAGTCTCCGGATATCGGCCTCCGGAGGAAAGTCCACTACCGAGAGGAAGGCCGCGAATGCGTCTGCCGATCCCATCTGGTGAAGGTCTGCGAAGAAAGAAGCTACGAGGCCGCGCTCGCCCCACATGAAGAAGCTGCTGTCGTTAGTCATAGCTCGACTCCGTTTGGCAGGTCACGCTTCTGCAGCCGCCGGAAACAGTGCTTGGCGTACAAGCGCCTTTCTGAGATCACGCGCGTCGAAGCTCTCAGCCCCCAAACACCTCCGGATGCTCGCCGATCTGCTCCTGCAACCCACGGTCGTACCGAATCACGATCCAACGATAGCCGCGATTGGTCAGCTCACGGCGTATCCTGTCGTCCTGTGCCTTCTGGGCTGCTTCGTCGTGAACAGAGCCGTCGCAGAAGACGCAGATGTTTGGCGTGTAGAAGAAGTCCGGGATGCACCGCGGCTCGGGGATGGCCCTCTGGGCCTCGTCGGGCAAGCGATGATACCCGGCGGCCAGCGCATCGAGGAAACGCCGTTCCAGCTCTGAGCGCGAGTCAGTGAGGGAGCGAAGCCAAGCCAGATGCGAGGCCCAGTCGCGGCCGGCGATACGCGGCAGCGTGTGGCTCGCCGCCAAGTCCAGGAGCGTCTGGCGAATGCGGTGACGGTCAAGCTGCATCGCCTCGTGCTGATTGCCGAAGCTCATCAAGCACTCATAGCACGCCGCCATGCATGTAGGCTTCTGATCGTTGCCTTGGTCGTCGAAATGGCAGCGGTCAAGAGCCTCGCGGGCGATGCGACAGACGGTGTCGGCCTCCTCCAAGAGCCGCCGAAGCACGCCGGAACCGCCCTCCGTCGCCTCGTAGAGTAGGATCGTGCGAAACTCTCCCTCACCAATCCGCTCAGCCGCAAGCTCCGTTTCCTCAAGTTGGAACAACTGCTCGCAACCGCGCTGGAGAGCATACTGAAGGGTCGTTTCCAGCACGCGGTCACCCCGCAGTTCCGGGCGGGAGAAGCGAACGAGCAGGACATTCTGCGTGCCCTGAACTGCCAGTTGTACTCTCTCGATCCGGCGCCGAATTGTCGGATTGCTTGCTGACCGCGTAACGTCCGGGTTCACCTCACCGCTCTCAAAATCCACCAGGAAACCTGACTGGCCGGTCCCGCGCCAGCCGTGGTTCACCCGCAGCAGCGTCGCCGCCGGTGCATACGTGAGCCGCAGCAATGGCGTTCCGCCGAACATCACATCGGCTTCCTGTATGCGAGCCGTGCCCGCTTCCGGGGCGAACTGGAAGCACGTCTCGATTTCGTAGCCGCGTCGGCGGCGCTCCTCCTCATCGCACGTGATGCGCTCGCGGCGACGCAAGCGGACGTTGGGCATGTCGATCAGGTGAGCCAGCAGGCTGTTCTGCCCGTCGAAGCGCGTCTGGCACACAGGGCAGAGGTCGAATCCTTGGTCACAGAACGCTCCGCAGGACCGGCATAGCCGCCTCTGGCTGCGGCGCTCGTCGAGGCCGCCCGGCGGGGTCTGAAAAGCTGTCACCTCCCATTTGGCGCCCTCGTGGTAGATGATGTTGTTAGGCGCAAACTCACGGAGCGCCAGGAAGCGCGGACGGGGAATGAACTCGCCTTGATCGCGAGGAACCCAGGCACGGACAGGCAACGCAGGGAAGTTGTAGCCAGGAAGGAATCCTTCACTGGCCAAGTAGCGGTAGGGATAGAAGTCACTCTCCTCCCTCGCTACGTTGATTTGCAGGAGGAGGTTCCGCTGGCGCACCGCTTCCTGCTGCCGGGCCGTGGCGATTGCCTGATCGTCCGGCCGCCGCGCTCGCAGAAGTGCGGCTTGTGCATCGAGCAACTGCCGTGTAGCAGCCAGGAATAGCTCCCGCCACCGATCAAATGCCCGGTCGAAGCTGAGCGGGGCCTCCGCCAGCACGCGGTCGATCCATTCGTCATTGAACCAGCCAGCAGCGGCCAGAACGCCACGGTCAGCCTCCAGCATATGCCGAACGCGCTCCCGCAGTTGGTGCCGTGCCGCCTCGCCAAGCTGAATCTGCCCGGCAGCATTAGTGCGGAGCGGCAGACCGTCCATGTCGGTGTCGATCACCTGTTCGATGGATTGCCCCATGGGCAAGCGCACCTGGGCCAGCCATTCTGCCTGCACGTGGGAGCGGAGCAGGGATTCGTTCGCGAGGTCCAGGCGCGGCGGACGGACACTGCCCGCCACCATTTCCTGGCGCCGCTGGAAGAAATACTGATCGTGGCTGTTGAGGGCGCCGCAGTAGGCGAGGACGAGTCCTGGCTGGCCTTGGCGCCCGGCACGGCCGCTGCGCTGGACGTAGTTGGCCGGAGTGGGGGGCACATTGCGCAGATGCACAATGTCGAGATCAGCTATGTCGACTCCGAGTTCCATCGTCGGTGAGCAGACGATATATGGCAGCCGGCGACCGAGTTCGGCTTCCTTCTTGGTGTCGCCGTCTTCCCACCGGAAGCGTCGTTCTCTTCGTTCGCGCTCGCCTGGCTTGACCACCTGGGCCGTGTGCTCACGTGCCTCCTGAGGGGCGACGGAAGACGCGGGTTGCTTGTAGAAGCGCTGGAAGAAAGCGTTCACCCTGGGCTGTGCGCTCGCATATCCAGCGCCCCCAGCGCGGCGGGCATAGAGCGGGTCGGGCGGCGGCGGAGTGCCGTCACCCAACCGCCACAGCAGGCAGCTCGCATCGAGCTGGTAGAACTGGTGATCCTCCACCGGGTCAAGCCGAACAAGGAGTCCCTGTCCCACCAGCAACCCCAAGAAGCCATCCACGAACTGGAGATACTGTGCTGAGTTCAGGTTGAGCCGCTGTCGGAGAAAGCGCCCCAGCGCGCTGCGTTCACCGAGGCTGAATCCCTCGGCATTCCGAGTCGACCTTCCTTGCCGCACAAACCGGTTGGCCGTGCGCAGTTCGTTCATGTCCGGGTCCAGTCCCCAGAATTCATTCAGATGCTGCTCTGCTCGCCGACGAAGTTGCTGCTGCACGGTCTCTTCCAAGCCGCGGGCAGAGATGGCAAGCTTTCGGCGGAACTGGTCCAGTATCGTCCTCACGATTACCTGGCGTTCTGAGGCCGGAAGCGCCGCTACGGCTGGATGAAACGCCCAAAGCTCATCGTTCCCGCAAGCTGCCTCCATGCCGCGATATGCCACGCGAAGCAGCCCCACGTTTTCCAAGTTAGGCTGCGCGATACGCCAACCGCGACGGAGATCCTCATAGAGCCGGTATTCCGTCAAATCGGTAAACACGCGCCACACATCCTGCGCAGCGGGCGACTGTGGATCAAGTTCCGGATTCCTGGCGATGTCCTGAAGGGCTAGGCCGCATGATGTGGTCACTGCTCGTGCGACCCGATCAAACGTCAGTTCATGCTCTCGCGCCAGAGCGGAGTACAGTGAGCAGCGGAGAAGCGAGACGTGGACGAAATCATTGAAGTGCCCCGCCTGGAGCGAGGCATCCTGTCGATTATCCGTGAAACTCAACAGCTTGTCACAGGCCGCCCTCGTCCGGAGGGCATGCCGCAGCAGCGATGTCGCCAGCACCGTGGTGGCGCTGCTTCGTCCTTCGCTGGACAGAGAGGCCAGCTTGCCGAATTCCCACTCGCGCCCCGTATAGAACTCCCCGCAATTGAGGCACAAAGAAAACGGTGCCTTCTGCCACCACATCTTCAGTGCACCGTCCCGCGGGTGCGGTGAGTAATTGCCGTCCGGCGCAACCCACACCGCCTCAGGTACGCGATCACGCCACGTCGGCTTCAGTCGCCCGCGTGCGTCGCGCCATTCATCCGGGATGTAATCCTCGCTCCAGTCGTTGGTTGCCGGGGCGATCATCAGGTAGCCGGGGCGATTCTGGTCATCCTCGGTTTCCGTGCCGAGCGGATGCGGCAGGAATCGCCCATCGGAACGCAACACATGGTAGTAGTCTTGCCCGCACTGTCGGCAGAACTTGATCGGCACAAAGAGCCGGCCTCCGCCAGCCTGCAATTGCCCCTCCAACGAGAAGTCGCGATCGGCTGATGGCTCCAGGGTGGCAAAGAGCGCCCGCCCTTGGCCTATGAACTGGTGCAACTTGAATGCAAATGCTCGCCCGCCATCTTCCCGCACCAGTTCACCGCCGCGATTGAGAACTTCACGAAGGCGCGTCTCACAGGCGGTAACCTCGACGCCGGTTTCCGTCGCAAGGCGACTGGCTGCATCAACGAGTGTTCGCGGTGTGCGGCGTCTGAGCCGCCCGGCATCATCCGGTTCGATGCCGAACTCGCCCTCGCTCCATCGCGCCAGCGGATGGCGGCGGAAGTCCGCCAGTGTCGTTGGCAGCGGACCTGCCAGAACGGCGGCAAGATCCTGCCCCGACGGCACTCCGCCCTCAGTGAAAGGCACGAGCATCTCTTCGATCACTCCGTCGGAGGTGAAGGGCTGGCCGAACAACCGCGACGCGAAGTCCGCCACGGCCTCACGGCGCTGCTGCGCAGTCGCGTTGCGATTGGCCACCATGGTTGCACTGGTTCCCACGTGCACTAGGCTCGGCCCCGCGCACCGCTCCTTGAGTCGGCGGATAAGCATTGCCACGTCAGCACCCTGGCGGCCGCGGTAGGTGTGCAACTCGTCGAAGACCAAGAAACGCAAGCCGCCGGCCGCGCGGTCGAGGAACCGTTGGTCCTCCGGGCGTACCAGCAGCAGCTCGCCCATCACATAGTTGGTCAGCAGGATCTGCGGCACCTGTCGGCGCATTTCCTGGCGCGTCGCCTCAGTTGTCTCCCCTGTATACTTGGCAAACGTCACCGGGAAGGGTCGGCCTGTGCGGTGTTCGTAGCTCTCCCTGAGGTTCACGAGAGACAGATATTGCGAGTTGACAAGGGCGTTCATTGGGTAGACCACCAACGCCACAACACGATCATCCGTCGGCGGCCGGCGGAGGAGGTCGTCTACGATGGGCAGGAAATAGCACAGGCTCTTGCCCGATCCGGTGCCGCTTGTGACCACGTAGCTCTCGCCCGCGCGGGCCTTCTCCACGGCTTCGGCCTGGTGCTGGTAAAGATGGTATGGCATGCCCTCCTGCGTGCGGAAGATGCGAGCGGTCTCGGCGTGTATTGCCCCACGGTCTGCCAGCTCATCAACGCTGTCCGACCGTGCATAGGATGGGCTGACCTGCAGCAGGAAATCGGGCCACAGCCGCGCTTCTTCAACCAGCGCCTGATCGACGAACCGGCGGGCGCGGTCATCCGCGACAATGAAGAACGACCGAACGAAGTCGCGGTAATCAGCGATGACTTCAGTATGCAGGTCAAAGATGCTCATTAGTGCCCTCCGGCAACCTCCTCGCGGGCCGCGATCTCAAGGTTCAAGGCCAATAAGCGACGCAGGATCTCCCTGCAAGCGTCAGGGCTGACAGTAAACCGCGTGTGGCCACGCTCGTTGGGGTGGAAGCCGTGGCCGGGGTCGATATCCGTCCAGCCATAGCAGGCCAGGATCGCTCTGTCCATATCCGCGTGCATCTCCCGGAGACGGCCAATGTCGGCGTCGCTGCAGGCCGGGTTATGAAAAAGGTTGTATGTCTTGGTCAAGCCGAGTTGTCGCGCCAGCATCACTTGGCGGCGGTGCTCGTGGTAGGCTTCGCCCAAGCGAGTTGCCTCATCACGGGCCTTTTCGGACGGCGACTGTGGAAAAGCAAATGTATCGAAGCAATCCTCGGGAGCATAACACATATCAGTGCGAAGTGTGAATCCATGCTTGCGGAGCCACGCCTCGTGCAAAGTCGATTGCAGCAACGCAAGGTGGTACGAGTTCTCGAACGCGAAGACAACCAACCGATCTGCATAGACGCAGCCAGTGGGAACAAAGGCTAGTGCGTGCAACTCGCTCACACGGCTTCGCACCAACAAGCGTTCCAGATTGGCGATGGCGACTCGCATCTCGCCGCGATAGCGCGCAAACGACCACCAATGCTCGCGGTCTCTACGATCACCCGGATTCCTGAGTCTCTCGCGGTCCGGTTTGACTCGCTCCTCCACGATCCCTAGCAGGTCGGGATACTCACGCGCGGAGTCCAGATCCCAGTCATGGAAGCAGATTACTGAGCGGCTTGGGCGCTGCTGGGGGTCGCTGTTGAGATCCTCGCCGGTGAGGTAGAGCGAGAGGCATTCACCGTGCCGAGGGTCTTGCTCTATCAACCGATCCGCTTCAGCTTTTTCCAGCACAAAACCAATCCCGCGTACAAAATCGCCTATGAAGGCCTTCCTCTCGTTCTGTCGAAGGCTCACAGGTTCGGCCTCATGTTCGGCATCTAGTCGGGATGAGACGAAATCCACGCGCTGGTCGTCCAGATGACACAGATCCCCGGGGGAGCTTTTTCCGACGGCAACAAGGTTCACCTCCACATTCGCCTGCCCCGGCCATTTGACAAAACGCCTCGCGAACACAATGGCACCATGGGCGAGCAGGATGTGTGCAAGCCCAGCTTGGCGAGTGTCTCCCTGGCTGATGGTGTTGGTAGCGATCATCCCGAAGCGGCCCGTAACCTTGATGACCTGGAAGGCACGACGGTAGAAGGCGGCACAGATGTCGGCGGTGCCGGTGAAGGGAGCGAAGGCCATCGGAAGCCATTGGCGGTACTTGTTGCCGAACGCGGTACTGATCTTGAGACCCCCCATAAACGGGGGATTCCCAAGGATCACATCGAATCCGCCGGCAGCAAAGACCTCGGGGAATGCGAGTGGCCAATGGAAGAACCGGCGTTCAAAGGCGGCCTGAAAGACAAAGCCGTCCAGCCGGGCATCATGGATCTCCCCATCTCTGAAGGCGATGCGAAGGCTTTCGGTTGACAGAATCCCGCGAGCGGGTTCCTGAAGCGGCTGAAAGAATGCAGCCGTCCACACGTCGCAGGCTCCTTTCAGGCGATGGAAGTCCATGCCATCTTCGATGCTTCGGCATTCCGCGGCTTTGGCGCGTACCTGCTCAATGGTGTCCTCGGGCAGCCGGTCCAGCTTCTTCAGCCGGTCGGCCATCCCCTTCAGTTGGTTGGTGAATGGTGCATGAAATAGCCCTTCCCTGCGCTCTTGCGCATTCCGGCTTCTTGCTTGGCGGGCAGCGGCCCTGTTGTCGCCGCCCACGGGTTTGTAGGCTTCGTCAGGAATGCCTCCTTCAAGCATGTTCAGGTCGAAGACGCCGACCAGGGAATCGCCGCAGCGGATGCGGTGGTCAAGGAAAGTCAGGGGTTTCCCGCCCTCGTGACTCTCCAACCACAGGGCTACGCGGCAAAGCTCGACGGCCAGCGGGTTCTTGTCGACGCCGTAGATGCAGTGAGTGACGACATCGCGGATGGCCTCGCGGACGCGCTCAGGGGCAGGCTCATCCTCGCCGGTGCGGGCACGGGCGAGTTCCTTGCCGAGCCGACGGGCAGCAGCAAGAAGAAAGTGCCCCGACCCGCAGGCCGGATCGCAGACCTTCATCGCGAGGATGGCGCGCTCTTTCTGCCGGGCCGTGGCCGCACCATGAAGGCGCTCGCCGAGCACCGGCTCAAGCGCGTGCTGGATGAGCGGAGCGACCAGCTCCGGAGGCGTGTAGTGCGAGCCGGTGGAGCGGCGCTCCCCACCTTCCGACAGGAGATCGAATGCGGGCGCGTTGGGCGACCCGGCAATGTGCGGGTGGAACTCCAGCAGGCTCTCATAAACTGAGCCGAGTTCCTCAACATCGAGAGCGGCGTAGTTGACGCGGCGCGCGGGCTGCGAAGGGCGTTCCTGATAGTACGCGATGTACCAGAGCGCCTCCAGCAGGTCGCGATTGCCGATGGCGAATTCATCCAGTTTCAGCGGCGCGAACAGCTCTCCGTTGAGGACGGGCAGGCCAAGCGCCGAGGCCATCGGCTGATTGTTCAGGCTGGGCTGCGCCGGTTCGCTCGTCAGCACCACCCAAAGCACGCGGAGCGATTGCCAGAGATCGGTATGCTCAGTGTATGCTGCCCGGATCTCCGTCAGGCGACGCAGCCGGGCGATGCCATAGTGCTCGCGGTAGATCGGGTCGGCGCTCAGCAGCCCGCGATCCTCACAGACCAGCAGGAACAGAAAACGGTACACCAGCCGCAGAAGCTCATGGTAGAAGTCAGCCGCCGTGATGCAGTCATTGCCGGTGCATTCCCGCGAGACCCGACGACGGAGCTCACCGCTACCACTACAGCGCAGGAAACCATTGGCCAGGCGCTTGATGCATTCCTCCACTCCGTCCCGGAGGTGCTCGCGGACGCGGCCACCCTGCTCAATTGAGTAATCGTGGTATTTCTCCAGCAGGCAGGCTGGTGCATCGGCGATAGACTGCGGCAGCCGTGTGCGATGCAGCAGGCGGTAGAGAGCCGCGAAGTCTTCGAAGCGCTGCTCTTCGAGGATAGCCTTCAGGTCAAATTCCACGTATGACTGCCGACGGACGAACGTGGAATCACGCAGCAGGCGAAGCACCTCCCCGTTGGTAACCAGTCCCCACAGGTGCTCGGTCCGGTTAAGATATTCCTGCAATAAGGAGTGCGGCGCCATTCGTGGCCGGCCCGTCGCGGGCACGCGCCCAAGTTCCTGGCGGCTGCCAACGATGTGGATTGGCGGCGAATCCTCCGCCTCAGCGGCGCGATGCGAGATGGCAAATTTCAGTCCGTCGACCTCGTGGGCACGTGGGTTGTATTGCGGTTCATAGCCAAGCAGCCCGAGGAAAGGAATGACCCATGCATCACGGGTGACCGTGGTGGCAAGATCATCCTCCGGCAGGCGAGCCAGGCGATGCTGGAATACGCCCCACATGGCGCGAGCGTCGGCAAAGACGGCAGCGATCTCGTCCGTCAGGTTGCGTCGGCTGCTGAGGCCGAAGTCGGCTGCCTTCTGACCCGGAAGCTCGCCAGCCATGAGCTGGTCGAGGACTTCCGGTCCAAGCAGGCCGCCTTCGATTCGGATGGAGGGATGCAGCGTCATATTCAGACCATCGGTTGCAGCACAAGGATCCCTAGCAAGTCCGGGGGAAGCTGCGGAACCAGCTTCAGTTCGCGTATCCTGAGCGCGACTGCCCGGCGGACCCGCTTGTGGCTCGTTTCCAGTTCCGTAGCTCGCGCGGCAATTCGCTCACGCAGAGCGGCGCCCGGCCCCGGCCATGCATCGAGGGCCGCCGTGACAAGCTCGCGCTTCTCGGCCATCGGGATGTTGGCATCCGGCTTCGCGTCGGCCAACAGTCGCAGCGCTTGATCATTCGTGAGCCAATCATGAGAACCGGACGCGGCGCCGCCGGCAAAGCCGGCCACATGCACTTCCTCGGAAAGCAGCGGGGAACGCTCGGGAAGACTGAGCAGGTAGCGAATGCGCAACAGCAGTATCGTAGTAAGCTTGGTGACGGCCCGCGTACGGATCACCCCACAACGGGTAGCAGTGGCTTGGCCGTGCTTCGTCATGGCTTCTTCCATGAGGTAGCGCGCCAGGGCTGCGACAAAATGGTGGTTGCGGCCCAGGTACTCGGCGTCTTCCGGCGTAGGCGAGACGAAGCTGATGAGCCACTGCCCGCCCCTGGACTCGGGCAGCTCGAAGGCAACGGCATCCGGCAGCGTCGATCGGGCGTCGTCTCCAACCAGGACGCGGAATACGTTGGGACGCCTGTCAGGCCTGATATTCAGCCTCAGACGCTGCGCTGCGTCCAGCACGAATGCCCGTACGGCATCAGGATCGCCGAGAACGGCGTCGGCGGCCTCCAGTTCATGGCGGACTTCTTCCGGCTTGAGCGCGCGTTGAGCGAATCTTGTGCGGTTGACACGCTCTCGCTCCGCATCCTGTTCCCAACGCCGATGCAGCGAATCGACTTCAGGAACTCCGAAATCCAGCGCCAACTGGCCGGGTGCCGCCCCTCCCCGTCCGCCCCGCAGAAACAGGGCGTTCAGGACGGCCTCAGTGACGCTCTGGCTCTCCTCAGGCACGGGAACATGGGTGCCAAGAGTGCGGTGAATCTCACGAGCTTTGTTGAGCAGCACGTCGATCACGATGCCGTCCACAGGGTTATCGGCGCCGAAGTACCGAATGGTCTTGACCACGCTGGCGGCCTGTCCATAGCGATCCACCCGTCCCTCCCGCTGTTCCAGCCGGTTGGGGTTCCAAGGCAGATCGTAGTGGATGACGGCGTTAAAGGCGTGCTGGAGGTTCACACCTTCACTGAGGCAGTCGGTGGCGACAAGCACCCTACGATGCTCCTTGGCGAGTTCCTCAATCTTGGCTCGGCGCTCGTCGTCGCCCATGCGGCCGGTGATGGAAAGCACGCGGATGTCTGGGAAGAGCCCCTGCAACCTCCGCCGCAGTCCATCGGCCACGTATTCAGCGGTTGGAATGAACCGACACCATACGATTGGGTGAAAGCCGTCCTTGAGCAAACCGGTGACCAGCTCAGCGCATCGAACCAGCTTGATATCGTGCTGCGAATCCAGAAGCGCCCCAGCCGTCCGTTCCAATTCGCGCAGTCGGCGTCGGTCGGCGTCGGCCAGCGTTGCCTCGGCGCACTCGACGGGCGGCGTAGGTTGCTCGTCGTCGGTCCGGTCATCACTGGATTCAAAGATGAAGGGCCGGAAATCCGTCTCCTCGGCTTCACAAACCGGTGTGCCTCGACGGTTCTGCAAGGCGGCGACGGCAGCGGCAGGGCTGGACATAACGCATCGCAGCAGCGCCAACGCACCCCAGTAGCGGACCCTGCGGTGGTGCTGGTTCAGGGCCTCCCCGCCCTGAACAATTTCCGAGCAGAACCTATACGTCGAGGAAAAGAGCTCCTGGTAAGCAGGAGACAGCCGATAGGTCTCGTCGGACGGCTGGCGCTTGGGGAAGCAATGCTCGCCTTCCCAATCGCGCTCGATGTCTCGACGTGTGCGCTGGACGAAGTGCTTGGCCAGCTCGATACGCTCTGGCTCAGCCAACGCGGATGTGTCCCATGTGCCGAACTCATCCCGCAAGAGGGAAAGCAGCGAGCGAAAGGATTCAGCAACTCCGCTATGAGGTGTGGCTGTCAGCATGATGAGGTGCCGGTTCTGCTGGGCGGCGATCTCCTGCACCAACTCATGGCGCTGGTGTTGGCTCTGGTTCTTCCCCCCTGCGACCGCAGAACCGTGCGCCTCGTCAACGATGACCAAGTCCGGGCACTCGTGCAGGAAGAGGTGCTTGTTGCGGTCGCTCTTGATGAAATCGATGCTCACGACCTGGATGGGGTAGTAGCGGTATATGCTCTCGGACCCGCTCTTTCGCCGCTCAAGCTGATTGATGGTGCCCGAGCGGATGACCACGGCATCCAAGTTGAACTTCTCGGACAATTCCTTCTGCCACTGGTCGCACAGGTAAGGCGGACAGAGCACGCAGAGCCGCTTGATCTCGCCCCGGTCGTACAGCTCGCGAGCGATGAGCAATGCCTCGATCGTCTTGCCCACGCCCACGTCGTCGGCGATGAGCATCCGGATAGGCTCCAGCCGCAATGCCATCAGAAGCGGGACGAACTGGTAGACACGAGGACGGATGGAGATCCTGCCGAGCGAGCGGAAGGGCGCCGCACCCTCGCGCAGCGTAAGACGCGCGGCTTGCCAGAGGAGGCCGGCACCGGCGGCATCGGTGAGATCATCGGCAGTCGGCAGCGGGAATGTGGCGGACTTGACTCCCTCGTCGGCAAGACGGAAACTGACGAGTTCCGCCAACCGGCTATGAACCGCCACGACGTTGTCCGTTGCACCCGTCAGCGGGCGCAGAGCCAGTACGTGCGGCTGCTCACCGGGCAAGAGCACCCAGTCACGATTGCGGCAGCGGACGATGGAACCGGGCTGTATTGGCATGGGTCTTCATCCAAGCTTCCTCGGAGAACGGCGGGGCCTCGTCCAAGGTGCGTTGCTTGTGCGTGCACAGCCACAGGCTCTACCCGCGCATTGCTTCACGGATGAGCGCGAAAGGGCCCAGCACAGGATCTCCCACAGCTCCTAGCTGCGGTTGACGTCTCTCTGCCGCATGCATTGACCTTCCCTCGGCGTGGATGCCGAGTCCCGGCGGCCCAACACGGACTGTTTCCAAGCGGGCCAGCCATTGACGATCCTGCTGGCGTTCTCAAGATGACGCACAAAATGGTCCTTACTTCGGCATTCGCCGTTGGATTTCATGTCATCCGGCATTGGTGTTCTCCTCAATTCTGGCTTTGTCAAACATGCCACTGGCCCACAGCTCCAAGTCAAGATATGAACAAGGGAGCATTTTCAGCCGCGGGTGAGCACCCTCCAGTTTCCATTGGATGGTTCGACCGTCCCGGTCCTTGCGCCTCAGTTCCTCTCCGGAACCGAGGCGTAGCGAGAACAGGTCAAAGAACCTCCTTGGGCCAACTCCAACAAATGGTTCAAATCGGACAAGGCGTTTGCCGTCGCCAAATCCCATGCGAACACAATCCTTATGGAATTCCGCTGCCTTGCTCTTCTGATAGGGCTCGATGTAGACCACTCGCTTTATACCGGCCGCAATGATGTGCTTCGCACAATTATGACAAGGAAAGGTCGTGCAGTAGAGCGTACCGTTCCGTGCACTCAGGTTGTTCCTGGCACAGGACAACAATGCCTCCATCTCAGCGTGCACCACGCGACCGAATTCCGTAAGATCTGGGATCCTGCTTCCTTCCAATGCATCTCGCAGTGCTTCTCTGTCGATTCCCTTCTGAGCGGCTTTTTCAAGAATCTCGTCGATGATCTTCTGTTGCTCGAGCTTGTTGGAATCCCTACCGAGAGTATAGTCGCGCCCGCCA
>Ga0307378_10008674_pt1 | contig 13461 bp, 6 predicted proteins | sample UN1MG_FD_202238 | JGI IMG/M metagenome (GOLD analysis project Ga0307378, IMG submission 202238) | Soil microbial communities from Risofladan, Vaasa, Finland - UN-1 | ecosystem: Environmental > Terrestrial > Soil > Coastal area > Acid sulfate soil | place: Finland: Risofladan, Vaasa | collected... | reverse complement strand
GAAAGATATTCGCCATCTTCTTTCCTATCATGGCATTCGTGGCGATCGGCTTCGAGCACTGCATCGCTAACATGTACTTCATCCCCACCGGGATATTTCTACATGCATGGGCCGGAGTACCCGCTCCCGAAGGCCTCGATCCGGGGATACTGACCTGGGGGAGCTTCTTTTACAGGAACCTGCTTCCTGTTACTATCGGAAACATGATAGGCGGCGGCGTATTCGTCGGCATGAGCTACTGGGGGGCATACCTCAGACCGAAGAAGTCATGACCGGCATTATTCGCATTGCATGTCCGTTTAGCCGCGGGGCAAACCATTTTTCTAAAAAAATGGAGATGTGTAATCCGGTCCTATCGAACCTTATAGGCTGATATCTTCTCGCAAGCAATCGGCAGGCAGCAGGGCATTTCGTGCGTACGGTATTCGTGTAACAGGTAACAGGGCTGCCGGCGCTTAAGCTTTAATGGTTCAGCGGCCGTATTTTATAAAATAACCCGAGGCTTAGTGCCTTCATAGGAAATAAAAACGCGAGGAGACGGCCCCCGGGCTTTAGCGTAATTTCTTATTGCTTTTGGTTCATCTCCAAATATGGACATATTAATCATGCCGAAGTAATCTCACAAACCGTTATTTACAGTTTGATTCGCGAAGGCTTACGATCAGCTGGCGATTTTCACTTTATTTCTGCACCTGACCCGGTAATTCAGGATACCGGATATCGACTTCTTAAGTACATGCCTTGTACTCTTTTCAGAGCTTTCATCACGTAACTGCGATACCAGGTCCCATATATACTGTAGTTTGTGAGAGATTAGGAGTAGGCTCGAATTGCAGACTGCGTGTACCCGACCCCTTCTCTCACCGGACACTAAAACCGTCTTACTCGAATACGGGAACGAGGCTGCTGAAAAGATCCTCGTTCTCCCGGAGCTTCCCTTCATTCCCAATGACGCAGATATAGTTCTGACTCATCGCGTCGTGCACCATGTCTGCGCACCGCTTGATGTCCTGCTTTCCGGTTCCGAGAACCTCGTTTCTCCTCTGCTGTATCTCCTCCTGGCTGAGGCCGGCAATATGGTGCGCGGTTGCAACCTCCCCCTTCATGGAAGGCGTGAGGGGACTGTCGAGCCCGCCGATTGTGCCGATGATGTATTTCCTGAGCTCTCTCTCGTCCGGGTCGAACGAAGCGATATACCTGTGTGCATCGTCGTAGGTCGAAAGTGTCTCCCTGAGATTGGGGTCGCGGTAGGAGCAGAAGAACATGTTTCCGTTTCTCGCGAAGCGTGCGAAGCTGCCGTACGCCCCGCCCTGGACCCTTATACGGTTCCAGAGGAAATCAAGACTCGCGATGGTGCGGAGAACTTCGAGGGTCCCCGAGTAGGAGTATCCGAGGCGTCTGAAATTGTACCCCTTTGCTACGAACTGTACCTTCCCCGGCGTCAGGAGCCCCTCGTTTCTTATCGAAAAGTCGTACTCGTAGTGTTGTCTCTCAGGCCGCACGTCGCTCAGGTGCGGGATGAGGGAGGGGAGGTGCCGCTGGAACAGGGGGTAGTCCTCATCGGCCCCTGTGATGCCCACCATCAGGTTCTCTCTATTGAAGACGGCCCCGGCAACCTCCTCCAGAGATTTCGATATTTCCTTTTTCTTGGCATCGAAGTTTTTCTCCAGGTCGGCGATAAATTTGTAGAAGGAGATTCCGGAAAGAAGCTCTGTGAACTTTCCCATTGGCGAGAAGTAGGAGAAGAGGCGGTGTATGCTCACCATATGTCCGGCCTCGGAAATTGCAATCTCCATACGGGATTTCATTTCCTGCACTATCTCGAGAAGCCGCGCCGTTTCGTCGTATTTCGTGTGCCCGATTATCTCGGAAAGAAGTTCGAAGAGCTTTTCGAGCTTGCCTGCCATGGCCTTCGACTTTACAACGATCTTCGGGTAGAAGACTTCGTCGCTCTCCTTACCTGAGAATATCTGTGTGTCGAAGCCTATTCCTCCGGTATTGATATTGATCTCCTTGGAGAGCTCCGAATAGGGAAACTTCGAAGTAGATACCCTCGCCATGACTGCGCAGAGCAGCGGGAGGTAGGGAAGCTTGCCCTGCGGCACGCAGCTGGTGTCGAAGAGGAGGTTCAGATACGATATCCTGCTTGTGAACATGGGATGCGCGAGTACCGGGACACTCTCCTCTTCCCGCTCCTCGAGCGGGAGTTTCTCCGCTTCAGGCTTTATGTCCTCAAGGCCCAAGAGAGGGATCGCAAGAAGCGCCTCTTCGGAGTCAGGCTCTATCTGGCGCTTCTTGAGGCGGACGGTGCGCTCTACTATCTCCGATACCTCTCTGTCTTCAAGGCCGGAGCGGAAGCTTTCGAGCCTCTCTCTCATTCTTCTGCTCCTCTCCTCTTCGAGACCCTTCTTTGGGGTAAGTACCACGAGAGAGCTGTGGCTGTTATTGAGGATATGCCTTTCCAGCAGATGCTCGAAGTAGTCGCCGGTTATGGCTTGTTTTACTTTTTTCAGTGTACTCTCGTACCGCAGATGCAGGAACGGGTCCCCGTCGTACAGCCAGCTGTCCATGATCTCGATGTAGTAGACGAGCCCTTTCGGGAGCCCCCTGAAATCCGCCTCCCTCAGACTGAACTCGTGGAGATTTACCGAGGCTTCAATGAGCCGTTTGTCTATACTCTTATCCACGAGGTCGCGAATCGTCCCGACAACCGTATCGACAAACTCAGGCTTAGAGCGCCTGTTGCTGTTCTTTAGAACAACACTGAACGTAGGCTGGAGGATACTCCTGTCGAAGCTCCCGAGAACGTCCTTGCCGATCCGCCGCTTCAGAAGCTCGATCTTCAAGGGCGCAGCCGGAGTATGGAGCAGCATGTGCTCGAGGATATCGAAGGCCATATAGGTCTCCGGGTTCATAGCCACGTCGACTGCCCAGTTCAGACTGAAGTAGGTTTTGTCCGCAGTATCCTCTTCTTTAGATATCGGATAGGAAAACTCCATCTCCTTTCTTGCTCCGAAAGGCTTCTGGAGACCGACTGCGGAATCGATATCTTCCCTTCCATAGCTTCCCAGATACTCATCGTTTAGGAACTTGAGACCGCGGTCGGCATCCACGTCACCGTAGAGAAAGATATAGCTGTTCTTCGGGTGGTAATACCGTCTGTGAAATGCTATGAAGGACTCATAGGTCAATTGAGGAATGACGTCCGGGTCTCCCCCGGACTCGAACCCGTATGCGGTGTCCGGAAAGAGAGAGTCATGGATCTTACGAAAGAGGATCTCCTCAGGAGTCGAGTAAGCTCCCCTCATCTCGTTATATACGACCCCCTTCAGGCTGATTTCCGCCTCCTTGGAATCAAGCTCGTGGTGCCACCCTTCCTGCATAAAGATCTCGGGAAAACTGTAGATATTGGGATGGAAAACCGCATCGAGGTACACATCCATGAGATTAAAGAGGTCCTGCTCGTTTTTACTCGCAACCGGATAGAGCGTCTTGTCCGGATAGGTCATGGCATTGAGGAATGTATGCAGGGACCCTTTTGCCAGCTCGACAAACGGCTCCTTTGACGGGAACTTCTTCGACCCGCAGAGCACGGAGTGTTCCATGATGTGCGGAGCACCGGTGCTGTCAAGCGGTGGCGTTCTGAACCCGATCGAGAACACCTTGTTGTCGTCATCGCACTCGAGATGGCAGAGCCTTGCCCCGCTTTTCTTATGGATGAAGAGCCTTCCGGTGCAGTTTATCTCATCGATATGCTCCTCGTGCTTCAGACTGAATCCGTGGTAGGTCCTTCCGATCTCAAGCTTCATGTCTTTCTCCGCAGTTATGGTTCCGGTACTGTACCCATCAAAACAGCCGGGCAGAAGCCGGGCGTACCGCTTGAATCGAGTATAGAAGGGACATTTAAAATCGGACCTTTGATAAACGTAAACTACAGGTACAATCGATGACATCTACGTGTCAACGGCTGCCTAATCTTTCTGGGGCTTTCCATAAAATAACATCTCTGTCTGCACAATACAATATGATAAGTGAGGTTTTCTCACAAGCCGCACAGCAACAACTCACTCTATTACCGGAAGTCTCCTAAACGCGGTTTAGAGTCTCAGAGCCGTACAGCCAGCAGGAGACGAAGTGGCCAGGGGCAGCCTCTATGATCTCGGGCTGCTCACGATCGCAGATCTGCAACCTCTCGGAGCAGCGGGGATGGAACCTGCAGCCTGAGGGGGGGTTTATCGGGGAGGGGACGTCTCCCATGAGGATCCTCCCCTTCTTACGGAGCTTGGGGTTCGGTACAGGTATCGCTGAGAGGAGCGCCTGCGTATACGGGTGTTTCGGATCGTCAAAGAGCGATTTCTTCGGTGCCGTCTCGACGATCTTCCCGAGGTACATCACTGCAACACGGTCTGAGATGTGCTTTATCACGCTGAGGTCATGAGCGATAAAGAGGAGCGTGTTCCCGAGCTCCTGCTGGAGGTCCTGCAGAAGATTGATGATCTGGGCCTGGATCGACACGTCGAGCGCGGAAACGGACTCGTCCGCGACGATAAAATCCGGACTCGTTGCGAGTGCCCGCGCTATGCCTATTCGCTGACGCTGCCCTCCGGAAAACTCATGCGGGTAGAGGTCTGTCTGATCCGGGTTGAGTCCGACTTTCTTCATCAGCTCCACGACATATTCCCGGCGTTTCTGTTTCGGCACGGTTCTATGCACGATCATCGGCTCTGCGATGGTCTTGCCTATCGTCATTCTCGGATCGAGGGAGCCGAACGGGTCCTGGTATATCACCATCATCCTCCGCCTGAAAGGCTCCATCTGTTTCACCGAGAGATCAGTAATGTCCGTACCGTCAAAGAATATACGCCCTGAGCTCGGATCGAGAATCCTGAGTATTGTCTTGCCGCAGGTGGTCTTTCCGCATCCGGACTCTCCCACGAGCCCCATGACCTCTCCCTTCTCGATGGAGAAGCTCACGTCATCCACAGCTCTGAGCGTATCTTTCTTACCGATTTGAGACTTTCCTGCGTCGAACCATTTGCAAAGGTTCTGGACACGTACGAGCGGCTCCATCACGATCCCTCCGGTTCGAAGAGGTGGCACTTCACCCTATGCCCCTTGTCCACCTTTGTAAGCTCAGGCATCTCTTTTCTGCACACAGGCATCGTGTGAGTGCACCGAGGGTGGAACGGGCAACCTGGCGGAATGTCGATGAGGGAGGGTACCAGTCCTTTTATTGTATCGAGCCGTTCAACCTCCACGTCGAGGCTCGGGATAGACTTTTTAAGTCCGATGGTGTACGGGTGAAGGGGCTGCTCGAAGATTGTATGAATGTCAGTGTACTCGACGATAAGTCCCGCGTACATCACGGCAACGTGATCGCACATCTCGGAGACCACTCCAAGGTCATGAGTTATGAGAAGCACAGACGTGCCGAACCTGCTCTTGAGGTCGTCAATGAGGCGCAGGATCTGGGCCTGTATCGTCACGTCGAGCGCGGTTGTCGGCTCGTCCGCTATGAGGAGCGCAGGGTTGCAGGAGAGCGCCATCGCGATCATCGCCCTCTGTCTCATCCCCCCGGAAAGCTCGTGAGGATAATTTTTTATCCGGCGCTCGGAGTCGGCTATCCCCACGATCCGCAGCGCCTCTATTACCTGCTTCTTCGCATCCGACCTATTAAGACCCTGGTGGAGCCTTACCGTCTCCATGATCTCGTCTCCTATCGTAAAAACCGGGTCCAGTGAGGTCATCGGTTCCTGAAATATCATCGATATTTTGCACCCGCGGATACCCCGCATCTGCCGTTCGTTCAAGCTCAGGAGGTCGCTGCCTTCGAACAGGATCTCTCCCGAGAGGATCCTTCCCGGAGGAGACGGGATGAGTCTCATGATGGAGAGCGCGGTCACGCTCTTTCCGCAGCCCGATTCTCCGACGAGGCCGAGGGTCTCTCCCTTCATTATCGTAAAACTCACCCCGTCCACAGCACGGACTGTTCCCTCGTGAGTAAAGAAGTGCGTTCGAAGGTCCTGTACTCTCAAGAGCTCACTCATTGCTTCAGCCTCGGATCAAGGATGTCACGCAGGCCGTCTCCGAGGAGGTTGAGACCGAGCACTGAGAAGAGGATCGCGAGTCCTGGGAAGGTTGCAGCCCACCATGCCCCGCTCACGATATAGGAGTAGCTCTTTGCGAGCATTGCTCCCCACTCGGGAGTCGGGGGCTGTGCGCCGAGGCCGAGGAACCCGAGGGCCGCACAGTCAAGGATCGCAGTGGCGAGCATGAGTGTTCCGTATACGATGACAGGTGCGATGGAGTTCGGGATGACATGGCGGAAGATCACTCTCAGCCGGCTTGAACCTATGGCCTGCTGCACCTCGATATACTCCATCTCCTTGATATAGAGCACCGAGGAGCGTATTATCCTCGCCATCTGCGGCGTGTACACTATCCCTATCGCGACCATCGCCTTGTCGAGCCCCTGGCCGATCACCGCAACGATCACTATGGCAAGCAGTAGCGCTGGAAACGCGAACATGATATCCACGAACCTCATGATGACTGCGTCAACAGCCCCTCCGAAGAACCCTGCGAGGGTACCGAAACAGATCCCGAGTATCATGGCGATTCCAACGGCCACGAGCCCTGCGGAGAGGCTTACACGGGTCCCGTACACGATCCTGGAGAGCACGCACCGTCCGAGCGCGTCAGTGCCGAGCGGCATCCCTTCGACGCCCTCGACGCTCCAGAAGCCGGGCTTCAGGGACAGGGACAGGTTGGGCGGCGCGGGGTTGTGGTCGTTCGGCGCGATCACATCTGCAAACAGTGCTGCCAGCACCAGTATTACGAGTATGACGAGACCGAAGAGCGCGGAACGGTTGTCTGTGAACCTGTGTAGCAGGTAGTTCGAGCTTTTCTTCAGTGGTTTTTTTATAAACATCTATCTCTACCTGTATTTAATCCTCGGGTCTATCAGCACGTACAAAAGATCGGTGATGAGGTTTACAATCACGAACATAAAGGAAAAGAACAGGACGCACCCCTGGACCACAGGGTAGTCCCTCATCCGCACCGCATTCACCACATATCTGCCGATCCCGGGCCATGCAAACACCGTTTCCGTGAGAAGTGCGCCGGCGAGCAGCAGGCCGAAGTTCAGCCCGATAACGGTGATCACAGGCAGCATCGCATTTCGAACGGCGTGCTTGTATATCACCACCCTTTCCGAAAGCCCCTTTGCACGCTCAGTCCTGATGTAATCCTGCCTCAGCACCTCGAGCATGCTCGAGCGGGTAACTCGCGCGATCGTTGCCATCGGTATCGTTGCGAGCGCGACGGACGGCAGGATGAGATATTTGATCGACGATCCCAGCGCAGCCCAGTTGCCCTTTATGAGACTGTCGATGATATAGAGACCGGTAATGCGCTGGAACAAGATCATCGAGCTTATCCTCCCCCCGATAGGGAGGACCCTGAAATACACCCCGAAGATCATCATGAGCATTATCCCGAGCCAGAAGACCGGCATCGACACGCCGAACAGGGCGACCCCCATTGTGGTGTAATCGAGCACCGAGTACTGCTTCGATGCGGAAACCACCCCCGCGATGAACCCGACGATGATTGCTATGAGCATGGAAAAAAATGCAAGCTCGACTGTGTTGGGAAACCGATCGAGTATCTCCCTCGTTACATACTCGTTAGAGACGATCGAGCGGCCGAAGTCTCCTTTCACTACCTGCTTGAACCACATCCAGAACTGGATGTGTATAGGCTTGTCGAGTCCATACTTCACCCTCAGCGTTTCTATCGTCTGCTCCGATGCATGTTCTCCCGCTATGGTTCGTGCCGGATCGCCCGGCGCCAGGTGTATGAGCGAAAAGGAGATGACGGCAACGCCGACCAGCACCGGTATGAGCTGGAGCAGCCGTTTTGCAATGTACCACTTCATTTGTATTTCTCTTCACGGAAAAATTGTGTATGTCATTGTACTCAATAAAAGAGAAAAAGTTAATATGTTCTTCAGCAATCGTCACAGTTTGGTTACCCCGTACCCGTTTGAACCGTACGCTATTCTTACGAATCGTTGTAAACAGTCAGAAACGGTCGTTTTAGCGCTTTTCTCACAGTGCACTCATATAGGATTCAGCCTCGCTGTTAACCATTTTATGAGAAGACCCTGTGAGAACAGTAGGCTGTGACCCGTGTATCACCAGGAACCATACATAAAAAGGAGGGGTGAACATATCCGCCCCTCCTTTCATCATCGTACCGGCTTCTCTCCCCTACTCTATCCATACGGGGTAGAAGAACTTCCTCGAGGTGGGGTGCAGTGTGTAGCCGCGCACGTTGTTTCTGAAAACGATTGACTGGTTTGAGTGCGCGATGTAGACCCACCCTGAAAACTCGTGGATCATCTCCTGAGCCTTTTTATAGTGCGTCGCCCGTACATTTATATCGTAGCTCAAGAGCGCAGCGTCCAGTTGCTTCTGTGCCTCGGGATCGCTGTAGAATGCATAGTTCCCTGACGCACCTATATTGGCGGAATTGGGACCGTACAGCACGTTCATGAAGTTGTCCGGGTCACCGTTGTCGCCGGTCCATCCGAGCAGGCACATCTGGTGCATTCCCGCTTCCGTCTCCTGGAGGTATGTCCCCCAGTCCACCTGATAGAAGTTCACCGTGATGCCCACCGCGTCGAGATAGCTCTGTATCGCCTCTCCGATAGCCGGCGGATCGAACATGTAGGGCCTCGACACGGGCATGACGTGGAGCGTGACCTCGAATCCGTCCGAGTAGCCCGCCTCACGCAAAAGCTTCTTCGACATCTCCGGGTCGTAAGGATAGTCCTTGATGTCGTCGTTGAAGCCGAGCATGAAGGGAGGCATTCCGTTCTTTGCCACCGATGCGGTCCCCTTGTAGATATGGTCCACTATCGCCCGCTTGTCGATCGCATATTGTATGGCCTGCCGGACCTTCTTATTTGTGAGAGGTTCATAATAGCCCGGCGTCTTCTCGAGCTTCTCGTTCGCGTCGCGCTTCCCGTTCTTGTTTGCGTCCTTGTAGCCGTAGCCGGTGTTCATCGCCATGTAGCCGACGTTCATCCCCGGCTCAGACATCAGCTTGAGGTCGGAATTTCCCCTTATCCGGTCGAAATCGGCGGGGTTGGGATACTCTATTCCCTGCACCTCCCCAACTTCGAGAGAGAGCAGCCTTGCTGAGGGGTCGGGTATGACCTTGAAGATGACCTTGTCGAGTTTAGGGCGCTCCCTCCAGTAGTTGTCGTTTGCAACGAGTGTGATGTGGTCGTCCTTCACCCACTCCACGAACTTGAAGGGGCCTGTTCCGGCGGGGTGCTTGAACATGTCCTCCCCCCACTTTTCGGCGTTCGCAGGCGAAACGATGTTTGTCGTGAACATGGCAAGAGAGGTCATGATCGACGCGTTCGGACGCTTTAGAACGAGCTTCACGGTATAGTCGTTTATCTTCTCCATTCGGTCCACGTCGTAGAACATGTAGCCCCAGTACGCCCATTCGCCGTACTGGTTGAACGGGTGGTCCGGATCGTACTGCCTCGCAAAGGAGAAGACGACGGCGTCCGCATTGAAGTCCGTGCCGTCATGAAACTTCACGCCCCGCCTGAGGTTGAACACGATCTCGGTCCCGTCCGCCGACATCTCCCAGGAGGTAGCAAGGGCGGGCTTGATCTCGGTAGATCCGGTCTTGTACTCTACGAGCCCCTCGAAGATGTTGTCCATCCGCTGGATCGACTCACCGTCCGTGACATCGGCCGGGTCGAGCCGTACCGCATCCCCTGAGCTCCCGAATACCAGGACCTGCTCGGGTTTGGGCTTTGCCTTTTCCGGCTCTGGAGCCTTCTCTGCAGGCGCGGGTTTCTCCTCGGGCGGCGCTTCCGCCTTCCCTGCAAAGAGAAGCGACATCGGAAGCATTATAACAAAAACCAATGTAACAACACATAAAAAGCGTAGCTGTCTCTTCATGTTTCCTCCTTTTAAAGAGATTTACTCGGTATGATATCAGTTTTTAGTATTTATTGCAAGAGGGATTAGCGGTTAGAAGTCGATTAATTATTCTGGCATATTACGCTCTATTTCCCGTATTTACCTCGAAACCCTGCGTGAAGGGTATGCTCTTTTTAGTGCGGTTTTCTCAACAGCCGCATAACATCAGGGTTGAATGATGATCCGGTAGTATGTGATAATGACATGCAAAAAAAAGTTTATTGTTGAGAAAACCACAAAGCCCCCATTCCTGTGTGAGAAATGGGGGTTAGTCCCTTACTCTACCTTCTGTAGCGCATCCTGAATACCTTTGAGCAGCTTCTGGAGAGAATATGGTTTCTGGATGAAATGGTAGCCTCGCTGTTTAATTACCTCCCACTTCGACCTCCTGTCCAGGTAACCGCTCGCAAGCAGCACTTTAAGATTTTTATGGCGGTTGGTTAGGATCTCTGCGAGATCTACTCCGGAGCGGTCCGGCAGAACGACATCGCTGAATATAAGATCAAATTTGCCGTTCTGCTTGTCGAACTGCTTCAGAGCCTCCTCGGTGTTTCGCGCTTCCACTACCGTATAGCCGTTTTCCCTCAGCACATTCGCGGTAAACTCGCGCAGTATTCTGTCGTCTTCTACGAGAAGCACATGCTCACCTCTGCCGGCAAGCTTGTCCACCCTTACAGATACCTCGATCGTCTCCCCTTCTGATGTTACAGAGGCAGGAAAGAAGATGTTGAATTTTGTACCCTTTCCCGGCTCACTGGACAAGTTGATCCATCCGTCATGCTGTTTCACGATACCGTACACGACCGACAGTCCGAGCCCGGTACCGAACTCCTTGGTAGTGAAGAAAGGATCGAAGACGCGAGGCGAAGTGCTTTCTTCCAACCCAATTCCGGTATCAGCCACAGAAAGACAGGCATACTCTCCGGGCCGTGCGTACGGATACTCTTTGCAGTACTGCTCGTCTACGAGCATGTTTTCTGTAGCGATGGTTACCGTACCGCCGAGGGGCATTGCATCTCGAGCGTTTATGATAAGGTTCATGAGGGTCTGCTCCACCTGTACCCTGTCTGCGTAAATCATGTGCAGATTTTCTCCAAACGCCGTTTCAAGACTGATGTCCTCGTCTATGAGCCGCATCAACATCTTCTGCATATCAGTTACCACAAAATTCAGGTTTATCAGCGATTTCCTGAGCACCTGTTTCCTGCTGAAAGCCAGAAGCTGCTGTGCGACATTGGATGCCCGCTGCCCTGATTTCTTTATCTCACCGATGATCTTGTACTGCTCATCCTCTTTCCCGAGTTTCATGAGGAGGAAATCGCTGTATCCGATTATTACGCTGAGCATGTTGTTGAAGTCGTGTGCAATGCCGCCCGCAAGGGTTCCTATCGCTTCCATCTTCTGGGAGTGTATGAGCTGCTGCTCGAGGAGCTTTCTTTTGGTAATGTCCTCTTTGACACCGAGAAAGTGCGTGATGCGGCCGTCCTCATTTTTAATCGGAGAGATGGACGCACTCTCCCAGTAAAGATCGCCGTTTTTCTTTCGATTGTGAAACTCCCCCCCCCACTCATTTCCCTGCAAGATTGTATCCCAGAGGTTCTTGTAGAATTCTATCGAGTGCTCTCCCGACTTGAGGATGCGCGGGTTTTTACCGAGCAGATCATCGAAGCTGTAGCCGGTGGCCGCCTCGAAACTTGGGTTCACGTAATCTATGTTTCCCTCTGCGTCGGTGATCACGATGCCCACCGGACTTTGCTGGACCGCGAGGGAGAGTTTCTTTAGCTCCACCTCCTCCTTCTTGCGCCTGGTAATATCGCTGATGGTGTTGACAATCCCGATCTCTCTCCCCTCGCTGTTTCTGAGCAGCAAGTTCTGCATGATCGTCGGGAAGACCGTGCCGTCACGGCGTTTGCGCCATACCTCTCCCGAGAAGCTCCCTGTCTCTTTGAGAATCCGATTCGCCTCGTCAATAGCTGGAAGCTGATCGCCTTTGTGAATATCGGTGAGGAGCTTTCCCTCCAGTTCCTCCTGTTTGAAGCCGTGCATTCCCGCATACGCGTTGTTAACGAAGAGAAACCTTCCATCGAGGTCGATTATCGCGATCCCCTCTCCCATCTGCTCTACCGCCGAGGTGAGCAGATGAAGACGTCCTTCCGCGCGCTTCTTTTCGGTGATGTCCATACCGTATATGTTTATATACCCCTCGGTATAGACAGGTGCGATGGACAGGGAGTAGAATTCCTCTTTGAATTCCAGCTCCAGGTACCGGTTCTCTCCGGAATCATATACCTCACGGATGATCTTTGTCCATTCGGCAGGCAGCGGTTTTCCAACCCCGCATTCCCAGAAGTCGAGCAATTTTTCCGATGCCTTGTTCGCAAAGAGGACCGTACCGTCGTACGAAGCGCGGAGAACGGGGTTCGGGTTCTCAGACGGGAATCTTGCAAGCGTTACTATCTGCTTTTCAGCTCTCAGACGCTCTGTAATATCGCGTAAAGCCCCCTGAATCCCTACTATTTCGGTACATTTCATAATCGGCGCCGCATTGATCTCTACATGAACAAATTCTCCGTCCTTCCGTACAACCGTTTGACGAAAACCCTCAATGATCTTGCCCTCTAACAGAGCCCTCAGCGTTTCCCGGGCCTTTTTCTTCTCCTCCCCAGGCATGTAATCCGTAAAAGGCCTGTTGATAAGGTCAGCAGGATCATATCCCATCACCCTGGTAATCGCCGGTGATATGTACCTCACCCTGCCCTCTCTGTCTATTATGAATATCGCGTCGAAGCTGCTGTCTGCGATGAGACTGAACCTCTCCTCACTCTTTTGCAATTCCTCTTCCAGCAGCCGATTCGACGTGATGTCCACATATAGAGCCACGATATCTCCGGAAGGGACCTTATAGAGATAGATCTCCCTCCATCCCTCGATTCGATCGTCCTTGTAATAATTCATCGGATGGTGAGACGGGATCCCGCTCTTCCATACACGATGAATATCATTAAAGAGTCCGGAATCCGAAACCCCCGGAAACAGGTCGAGCACTCCCTTCCCGATGAGGTCTTCCCGGTTTAACCGCTTGATGCGCTCCAGAGCACCGTTACAATCCGAGAGGACAAAATCTCTTCCGTCGTCAACCGCCTTATAGAAGGCTATACCCGAGCCGTAATTGCCGAAGAGCTCTTTGAAACGCTTTTCTCCTGTGGCAGACCCTTCACCTTCTATCCTGCGATAGTTTCGTTTTACGAACTTGTCCATCACCTTCTGGACCGCGTATCCGATAGACAGAAGATTGTCCTTGAGCGCATATTCACAGCTACTGGTACTTATGGCCTCTGCTGTAACCTCTCTGCATATCTCTTCTGAAATAATTAGCAACGGTACTTTCGGAGATCGCTCCTTTAAGATCATAAGCGCAGTCAGACAGTAGAACACAGGCATTCTGTAG